>JACLAC010010674.1_pt1 | contig 20561 bp, 15 predicted proteins | sample 8027881 | NCBI WGS metagenome assembly JACLAC01 (sample SAMN15725517, study PRJNA655200) | protist metagenome | isolation source: fluorescence activated cell sorting (FACS) single amplified genomes of... | place: Spain: Blaines Bay Microbial Observatory, Mediterranean Sea | collected 2016-01-19 | reverse complement strand
ATAATAAAAAATCAAATCGCAAGATCAACTTTACACAACAAACTGCAATCAGGTCCAACCCATGGCGATAGAGCAGCCGTTATAATTTGCTTGCACTCCTCATTGGTTCATATACACCTAAATGCAAATGGTCACGGGCCTGTGCTGGAATATGGTAATCTAGATTTTTTGCTATGACATGATCAGGCGTGATGTCGGCAATGGTTGCGCAACCCATCAGCCTCATGCACATAATTAACTCATCCTTCAACAGCTGAACCATACGTTCAACACCCTTTTGACCATAGGATGCTAAGCTATACAAGACTGGGCGCCCGATGCCAACAGCGGTTGCGCCTAGTGCAAGTGCTTTAAATATGTCGCTGCCACGTCTTATTCCACCATCAACATAGACTTCGAATTTACTTCTCCAATTTGAATCATGGTTGTTCAGCGATGTGATAACCTCGGGCAATATCTCAATTCCAGACCTTGCAGTGTCCAATTGCCTTCCACCATGATTACTCAAAACTACTCCTTGGACACCATGCTTATACGCTTCAACTGCATCGAGACCACATGCAACACCCTTCAATATGATAGGCATGCTGGTAATACTCTTAAACCAGGGAATATCACTCCACGACAAACTAGGGTCAATAAATGCACTAATTGCTTTTGCAACTCCCTCGTTACGGTCTACATCATCGTCCTTTTGAACATTCGCGTTCTCAGTGAATTTATTTCTCATATCCTTTTCCCTCCTTCCTAATTGTGGTGCATCAACTGTTATAAACAATGCTTTGCAGCCGCCTCGCTCTAAACGCTCCACGTATTCTCTCGATCTCGAACGGTCCGAGTTCACATACAATTGACCAAATTGTACCTGATTTGGAGCGCGGACTTCTAACATCTCATCCAAAGTATATGAGCTTAAGGTAGGCAACATGTATATTACTTTTGAAGCATTTGCTGCCTTAGAAATTGCTAGTTCACCCTCTTCGTGGGCTAATTTACCGAGAGCAGTGGCTGTAAAATAAACAGGAAACGATGTCCCAAAACCCAATATTTTGCTCGAAATGTCTACCTCTTTTACGTTTACCAGAACCCGCGGTTTAAACCATACTCGCTGAAACGCAGTGTGATTCTCACGCAGCGTGATTTCATCGTCGGCGCCAGAAGAGTAGTAGCCCCAGCCCTCTTCCGTCATCACATTTGCGGCTACGGACTCGAAATCAAAAATATTCAACATCTGCTCGAGCGATGGCTTTACATACTGCCTAGTAATTTCTGTGCTATTCCTTACTGTGTTCACACTGCCACGAGGCGGTGCAACTTTTTTTCCAGCAACAACATCTTCGGGCGCAATAGTACTCTCATCCACAAGCCCAATGCATGATTCGGGGGGCAACAGTCTTTGTACAATATCTTTTGGGTGTATTGGTGCAAAAAGTGCGGTGGCGTCTTTGCCAGCGTTATTGGTAATTAATTTGGATCCACCCGGATGTTCTGAGTGAAACTTTGACAAGTCGTAAACTTTCCCGTTAAGTACAACCCAACAATCGTCTGGTGTCGAATGCTTCTTTACTTCAGCCATAGCTATCTTTCTTGTCCCCTCCATGGTAATTCTGTTGTATAAATATGTAATATTTCCTTAGACGTCTCTCACGCTGGTCAACATACAGGAAGTTGTACAATAACAGTGAAGTTGCCTGCACGCTCACGAAGGGGTCCCGATGCATAGAGGTCGAATCATTGTAATTGCTGTTGTTCGCTGCAGTGCATATTGTTGTTGTAATATAAAGTTAAATAATAATACTAATAAATAATACTAATAAATAATAATACGGTTTTTTATAATTACTAGTGCTACCGTAATATAAATCGATTATATTATTATTTTTTTTGATGTGTTTTGTTGTAAAAACTTCTTTGTATACTATTATTATATTATTATTATATTCTTGTTGTGTACACACGATGATGCACGCGAATGAATCTGGGAGGAAGAAGTACAGATTTAGATTACACATTCTGGCTTTTTCACTTGATTTAGATTGAAGAACAGGGATTTTTTTAATTAATTTAAATTACAGAGTAGCAATTACTTTTTTGTTAAACTGATTTATTATTACGGTATTTATATTATTATTATTAGAGCATTATTTGATGAAATTATTGTGAAAGTAATAATATGGCATTATCATTATTACCTGTATAATGATATGGAGAAGCGGCAAAACATCTATACAGCAGCACTGAACACTTATAGATAAACAGCTTCCTCATCCTCCTCGACACTCTCGCTCTTCGCTGGCGCTTCCTTTTTAGATTCTGTTTTCTTGCTGCCATCTTTCACAGGCTCAGCGCCTCTGCTCTCGTCTGATTTCTTGCCGTCGTCCGTCTTTTTGTTATTCGAAACAAACTCTTGTAGGTGTGCCCCTGCTTTCATTTCTCCCAAACCCTCGTTTGCCTCTTTGTCCATGCAGAAACACAATAAAATTGTGTCTATTGCAGTCTCATAGACTTCTAAACAAGCCGAGCCGATACCAAAACCGAACAGCATGGTTATCAATACTGGTAATGCGCTGTTGCTTACTTTATCCTCACCCACCAACATAAATTGTATGCATATGAACGAAAGCAAGCCCGTAGCCATCGAAATCACGAATTTGCCCATGGTCATCATAAATTCGGTTATGGTCGTAATAATGCCAACCATTGCTGCTTCACGAAACATAAAACCCATCGCGGCCATAGCTGCAGAGCAAAAGTTAGTACCTTTTATCGCTGTCTGAATAAATGCCAATCTGGAGATGTATTTTACGCTCTTCTCAAAGCAATACAAGATGCACTGAACACATTTCATTAAGCATTTTAGTAGAGGGTTTTTTTTTTGCAGGTCTTTTGTCTTGTGTTCAATGTATGCCATGATTGCTCTTAAGAATTGAACAAACGCAATTAAAAAGGCTCCAGCGGAAACGGTGCCTAGATGATAGGTAATCGTTCTGATAATTGAATCTAGTATAGGCGTCTTGCCCAATTTTTTGGCAACATCTTCCTCATCGTTTACATTATCACTGGGGCAGCAAAGCGAAGCAAGGTAAGCCAAATGAAACCAAACACTATCCCCCCGCCGACACCGCAGCCAACGATAATCCATTGGGCCTTTGATAAATCAGCAAAATATCTTAATAAAACGCCTGTGGCTGAGTTCAGTTGCTCGTAAACTGGATTTTTTTGTGAAGGGGCTTCGGTATCTTTCACTTGTGTAATTCTTTTCTTTGAGCAGGCTGGATCGTCAACTGCGACACCCTTAGGATTATCACATATTTCCACAGTGGTGATATTTTCTGCATACATCGGGAAGCAGCGATAGAAGATGCTTCTAGTATCCATCTCTGTTTTCCAACAATGTTCGAGATATTTTTTACATTGCGCATTGAACGCAATGCCAGGCTAATTTAAGAATTTAAATTAAGAATGTTAGTTAAGAGTCGTATTGGACATTATGAATATGTAAACGTACATCCTTGTATAGAAATGCGCCACCCTTCGCGAACGTTTTGCTTACGCAATCGTCCAAGACGGAAGTTGCGCCAGGCGTCTTCGGTGAAAATACAGTACCATCATCATTTTTCAACTCGTTGTCGCAGACCCAATCTCCCTCCATCGGGCAGGCGTCCAGACATATGCCGTAAAACGGGATTTTGTCATAATCAATTTGACCACCTGACATAACGATTCCATACATGTCCTCATTAATCCTGGGATAATAGACGTACTTAGCAGGGCTAACGCACACCTGGGAATTATAATTTTTTCCATATACAAGCTTCCGCGGGTCGCCATTTTGCAAACCAAGCACACCTATGACCAACATACCACACCAAAACAGGACAAAAAACAACAACCAAAGCAGATCTGTGCATTTTCTGTCCCTGACGATGTCGTCCATGCCTTCTGGTGCGACCTTTTTGCTACAAGGGCATGCCATGCTGTCCGATAATAAGTTATAACTTGCAGATTTAGATACTCGGGAAACGGTGCCGTTCGTTCGTGTATGCGTTATGATAGCGTTGTGTGGAGGGGGAGAGGAGAGGATGCCCATGAACCACAACACGCCTGTGCCATTGTATTTTGATGCTAGGCGGAATAAAGCAAGGATGAGGGCATGTCTACATTTGCATGGATGAGCATTATATTGCTATTCACCAGGTCGTTAAAACAAATGAGAAGAAAGGGAAGATTCTTTTATTATTATTTTCCATTATAATTCCTTGTGCTCATTTGACGTTACACATGATGTACGTAGTCGTACAGTAATGCAAATGGCTTTGTGCATGTATGGCATTTGGCAATCGGTTTGACTCACGAAAAACACGCGTGGCATCAGGTCATGCCCAGGGCACGAAAAGCAAAAATACCCTATCCATACATATCTTTGCCGTCCAAGATTGTGTAAAGAAATATCTGAAGATCATACATGTTTAATTTTAGAGGCTGAAAGATGAAACGACTCTTGGCAGGTCCATCATAGTAGTGTCCCCGTATTATAATAATGGTACCTACTGGTCTTGCTGCTTGATTGTAGTGTATCCTCGGAATGATTCCTATGTACAACAGGAGAAAACGAATGACACAGCAAGCCCAAGAAGCAGTTAGTTGTCTGGTGGACTACGGAAATGTATACGATGCCCTAGCTATAATACTCTACTACTACTACTACTACTCAGGAGGCCTGGCTGACAACTTAAAACAATAAAGAACAACCCATACATAATATTATGTTTTGTTGTTCTACATAGTATAGATAGATTGGTTGGTCTTGCGTCCAAATCACCGAATCCGGTCCTTCAACCCTGATCCTATGCCTACTACAGTCCCAAACAAGCTCTTGTCTACGTAGTAGACTTGTCCCTTAGACGATGCTGATCGAAGCCTATCAACAACAGGCTGGTGCATAGAGTACTTGGTATGCAGACGATTGTGATATATACCTTATCAAAACACTTGTTTCTTGCTTCTGCCTAAACATATTTATTATAAGAGTCTGCTGTCGACGACTAGGCACAACAACAGCCAAAACAACAAAAAAATCAATGGGGAATACAGAGTATATAGTGCAGTCAAACGGAGCCACTTCCTCCCCCTTTTTCATGCTAAGTTCCAATACATAAAAAAGAATGACACATGAAATAAACCGCCGAAAAAAAAAAAGAAGAAAGAATTCAAACTATGCATAGGAAGATTTGGAGATTTATGTGTACGAAAACTCTGTACTCAAGTGTGGAACCAGACCTGAAGAAAGAAAAAAAAGAAGAAAGATTTCAATCAATAATCGACGACTATCACTACAAGTCAGATTCACTGAGTTTGAATTGTTCGTATCCGCGTCTGTCTGCCTATCAGATCAGCGCTGGAGATTGTTCACAATACAACGATGCGCTTCACGTATTTATAGTGTCGAACTACAAAATAACATTCTCAGTTCACACGTAGAACACTGACGACGGTGACTTCACACGCGAGGATGATTGTTAGGGAAGGCTGGTACTTACACACTATGAATGTCAAATGGCTGAGATCACAATCATCAAACAACAACTAACTAAAAAAAAAAGACACCTCCTTCTTCTTTTTTTTCTCTTTTTTAATTTTAACTATGTGTTTTATTATATTATCGCTTCTACTACTTCTTACTATTTTACTACTCCTCGCTCCTCTACCATTCTAATTATATATATTAACTACGCAGAAATTACAAGACGCTCTTTCAGAAACATTGCATCAGGTGTCTTTGAATTCGACGTTGCACACACTCCCTTCCAACTTTACACGCACAGAGAGGCTAGTACAGAGTATAGACGACAAGTCTTTCAATTTATACGACACTCAGCTTACGTTTCGATGGGTAACCAACAATCAGGTGGCACCGGTGGTGGGCTGCCGCCAGGCTTTCCAGGCGGCCCCGGACAACCAGGGAAAAAGGACCAGAAGGAAAAGAAGAAAAAACGCTTCGAGTCGCAAGGTGGCCCTTCACGTGTTGGTAAAAAGAGGGTGAAGAAAGGCCCAGCGCCCGTCGTTAGATTGCCAAAAATTTATCCAAGTGCAAAATGCAAACTTCGATTACTGAAGATGCAGCGTGTCAACGACTTTCTATTGCTTGAAGAGGAGTTCATGAAGAACCAGGAGATTCTGAAACCAAAAGAAGAGAAGGACAAAGAGTTGCATGCTGCCGTGGAAGAACTTCGTGGCACGCCGATGAACGTTGGTACACTGGAAGAGATGATAGACGATAATCATGCTATCGTTAGCTCAAGTTCGGGGCCGGAGTACTATGTCAATATCACATCTTTTGTTGACAAAGACCAAATTGAGCCAGGCAGCACAATCCTGACGCACCACAAGCATATGAGTGTCGTCGGTATACTAGGAGAAGAGAACAACCCAATGGTCAGCATGATGAAAGTCGATAAAGCACCGCTAGAGTCATATGCTGACATTGGTGGATGTGAAAAGCAAATCCAAGAGATAAAGGAAGCCGTCGAGCTGCCGCTGACACACCCAGAATTGTATGAAGACATTGGAATCAGGCCACCTAAAGGAGTAATCCTCTATGGGGAGCCTGGGACTGGGAAGACACTACTCGCGAAGGCAGTTGCTAATCAAACGTCGGCAACATTTTTACGCATCGTTGGGAGTGAGCTGATACAGAAATATTTAGGTGAAGGGCCGAAGCTGGTGCGTGAAGTTTTTAGGGTAGCAGAGGACCATGCGCCTGCAATTGTTTTCATTGACGAGATCGATGCCATTGGTACCAAAAGGTATGACTCGACGAGCGGTGGGGAGAGGGAAATCCAGCGTACAATGCTTGAGTTATTGAATCAGTTGGATGGGTTTGACGAGCGCGGTGACGTAAAAGTTATCATGGCTACTAACCGTATCGATTCCTTGGATCCAGCTCTACTGCGTCCGGGGCGTATTGATCGAAAAATTGAATTTCCTTTACCAGATGAGAAAACGAAAAGGCGAATTTTTGATATACACATTGGGCGCATGACTTGTGCCGATGACGTTGATATTGAAGAATTTGTGCAAGCGAAGGAAGACTTATCTGGTGCGGATATTAAAGCTATTTGCAGCGAAGCAGGTCTGCTGGCTTTGCGCGAAAGGCGTATGAAAGTCACACAAGATGACTTTAAAAAAGCCAAGGAAAGGGCCTTGTACAAGAAGAAAGGCAATGTCCCTGAGGGTTTGTACCTGTGAAGTGCAGGAAACCTTCTTCTGGCTCGTGCTCCAATTACGTATATTTTTAGGATTTCCAAAGAAAAAGTGTATCGAATCCCACCATTCGATGCAAGACTTTTTTGGCTAAATTTTCTTGTACCCCAAAGGAATCATACAAGTTCCATTGCAGTAAAACAAATTCCTGGGGTATATTTTAAAACATACGGTATTATTTTTAAGTTTAAATTGGTTCATATTCAAAATAAAAAATCTCAAAACGGTGTAATTTAAAATAATTTTAAGGTTCCTAAGACTCACAGCTGATCTATCAAATGAACCTAAGAGGTACACTACATTATTACGTAACGTAATATTGGCCATATATATTAATAAAACACGTAAAAAGATACTCTCGTATTTGTAATGCAGTATGTATTCTTTAGGGTTCATTCAATAAGGCCTTAGATGGTCACTTTAGTAATCTCAAATTCTCGTTTCAAACCATAAGTATTAAATGTTTCTGTACATTCTGCAATATAATTTTTCATGCTGTTACAAATCCAAAAGTATCAACACCACTGATATCAGCGGCATTACCCTCTATTGTATCGAACAGCCGTCCTGGGTTGATTTTGAGTTCTTCTCCGTACACGCGATGTGCGTGTAAACTCAAGCTTGGGCTTTTGACTGCGTAGCCATGATTGGCAAATAATTTGCAAATAGCTCTGGCTGACAAAAAATCGCCAATTTGAATATTGGCTTCGTCGCTGAATACAATTGATGGAACCAGTGGTGCTTTAAAGGCAAAGCCAACAAAATCAAAACCATTAAGTTTTAAGGTTGGTTCGCCGCCATATTCGTTAACGTTATCATCATCCTTTTCGGAAGTCGCCCGTCTACTTCTTACACCCTTAGAATTGGTTACCATGTGATTGGTATCCCACGGTAGCAATACATTTACAGATCGGTTTTTCGAGCTTGATCTTTGATCTTTGGCAGACAACTTTAGTCGATTCACAGTCAGATCAAATTGAACATCTTTCATGGCGATAATAAATGCCGGCCCGTTTTTGTCGCTTAAGTCACTCGATTCTTCATTTGCAGGATACTCTTCGCCGACAATAATATTCGAGAGATGGAAGAAGTCTTTATATGTTGGCTTACGGTTCATTTCCTTCATATTCAACTTATCGTCAAAATAATCTTCGCATGTAACTTGATGAACCGACACATCTTTATTATCAGGATCTGAACTTCCATCATAGGCTACTCGCTGCACCGTTGAATTTACTGTGTCGATTTTAGCGGATGATAACGACAACACACACAGGCTAAAGGATAAAACATACGTGAGCGGGGCAACAGTTTTCCTCATCACAATCTCGGGAAGTTTATCTTTGACGTTTGAAAGTTTTGTTGGTTGAGCAGGAGAATGACTTGGACATGCGGCTGCCAGGCGAGTTGCTAAGATAGACATTCCCCCATCCACATGAAGAAGAAGAATGATTATTATTATTATTATTGTTGTGATATGAAGATCATTACTATATAATAAAATAGTAATAAAAAAATGTAATAATAGTAACACTTCATCACATCATCATCGCCTTCTCCTCTCCTCATTCCATCACACTAATATTTTAGGTACTCTACTCATGCTACTTCAGAAGGTGGTGGTTCGTGTTTGGTCGTAATGGATTGATTGAGCGGCTAGACAACTGCTATGCTAGCTACTATTAGTAAGAATATGATATCATAATGAAGTGAAATGTGAAAATCCTAAGTAGCTAATGTAATGTTATTGTCGGTTTCTTAGTCCTCCATGAGAATGGCCGAAAGAAAAACGATATGAAAGATCATCACAAGATCGGCCTCTTCCTAGTTGCTCTTCATGTCTGTCGTTACTCTTGACAAACAAATGAACAATTTCCCCTGCATAGTGTTATAATATATGGTGTGATAGCAATGCCTAGTAGTCAGATAGAGAATATTCTCGTAAGTCAGTTTCAAGAAAGAAGCCGTCGTCATTCTTAGTCATATTATTTTTATTGCTATTGTTCTTTTTTTTTTACATTTTAAATTAGGAGGTAGTAGTTAGTAGGAGGTACCTAGGAGGTTAGTGCTCCTACTCACATTAACATGTCACATGAGTCAATTGGAAGTTGTACATGTTCAATGTTTATACCCCATCAAGAACCAATCGCTCTCTGTATGACCCGATAAGTCGCGTGTAGAAGCGTTTTTCTAGATAAATGCGTATAGCAGCGAACTAGATTATGTCAAAACCAAACGAAAATATATTTTCCTACTGCGTTGGCGGATATAAATCTGAAAAGAAATTAAAACTAACATTAGCCAGAATCAACGCGAAAATACAGAAAGCAAATATAGAATTAAATGAAAGTGGAGGGGAAGACGAAGACGCTAGGAAAACTTTACATCGCTATAAAAAGATGCTGGACTCAACAGAGCGACTAAATGCAGTCAAAGATTTATTGTACCGTGGTGAATATGACATTTTTTGGCGTTCCAAAGAATTTCCCAAAAACTCCGCTCTTCACCAAGCCGCAAAGTTTGGTCATGGCTGTATTCTTCAGCAGTTGATTAGGGCTGGCTGGGACATTAATAGCCGCAATGAGTACAATCAGACACCGTAAGTTGCACTCATGTACACATATTCTTAAATACCCCCCCACACACACTAACATAGCATAAATCACTTGTATTGCATGGCTTCAGACTTATAATGTCTGCAAATGCTGGAAACGTGAGATGCACAAAACTTCTACTAGATATGGGAGCAAAGATGATGGTGAAAGACAAAAGTGGTTATACAGCAATGGGGTATTGTGAAAAAAATGTAAAGTTTAAAAACCGTAGAGAAACGGCTTGCAGTAAAATTCTCGAAATATTCCGAGACGTTTATGAAAAGCGAAAGGAGGCGTATGAGAAATTTAAAGAAGAAGAAGAGAGTGTCTTACAGGCACAAAATGACGCAAGAGACGAGCAACAGTTAGACTATGACGACAACAGTAATGATGATGAAGGCGGTTCAAGTGAAGGAGAGCAAGATGGAAGTGACGAAGCAATGGGAGACAGTGACGGAGATGAATACCAATCGTATTACGATACTTATTGACAAAGTATGTATTCGTGTGTTATACCAATTTAATTTATTACCTGGGTGCAGGAAATATGTTTTCTTACTCAAAGCTAATTTTGTTGCGGCCCCAGCTTCTTTTCACTTTCAGTAAAAAAGAGGTACTGCATAACATTACTCGATGACATCGCTTAATGCACGCGAAGCTCTACTACTTGCCTCACTTTCTGCAACATTTGCTATTACCCAGCTCGTTCGTTTAGTCTTTTTGTGGATAAAATATGCCTTACCACTGCTTTGATCCTTTTGAACATCGTATTCCTTGCTAGCTGCAATGTCCCACTTTGTTTCACCAGTGTCACTATTGTGATAATACACTCTATCGCTGCTGGGATCAACAAGGGCTTCCCATGATTCTTTATTTACTTCACTAGGTATAACATCCCTACTTACTTCTACCTCCTTCGTTGAATGATCATTGGAGGTGGATTCGTCTGATTGCATGTAATCATTCGCGTCTGGTTCATCAATTTCATCAGGACCAAAATCCCAATCCCCAAATGCATCTGCCATGTCGTCCAATATTGAGTCGGCCGTGGCTTTTACGGTGAAGCGTTGCATTGCGTCTGCCATAGATGCTCTCCGTTTGCCTGGAGTGCGGATATTGCCATTGATACCTTCTGAATATTTTTTATACTCCATTATTAAATTGTATATACCTAGGTTCTCTTCTTTTGGCATGATATGCAGCAATTTGCCTTCTTCAAAATTAATTAACAAAGATTTATCCGATCCAAAGGTAATGGCTGTCATTGACGAATAAGGTATCATAACGGCAGCCGCAGTCATAGCCATCCCATTCCAGTTTACTCCTATACGCCCATTCGAAATAATTGTTGCTTCTTGTGAAAAAGTGTACCTAATTCGAAAAAATGCACTTCCATACTCATTCTTTGTCAAAATTTTGTAGTCATTTATGAACTCTTGCATCAAATGCACTTTGTTATTAACCCCTATGAAATCGTCATAAGCTTTCATTATCTCTACGATCAGCAATTTGATGTCTTTCTTTTTTCTACCAGTCTTTTTTCCGTTTCCAGGAACTAATTTAGCGAAGCTTTCTTTCACTTTTTTTTTGAGCTGCTTCAGGAATTTTTTGTCTGTCTTGCAGTCATTTTCAAAAAATAGTTTTGTCGCTGCAAATCGTGGTATATGCTCCTCGTTGATTGTATAATCGCCATTCAGGATATGCTCCGTCAAATCAACATACGTCAACCGCAGAGCACTGTCCATAATATTATCAGCTTTCTCTGAAAGGACCTCAATAGCATCTGCTGGTTTGTAATTCCACCTCTTCAAGATGAAAGTTACGTCGTCGTCATCGATATGATCCTGCTTTGCTTCCCACCGTACAACAATGCCCAGAATAAACTCGTCGTTAGCACAGCGTCGTGGCTCCATTCCATCATGGCACTCATAAATTGCAAGCATATCTTCGGGCTTTGATAAAGTTATCCTATGGACGTTCAAGACGTCCCTCAATACTTCACCGATTGTAGATCTTGACGAACAAGTGACACGGTCAATTTGCCCATCAAGCAACCGTATAGGTATTTGTACCTCATATGTGTGATCATCATTTATAAGAGCTTCATTTATATTTTCAATAGTCCACTCTTCGTTGCGTAGGCCTGTCCCACTCATTGCTAGCGACGATTTTCGACGCTTTGAGCCCCCCGTGAAAAAACCTCTCAAGCTTAAACGTCTGCTCCCTGACTTTGGGGATGACTTGCGTTTTTTTGCTTTATTTTTTGGAGTAGTTGATATATGCGGTTGAGCCCTCCCCGGCTTCGTCAGTGGTTTCTCTTCTTCCACTGGTGGTTCCGGGAATTCTTGAGAAGCCTCCAAATATTTTTCAATTGCAGCTTCAGCATTGTTATAAAATTCAAGAAGCTCAGGACGAGTTTTTAACACGTTTTGTAGAAGTGTTTCTTCGCTCTCGGTACAGTGCAAAACCACTGCCATAAATAGGTGTTCACGTTGAACCCCATTGTTTCCTTGACTGTTGAATAAAGATTCCACCTGCTCGTACGCTAACAGCAATCGCGCTCCTTCTTTTGAATCGACAACATCATCCATTCTCTTCGACTATTGTTCTTCAAACCAAGATTATGTTAATTGCCTTTGTTAATGTCCATCCCTTCAAATCAAAACGAATCTATCCACGACGAGAAAAACATAACATAACAAGTAGTATAAATATCTCATCCTCCATCATATTATTTTTTAATTATTAATTAATTAATTATTTATCATTAGCAGCTAGCAGCGCAACGCAATAAAAATCTGATAGTAGCTATTATTTTATTGATTAATAATAATGTAGTTAGTAGACGACTGCAACCACAACTTATTTCATGCCGGATATAGTCGCCGTCTATATATCATTTAACATTATAATAAACTTACGCGTCGTTGTATGATTCTAATACTGATGATAAATCAAATAAATAAAAATAAAAAAATATAAAAAAACCAACACAATTATTTAGCCCTTTTCGCGAGATATTAACACAATTCTCCTGACCAAGAAGAAAAAGCTACTAATCAATTTTTACTATTATACTATTAAATTTCTTTAAAAAGTCATCCTCCTTAGTTTTTTTCAGGGGGCTAGATTTTCTGTGGAATCAATAATCCTATCAAATACTAACTTATCTAGTAGTGTAAGAAACAAAGTATATTTCCTTTCTCGCTTTTTTGCTTGGCAACTACTACGAGGATGGGCAACAAACTGAACAAAATTCACAAAAGTCCATCGTAGCACCAACTTCGGCATCGCTATTTATATTGCTCTGCTGGATTTAGATTGTGTGTGATACACACCTTGCTAGCACCTAGCAGCTCAAGCTGATCAATCTCTGGTTCACAAATAAACAAGCAGACAACAACACCCCAACTTAGACTCGTTTCTACTAGTGCTAGCTACTACGCCTTCGCAATTATACTGTTGTTGTTGTTGATTATTATATTTTAAATGATGACAGACGACGACAGACGACACAATGAGTCTTTATCCTCCATCATAGACCACAATTTTTTAATTGTTGTTGTAGTAATCTAAGCATTAGGCGTGTAGCACTTTTCTTCACTCAGTAGTATTCAATGCAAATAATCCCAATGAAAAGTACGTGAATGCAATATGTCCACCCCTACGCAAGTGCTGTGCACCTTTTGCCATCTATTATTAATGTAGTATGTTGCCGACCCCCTTTTAAAAAAAAAAAAATAAAAAAATACTCTCCTTTTTTTATTATATAATAATTATAATTTTTATTTATTATTATATTATTATTATACTAGCTAGTAGCACAATATTATTATTATTTATTAGGATCACAACTACACAATTATTACTGCTTATAGCTCTCTCCGCTGCAAACAGCCACTGCGCCGCGCCGAAATGGAATATGATAGAGACTGCGGAGGACTGAAGTCGATAGGCATAAGTTTGAGCGAAGAGAAAATGACATGTATGTATCAGCGTTTTTTTATGCAAGCAGCAAAGAAGGCGTTGAGGCATCACGTTTGCAAGGGTGTATTCAAAGTCGAAATCGACAACTACAGTAACAGCCTAACAAAGCGAACGTATTTATGCGTTGTAAGTGGGAGCGTCCTTTACTACTATGAGGATGTGGATGAAACGGTTGTCGATTTTGTTCCACTTGATATAACTGATTTAAAAATTGGTTCATCCGGTGAAATGGTTATTCAAATTGCGGATGAAACTGTTGGATCGACAAAATATTCTATTAAATTGTTTGTTGTTGAAGACAGCAAGAGACACCACTGGATAAACTGTCTAATCCAAGCTGGTTGCAGGTATATACCGTCCGGAAACTTGTCGCAAACTCCGCCCAGGAAAAGGGTGCATGGCAGAAAATCTATCATTATTGATGACGATTACAAAAATACAATGGTTTTAGAAGGGTTTTGCGACTCCTACGTTATTGAAGCGAATAAAGCAAAACGGATACACGAAGAGAATAGTGATACGGAGGCCAAAACAAGTGAGGGTAGCAACCCTTACAAGGAAGAAAGTTTAAATGATTTGAAGTTCATAACTGACACTACTCAGAATTTTAAATTGGCGGAATTTGTGGAAATGGGAGAGTCTCCGGCGTTTCAGGCAAAAGTCGATTCTCTTTATGATGAAGCTTTCGTACAGAAGTACGTTTTGACGCACCTTGTTGATTCATGCAATAAATATTTTGCGGCTGCAGCAAATTACGTTGACAACGGAAAAAAATTCATCCACGATTTGTACCGTATACCAGATTTGTTTCATGGGGGACATGATGCGCTAGAGGAGCGAAAGCAAAAACGGCACCAGCTAAGTGGTATGCTTACAGAAGCGCTGCATCGCGAAAAAAAGGGAATTTTGGGCCTGAAAGGGTTAACCAGGACTGGGTCCACCTTGAAAGGCATTGCAAAAAAAAATCGTGGGTTGTTTGGGAAGCAATCGTCTGATGCTGCAGTGAGACTGAAGCAATTTGAAGATGTAAAAAATACAACAAACTTTTTGGCCGCTACGTTGGATAATACCTTCACTAACTTTGATACTTTAGTGCAGCAACAAAAGAAACTTGTAGAGCCTCTGGCAAACATGATAACAAATGAATATAGTGACTTAATTGATGTATTGGAATCTTATGGTAAGAAGCATGAAAAACACGCAAAATTGCGGAGGCAGTATCAACGAAAAAAAGGCGGAGATGATGTTGAAGTTGTTGCAGCAGCCAAAGATTTGCACAGTGCACGTGTGAATCTAGCTTTGAGAATTGGGAAATATTCACAGCAGCAGCATATTTCCCATCTGCAACTTTTGAACCGTTTGGCGCTGTTGAATGAACAGTACATTAGATGTACATATGAACATTTTGTGGAGAAGAATGCTTCGAACTACATTAGAAAAATTTTCCTATCGATAGAAGCTGCCAATGAAAAGTTAACAGATTCAGTAACCACGGCAAGCACGCTATTTCGAAAGAGTATTTTGACAAAAGAGGAGATGGCAGAGGAGCAATCAACTTATAGAAAAACGCTGTCTGGGATTGTTGGGTATTTGAATAAACGCAGCAAAACCTGGAAGAATAAATGGATGCGACGTTGGTTTCATGTAGAGGGGAAAAGTTTCTTCTACACAAAAGGAGAAAATCAACACGATCGACTTCAAGAATTTGATCTTACACTTGCATCTATTAGGCCAGCCAGAAATGTTAATAGAGATTTTTGTTTTGAGCTAGTTAGCTCAGCGCCTGGCGGTGGAATGCGCATAATGGTTTTACAAGCGAGCAATAAAATCGAATATGACGCATGGATGCAAGCTGTTATGGATGCTATCATGGGAGCATTGGATCATGTTACACCAGCTGGTCAAATTGATGCAACTGCGAATATGAAAAACTCAAAGCGCCATCTAAAAGCTCGGGAACGGCAGATTGAAACGTTGTCTAGTGCAGCCGGAAATTTGCGTTGCTGTGAGTGCAATACAACCAAGGATGTAGAGTGGCTGTCACTGAATCTGGGAGTGGTATTTTGTTTAGATTGTGCTGGAATACACCGATCACTTGGTGTTCACGTCTCGCAGTGCCGCTCATTCAAACTGGACGTTTTAGACGACAGTATATTATCTTGCTTTGCTTCCATGGGAAATGAAATGGCAAATGCTGTATGGGAGGGCAATGCTATGGCCAGCGGTTTGAGCAAGCCAACGCCTGCAACTCCCCGTCCAGAGAAAGAGCTATGGATTAGAGCAAAATATGTTGATAAGAAGTTCTTGCCAAGTGCTGCTGATAAAAACCTGGTAGATGCTGCCACCGCAGATGATATGCAAAGTGTTTTGCTTTGTATTGCTCGTGGTGATGACTTGAATGAGATCAACGAATGGGGTGCAACTGCACTAGGTGCTGCAGCGCATTTAGGGAAGTTAAACCCAATGACATTTCTACTATTAAATGGATGCGATGTTAATACGTGCAGCCCAGAATCGAAATGGACACCGCTTCACGCAGCTGCTTATGGTGGTATAGTTGACGCTGTTAGAGTCCTCGTAGCTAAGGGTGCTGATGTAGACGCAAAGGAAAAACATGGAGATTCGCCTCTAGATATAGCATGTAAATATAAAAATTTTGACTGTATAGAGGTTATGGGTGGTTTACTTAGTGGCGACAATAGTCAAACAAACCATCATAGTAGTGAAGCGACTGATGATATGGACCAAGGTGGCCAAGTGACGAGTGACGCCAAGCAAAGAACAAGATCACGTACTTTTAATCACGGTAATGATGACAACCACGGTCACGATGACAAGAGAAAACTTCCTCCAAAGCCAGTAAGGCGCTTGCCGCCACCCCAACCAATTAGGAGAAGCGTTGCAAAAAAAACAATAAATAACGTTGGTCCGCCAGCGCCTCAACGGCGCCCAAGTTGGCGTGCGGCAGCAGAAAACAGTGCTAGGAGACGAAGCACACGGCACACAGTGTCGAGTTGAGCTGATATCATAACAATAAAACTATAGAAATTTAAGGTCTATGATCTCACGTTAGACAAGTCATGATCACCATCATCATCATGAGACGTAGGACATCCTTCATCATCTCTTGGGCGTCCATCTTGTATTTCTGACGTTTTATTTCACGTTCCAACCTCTTACTCTTTTTATTATTATTAATTTTATTAATACTCTGTATAGTAGTACCCTTTTGGTTCATTTGATAGATCAGCTGCGAATCTTAGTAACCTTAATAAAATCATTTTAAATTATTGTAAAATTATTATACTATAAAAAAATATATATACTAGGGCTAGGGCTAGTACAAGCACTATTATATTATTAAATATTTTTTTTCTATTATTATTATTATTAATTCTTCTTGGTTGTTGTTGTTGTCGTCGGGAATCTTTATCTTTCCAAAAAAAAATGAATGCTCTAATAGGAGAAGGAGGTGGAGGTCATTATTTTATTATGAATAATAAATAACAATGATGTACTCAGGAGACCTGAGTTTATAACCAACAACCCCTATCTGGTGTGGTTGGTTTTATAACAATGATGATGTAGTTAATCAAAAAAAAGAATTACGCACACCACCACCCTCGATATAGTCTCGACATGTAACGTGCGTCACTACTCTCATCAATTGCATTTCACGAAAAGGCACAAAGATAGAGCACAACCACTTTAATAGACAATGACAACGCTAGCAGCAACTTTGCCAGAGGACGACACAGGAATACAAACCAACGGGTCCATAAGGAGTCAATGCGCCTTCACAGCTTTACCAAATTCATGTAACGATTTTCAGCCACATAACTGGAGAAGAGATTTTTGTGTTACTTGTTACAAAAAAATATTTAATCATAGTTCTCGTGCAGTGAGGGATGATGAGATGATACGTGTAGCAATTGAATACAATCAAAGGGGGAAAAATGCTGCTAGTGAGATCATAAAAGCGTATACCCCTGCGCAAGGCTATGGGAATCAGAGCGCTCCACAAACTATTGGTGGATTATTTCTTTCAGGTTTTCACGCAGTACTTTCGAAAACATTTCTAGCAGAGCACAATATAGGTTTGATTGTAAATACAGCTAAATCTTTGGGTACATTTTGGCCAGCATACAAACGTCAGTGTGACTACCTGACTTCATGTGACGAACCCATACGCATTATAGAGATGAACTGGCTTGATAATGATGTTCAAACATTAGATTTTGAAAGCATTTGCAAGGCCATATGTCAAATACACAAAATGAGAGTCGAAGAAGGAAAGTCCGTCTTGGTTCATTGTGCGCAAGGAAAATCGCGTTCAACTACGCTTGTATTGGCTTATTTAATGATCTTAAATAAGACGAATTTGCAGGACACTTTAAGTCTTTTGAAAAGTAAAAGGCGCATGGCTGAACCAAATAAAAATTTTATGAAGCAGCTAAAAATGTTCGAAAACAATTTTCTCGCTTATGAAATAAATAATATGTAAAATAAAGAGAGATTTCCAGTGCATTGTCACGAAATGGCAAATGAAATTCAAATTAAATAATGACGTATGGCCTATATTCATCCTTCACTCGCTAATCTCTGTAACAAAGATGCAAGCCTCTTCACCTCGGTTTCTTCAGCAAACTCCAAATAAAAACTAGGCTCCAGCATTTCCAGCTCAATCAAACACCACCCTAACTTTTCGTCATTTAAAAAGTCGCACCTTGCGTAGTGCCATCCCCCTGGTGCACACTGGCAGGCCTGCAGGGACATTTGCACAACTTGCTCGGCTGGGTGATGCCATATTTGGTTTGTACCACCGTGTTCCTCTTGTACTCGAAACTCAAACGAACAGGCGGATGGTATTTTACGGACACCATGAGATGGCTTACCATCCCATAGCATAAGAGAATACTCCCCTTGAACAGTTACACTATTAGAAAATGGCTGGACCAAAACCATATCCTGAGAAACACGCAACAATTTTTTTACATGCGATAGAATAGATTGTAAATCACGAGAATCAAAAACCATGCAGTCGCTGCTGCTAGCCCCTACTGCGGGCTTAACCAGTACTTGGCTTCTTCCGCAATTTTTGACTGCTTGCCATACCGAATCTTCGGTTACGCTCCTGTTTGTGATGTATACAGTTGGCATCACCTGGATCCCAGCCGCCTGAATATCCTTTAGGTACTTTTTATGGGCGTTCCAAATAAGCGTAGAAATTGGATTGCAAACTCGAGTCGTTTGCGATACAATATGCAACCACTTACAGAACTGAGAAAAATGCTTTTGATAGTCCCACGTCGTCCGAGGGACGACTAGGTCATACCCTTCCCACTCCTCTTCTTCCTCGCTCCATACAGGGAACTTAATAGCGATGTTAAGAGATTGGAGCGCTCTATGCAACTTCATTTCGTCTTTGGCCGTTTCGTAAGTTTTCTTACACGTAGCTAGCGCGATGGAAAGTCGTCTTTTAGCCATAAAAAAACTAGTTAAAAGACGGAATATTCTTCTATATTTCTTTCTCCCTTTCCATAAAAACCGTGCAGCGTCACTTTGCTGTAGCTGTATTTGAAATCGTTGTTCGAGGGTAATGTCAGACTTGCCTCTATGGCTAAAACGGCACTTTTGCAGGCCGTATATTTTTGAGATAATACAACATATCCCATCCGCGACTGGTTCACAGTAGGTGTTTCGAGCCGACCCCACCACCACTCTCCTTTTTTTTTTTCTTATAAGAAGTATGAGGAGCCTCTACCAATAGTATAAGTAATAACAACAAACTACACCAAATTTACTCGGTACGTAGCTAAGAAGCAAATAGAACTGTACATTATTATTGTCATATTTATGTTATTAGTATTATGATGGCACGACTTATATATCTTTTTTACTGTTTTTAATTTACAGTAGCACTAGCTAGTATATTACATATTATATTTTTTTTTCTTCATAATACTCCTCCTTCTTCTCTTCTTCTTTTTTTCTTTTTTTTTTCTTTTCTCTTGCTTCTTCTTTCTTCCTTCTTCTTCTCGCTCTTCCCTATCTTCGTATGTTTCATATTGTCCTTGTGCCAAGCGCCGGACGTCCCAGCACCACGCAGAATCCAGGAGGAAGTAGCAACGACCATGGCCGAGAATAAAAGCGAACATTACCATGTGTATCATAACCCACGCCCCGTCAAGCGCGTGAAAACTGAAATCCAAAAGCGACGGTGGCTTGTAATACGTCTCCCTCGGTCATAACATACGTAATTCATGATGTGCAAATCCTCAAGACGTTAACCAATCGCTGCTATAAATTGCTGTCAACACACTTGTATGAATTTTGTGTTTGAAGGAACGCCTGGGTAATATTTCCAACAGAACAACAAGCATTTTCATTAGATTCTAACTTAACCACCGTGTAAACATGCCTTCCTATATTTATTTGCTTTCTTTCTACAACCTTTGCTTTGTTCTCCCATTGCACTAACTGGGTCCCAAAACTCAGTACCTGGCTCGGCCGCGAGCCCATATGGTGACAGCGTGAGCACTTTATTACTGTAACGTAGTCCAGTATTTCCAACCTTCAATAAGGCTGCACGGCTGCCCTGAAATCGATGCTGGTTAGAAGCATCTGCTGGCAAGGACATCAAATGGTCCATTTTAGGAACGTTTGAAGCAAGATGGGATGCAAACAGGTTGTTAACGTCGGGTAATTTGTGCTTTT
>JACLAC010010301.1_pt1 | contig 20564 bp, 22 predicted proteins | sample 8027881 | NCBI WGS metagenome assembly JACLAC01 (sample SAMN15725517, study PRJNA655200) | protist metagenome | isolation source: fluorescence activated cell sorting (FACS) single amplified genomes of... | place: Spain: Blaines Bay Microbial Observatory, Mediterranean Sea | collected 2016-01-19 | reverse complement strand
GATTTTATAAAATTTGAATCCTGCCAAAACTTTTTCTACGATTTATTGTGATTGCATCTTCAAAAATTTTCATGATGTTCCACTTTACATAATTTTGAGTTAAAGGGGTACTGGATGGTACGTAAAAAAAGTTAATGCATTCACTTAAAATTATGTCAATACCAGAACGATGAAAAATCATTCATGAATTTTCAACTAAAATTGGAAATTTAAACAAGCTGGTCTTACAAATTAGTATTCATCAGGTTTCTTGACATTACCACTCCAAATGATTTTGTGAGCCGAACTGTGGAGACTGAATTTTTTTGAAAAAATCTAAGAATCCGACGCAAAAATTTAAATTCTTAAAAAATGAAGTAATATAATTCCCTCCTCATATGAGTTTTAAAAAAAGTCTATACTGAGTTTGAATTCACTTCAATTTTTATAGAAGTTTGACTAGAATCAAGCAGAATGTGGCATCAAATGAATGGCCTAAAGAAATGCAACCACCATTGGCGTTAGTACGATCCATTGGCAGGTTAAGATCTCTGTCTACAACCAAAGCTTGCGCTGCAAAAGCCTCATTCAATTCAATCACATCCATATCTTTGAAAGTCAACCCGGTTATTTCTAGATATTTCTGAATCGAATAAATAGGCCCGATACCAGTGTATTTCTAGTCGAACCGTCAGTGTGCATAACCGACAAGCCTACATAGATTTCTTTACCTTCCTTATGTGCCCAGCAAATTTCCATCTTAAGAAATGCAGACGAACCGTCATTAAGCCCTGAAGTTTTACCCGCTGTCACACTCCCTTAATCCTTGAATACAGTTCTCAGCTTTGCCAAGCTTTCAATCGTGGCATAACTGTGCATGGTAATTCGTCTCAAAAGCGTCCAATTTTTACTCTGCGCAATAGGAATTGGGTTCATCTGTGTTTTGAAGTACCCTTCTTAAGTAGCTCTCTTTGCTCTCTTAGCTCTTTGATGGCTTACTACAGCAAGTTAATTTTGTTCTTCTATTGATATTGGCCGTGCGCTTGCCACATTTTCTGCACTAACTCCGATAAGACAATGTCAAAATGGTCATAGAATGCTCCGACCAATGCATTAATGCCTTGTCCGTCATTAATCCTTTTGCCACATCTTATGCTAGGAAACCAGTATTTTGATTGGTTCATTGATTCCACACCTCCTCCCAAAACAAAGTCTGAATACCTGCACAAGATTGATTGAACTGATCAGATGATCTCTTGAATGCCGCTGCATAATCTGTAAAGAGTGTAGGGAGGAGTTCTGATTGAAATGCCACCTTTGACAACTGCTTAGCTAGGGAAGTGCATTTATTGAGGATCAGTGTGAATCACATTGCCTATCACCACCTGTCCAAATTTTGAATGCATCCACAACAGCTCGATTTATTACCTCAGCTACAATTGACGCCGTTAGGTCGACCAGAGGAAAATCCTTGAGACTGCCTTCGTACGCATCGATTACTTTGCGAACTTCACTAACGACAATGACCTCTCTTAGAGCACCATGAATTTTTTCTGATTAAAATGGTCTTTTTAGAACAATTTTCTTGAAATACGGGGTTTTATCCTCGAATCAAGAAATCAAATATTTAGCAAATCCTGTTAAACTAAAGTTTTTATCATTAGAATAAACCTATCTTTCGAAAAAGAGCAGCTGGATGATATGGGATTCGATTTTGGTCGATTGGGGGCATTGGGGTTTATTTCTGAGCGCTTTTCTTTCAGCTACCCTATTGCCAGGAAGTTCAGAAGTTTTGCTTGCTGGATTAATGCTTGCTGGGACTCATTCAAAATTGAAACTCTTGTTTTGGGCTACACTTGGAAATGTACTTGGTGCCCTTCTGAATATGGAGTTTGGATCTGGGATAATTCGCGGACGAGGAGCCAAGTGGTTGGGGATTACTCAGGATAGATGGTCACAAGCTGAAGGTTGGTTTCAAAAATATGGGCAGTGGAGCTTGATACTGGCCTGGCTACCTATAATTGGAGATCCATTGACAGTTGTAGCTGGTACCTTGGGCATTTCCAGAACTCGCTTTCTTTTTTTAGTGACTTTTGGAAAGGCTGTTCGGTATTGGGTCCTCATTTATATAATGGAACTGGGTTCAGTTCCTTAATTACAAAAAACAGCTTCAGATTATTGATCAAATTGGCGGCTAGAATGCGATTTTAATAATGAATATGTGAATGCAGAGGTGAAATAAAGAAAGAAGTCTTAGCACATTCTCAATTATTGAAAAAAAAGGGGTACTTATGCTTTAAAGGAATTCAGTAAGTTGGAAGGCACTGTAGATAGTGATTCAGCGCGAATGACAAGATGCTCTGAAAGATCACTTGAAGTTGGTGACTTTCAGCACTGATTTTTTGTGGAATGAGGAGATGTTTATTACAAGAAAGCCAGACCAAGTAATGGTTGGATGGGCATGTCTGAGATTGCTGTCAATAGGAATTTTTGCTACGTGATCAAACGTGAAAGCCAAAAAGGTGCTAATACTGCGGACAAGAAAAAAAATTGTCTGATTCCTGGCAATGAGATTTTTTCAGAAGCGATTAATAGCTCAACGTGATCAGTTGTCTCAAAAGAATTACTCAGAGATCTAATATCTAATCCATTGCAGTTCTGTAGATTTTTATTGGATAAGATAGAGTAAATTACATTCACTGCTGCGGGCAGGATGATTTATCTGCTGACCATCATGGGGTAGGCCAAAGATAGGAAGAGACAATTTTCTGCTCAATCGGCAAGTTTCGTTAAGCCAACAATTAATAGGAATTTTGGAGAGAAACCTAAGAGACATCTTTTGAATATTTCTCTCCAAATACAAATCATCCAAAATTGTTGTCGGGAGAACTGTCAGGATCAAATCCTTCGATATCCATTCCCAAAGAAAGTTTCATCTGACTGAGTATGGCCTTAATTTCATTCAGTGATTTTCGACCAAAGTTTTTCATTTGGAGCAGCTCATTTTCGCTTCTTTGAACCAATTCTCCAATGAAGTCAATCTTGGCATTCTGAAGGCAATTGATCGAGCGTACTGAAAGCTCCAACTCGCTCACAGGACGATATAAGTCTGGAGACAATGGCATTGGCTCGTCTGAGAATTGCTGATGAATGGGAATCGCTGAGATATTTTCATCAAAATGGATGAAAAGTCCTAATTGCTTTCTTAGTATCCAAGCGGCTTGAGCTAGACTATCCTGTGGACTGATTGTCCCGGAAGTCCATATCTCAAAAATTAGGCGGTCGTAATCTGTCCTTTGATCCACGCGAGCGTTTTCCACCTCATATCGAATTTCTCTAATTGGAGAATGGTAAGAATCCAGATAAAGAGTTCCTTTGGGCAATTTCAGCTTCTCATTCTCTTCTGCGGTTACATACCCTAAACCTACTCTAATATATAATTTCATTTGAAGGCCAACTCCGTCTTCAAGTTGGACAATTTGTTTACTTGGATTGCGGACTTTGATTTCCCCATTTGTGGACAGGTCACTCCCAACCAATTGCCCACCCGGAGCAATTGTTAGATCAAGCTCAATCATATCTTCTTCCTGATGGATGACTTCAACTTCCTTTAAATTCAGAATTAAATTCATCAATCCACCTTGGATGCCTCCAACATTATCAGTAGGCTTCTTCACTCCATCAATCTTCGCAGCCACAATCGCACTACCATTCATAGATGTGAGCAGGGTTTTGCGAAGCGAATGGCCCAAAGTGACGGCGTACCCTTGCTCTAGTGGTTCAATCGTGAATCTTCCATAGGATGCATTCAGGGTTCGGTGATCAACCCGCATTCTGCTGGGCATCGCAAGGTTGGTCCAATTTTGAACATAGATTTCAGGTGCTTGGTGGCTCTGGGGCAGGCTGACCTCAGACAAAAGCTTGAGGTTGCTCATATTTCTCCGTAGGGCAAGGGCGGAAAGAAAATGAAGCCGAATCATTGCAAAACTTGTTTGGGGCGCTACTTCGGTTTAGAAAAGCTTTGCATTGAATTCAGCTTTCGTGATGAAAGCAAATTTGACTCTTGAAGGGATTTAATTGAATGTGTTACAAAATTAACATTACAATATAAATTCATTTATTTAGTCTGTCAAGAAGATGAAATCAGACAGAAAGTCTGTCCAACTTTAAAACTCTCTTGTAGGAGGAAGTTAATGCCAATCGAATCAGCAAGCGTAGAATACAGTGCTGGCGCAACGGTAATGAAAAGCTTCATTTCAAAACCGGAAAAGGGGCAATTTACTCATCCAGGGATATTGGTTTTTCCTGAATGGTGGGGCCTTACCGACTACCTTGAGCGCAGGACTAAGCAATTAGCTGAGCTTGGTTATGTAGCTATGGCGGTTGATATGTATGGGGAAGGTAAAATCGCATCCGATCCAGAGGAAGCTGGCGCATTAATGAATGGTGTTCTCAGCAAAATGCATGAATGTGAAGCAAGATTACTTGCCGCAATAGACTTTTTAAAAAGTCAGGCTGAAGTAGATGCTAACCGATTAGGTGCAATTGGTTATTGTTTTGGAGGAGCAATGGTCTTACATGCAGCCAGAAAAGGTTGGCCACTGCGTGCAGTTGCCAGCTTCCATGGATCATTGGGGGGCCATCATCAGGCAAAATCCGGAGATGTCCATACGAAGATTCTGGTTTGTCATGGAGAAGCGGATGCGATGGTGACTTCAGACAATGTAAAGGAATTTAGCAGAGAGATGAATCGTTTAGGTGCTGAATATGTAATCAAAACCTACCCCGATGCACTTCATGGTTTCACAAATCCAGCAACTACAGCGTTAGGCCAAAAATATGGGATCCCCGTTGGTTACAATGAGACAGCTGACCTTCAATCCTGGGATGAACTCAAAGATTTTTTGAGCGAGCACATATAAACTTTTTTTGAGACCCGGACTGCTAATGAAATTATTTGCACGGTGGTCCGATGGTTTCTCTCTCAATCAGAAGGGTTTCTAAGACTTTGAGTTGATCATTCTTTGAGTTCATTTCACCAAGAACCCCCATAATCATTTCACAGGCGATTTTTCCTGCCTCAGTGGTTTCATTTGATACACTCGTTAACGGAGGATTTGTGAAAGGGGAAATTGAATTGTCGCATCCAACAATGCTGAAAGAGCTTGGTACCGTCAAGGCCCGCGAACTGAGTTCGGTCATAATTCCGTGAGCAATCAGGTCATTGAAAGCAATTGCTCCTGTTACTCTACTGCTTATCATCTGATCCACTATGGCTTGACCTGACTCCAATGAGGGTTTCTCAGTAGGAATGACGACGAGCTGTAACCCCAGTTCATTTGTTACCTCAGAAATTGCTGCCTGCCTTTGCTTGTTGGTCCATGTCTCTGATGGCCCACTCAAGTAGGCGATTTCCTGATGACCCTGATGGGCCAACAATCTTACCGCTTGCTTCAAACTTGACCCAGCATCAATCAAAACTCTTGGAATCCCCAGAACATCTCGATTGACAAGAACTATTGGAATTTTTTCTGCTAAACCCTTTAATCGTTTTTCAGGCATTCGAGAGGAAATTAGAATGACCCCCTCCACTTTTCCAGCAAATCTTTCAATCAGTTTTTCTTCCTTCAGTCCGCTTTCTTCAAAATCAGCCAAGAATACGCAGTAGTCTAAATTTTCTGCTGCTAATTGAGCGGATCGAATCATAGGTGGAAAATAAGGGTTTGCCACATCCGGAACCAAGAAAGCAATGTTCCCTGTTTTACCAGTACTCAATGCTCTTGCGCTGGAATTTGGAACGTAACCGAGCTCTTCGGCAACTCTTTTGACCCGTAAAACAGTCGTTGCACTCAAGAGCTCGGGCCTGGTGAATGCTCGGGAAACACTCGAGCGGGCGACACCAGCTCGTTCAGCAATTTGTGAAATTGTGGGGACCTTAGACTTTGAAGACATCCACTCTTAGATTTGGAGCAAAAGTTTTCTCAATCATATTTCTCTTCTTTCGCAAGTCAAACTGTTGACATGCAACCGGTTGCAGGGTACGGTTCGACACTTTCTGGATATATCCATCTAAATTTTTTAGTTAATTAGCATTTAATGGCAAAGAAACAAAAAGTTGGTTTGATCGGCTTGGGTGACATGGGTAGTGGGATGGCCAAGAATTTGATCAAGAATGGTTTCCAAACCTTTGGCTATGATCTGAGCGTCCAGCGGTTGGAAGCTTTTAATGCGCTAGGTGGAAATAGCGTCGCTGACCCCGATGAAATGGGTTCTTTGGTGGATGTCGTCTTCATAATGGTGATGAACGGTAAGCAGGTGGAGGATGTGATCTTTGGAGACCGAGGTCTGATTCATTCGCTGAAACCAGGCTCAGGGATCATTATCACGGCCACTATCAAGGCTTCTGAAATTCGTGCAGTAGCAAGACAACTAGATGGAAGCAAAATCCAGTTGATTGATTCTCCAGTAAGTGGCGGATTCCCAGGGGCACAAGGAGGTACCTTGACCATGATGGCCGCAGGTTCAGAGGATTCATTGAATCATTTTGCTCCAGTAATGGAAGCTGTCTGCGAAACGATACATCGGGTAGGTTCTGAAGCTGGTATGGGCCAGACAGTAAAGGCCTGCCTACAATCCTTGATTGGATCTGCCTTTAGCGCAACATTTGAAGCCGCAGCTTTGGCAGCAAAAGCTGGGGTGGATGGTGAGGTATTGCATAAGGTCTTTAGTACATCAGGGGCAGGTTGTGGTGTAGTCAATACAGCTTTGGAAAACATCATTGATCGCAAATTTGAAGGGACCGGCAGTCACATCAATACCATGCACAAGGACCTGACAATTGTAATGGACATGGCAAGAGAGTTGGGAGTCCCTCTGCTCACAGCAGGTTGCGCCATGCAACTTTTCCAGGCTGGAAAAACGAAGTACCCAGACGGAGATAATTGGATTGTGACCAAGGTGATCGAAGAAATTGTTGGGGCAGAGTTGCACAGAAAATCATCAACATAGTGAATTTATGAAAACTGGCGTCATTACGGATGGGATTAGCCATGATTTTGAACATGCGCTGAACGTGATGGATGAGTTTGGGCTTCAATTCGCTGAACTTCAGTTCGTCTGGGACAAGGAAGTGGGGTTCTTAGAGGATTTTGAAGTACAAAAGGTCAACGCATTGTTGGATCTGCATCAGATTAAGGTTTCCAACATTTGTCATCATATTTTTGCCGGGATGCCGATGACTACTAAACCTGGCGAACCTTTGCATGTACAGCACCTGGATCGGTTGAAACGCTGTCTGGAGATCGCTCATGCTGTTAAATCTCCCAATGTGCGAATACTCTCGCCGAAAAAAGAGCAAATCCTCTTTGGGGCTCATGGTGCTGAAAAGTGGAATGTTGCAAAGGGTGCTTGGGATGCCTTACTCCCAATCATTGCGCCAGCGCTTGAAATTGCGAAAGATGCGGGCAAGCAACTCGTTGTGGAAACAGGCAACGGAACCATGGTGAATTCATCCTGGACAGCAAGAAAATTGATTGATGATCTAGAAGCCAAGGAAACACTTAAAGTGCTCTGGGATCCAGCGAATAACTGTTGGTGCCATGAAACTGCCTATCCTGATGGATATGAACTTTTAAGAGATGGTTACATCGCCCACATCCATATCAAGGACGTCTATGCAGATACCCCAAGAGCATATTTGGAGGTCCGTGAAATGGGCAAAGGCCAACTAGTGGATCAATTCAAACCGATGGCAGAAGCACTCCGGGGCGACAAGTACGAAGGTGTAGTTTCATTTGAAAGTGTCTTTCACCAAGGCGATGGGGATTTTGAAGCTGGGTTCCGAAAAAATATTCCAACCTTCCTTGAATACTTTGGATGAGTTTGGACAAAAATAATAATTCTGCTCAACTCGAAGCACTTGCGGGTAAGCTAGCCTCAGCCTGGCTAAATCATTCATTGATTGAGGATCTCATTGAAGATGAACTGCCCCTGAATCGAACTGAATCATATCTGGTTCAAGATCTTATGAGTAAGCAGATCGGTCAATTGATCACGGGTTGGAAAGTTGGCGCCACCAGTGCCAAAATGCGAGAAATGGATGGGCATACAGATGTGATTCCTGGACGGATTTTTAAGTCGGTGACCTATCACGGTCGACAAATGAAATTGCCAATCGAAAGGTTCCCAAGAGCACGTGTGGAGACAGAGTTTGCGTTCAGACTTCTTGCTGAGTGCCCAGCTAACCAAGCACCTTGGTCTGTTGAAGATTTGATTGAGCGGGTAATTCTGCATCCCGCAATTGAGATCATTGGTAATCGTCATGTTTTGCCGCATGGCAGCAAAGAGCAAAAGTCATTGATGACCATAGCCGATAATGGTGGAGGAATCGGTTTTGTCTTTGGTGAAGCTTTTGCGGACTGGCAAGACTTAGATTTTCAAAATCACCTCATTCGACTCTCCGTAGATGATATCGAGCCAGCTGAGAATTTTCTTGGTGAACTTCGTGGTGCGCCTCTCAATGCATTGGCAGACCTACTAAACCATCTGGCTCAGCGGGGCTACTCACTGCATGTTGGCGATTATGTTTCTACAGGCGCAGCAACAGTCCCTCAGTCATTTCAAAAAGGTTCGGTTGTGAATGCTGACTTTGGGAACGTTGGCTCGATTACACTTCAATTTGGTTAAGGGATGTCTCTGAAAGCAGATGTTGTAGTTATCGGAGCAGGTGGAATGGGAGCTTTGTTTGGCTCAATTCTACAGGCAGGAGGATTAAAAGTTGTTCTTCAAGATCCCAATCTAGAACATGTTGAAGCGATTCAGCGAGAGGGATTGCAGATCAAAGGCTTTGGTGGAGATCGAAAAGTTCAAATAACAGCCATCAGTGATCCTGGCCAAATCCAGTCAGCTAATTTGTTGCTTTTTCAATGTAAAGGGAATGCATCCGGAGAAGCTGCTCAAAGGGTCAAACATCTGACTAGTCAAGGAGCGGTTTGTATCAGCTTTCAAAATGGGTTGGGTAACGAGGAGGTCATCTCAGAAGAAGTTGGACCTAAAAATGTGCTGGGTGGCTTGACTGCGATGGCGGGCTTTATGACAGGACCCGGCCAGATCCATGATTTTTCTAGAGTCCCATCTTACATTGGTGAGATGGAGGGTGGAATCTCAAACAGATCGCAACTAATCGCGGAAAAACTCTTCAAAGCAGGCCTGGAAACTCATGCTGTTCCCAACATTCAATTGGAAATTTGGAAAAAACTTCTGGGTAATATCTCAATGAGTGCCCTGTCAGGACTGACTAATCTAAAAGTGGCTCCCTTGATGGTAATTCCAGAGTTGCAAGCTGTCAGTTTTCAAGCGATGGAAGAAGCACTCTCGGTCGGTTTAGCGCTGGGTTTACCCCTTGAAAGAGATGCCGTGATAAAGGGTATGGAAATGATCTCTCAGCCTGAAGGAACTGGTGATAACAAGTCCTCGTTGTGCGTGGATTTACTGAATAGAAGACGCTCAGAAGTTGATTTTATCTATGGGAAAGTGATTCAGATTGGGGAAAGTAAAGGGATTCCAACTCCCACATTAAAGACACTTCACGCACTTGTGAAAGGTGTGGAATCGCATTTTGGTTAATGATTTATGAAAAAGCTTTCAGGTAAAAACGCATTTATTTCAGGGAGTTCTCGTGGGATTGGCCTGGCTTGCGCCAAAGCCCTGGCTGAACAGGGGGCAAATGTCTTTCTAGTTGCGACGAATGAAGTCCTTCTGAAGGAGGCGATGTCAGAAATTCAGCAACAATCAGCTGTTCAAGTTGGTTTTCACTCTGTTGATCTGAGGACCCTTGAGGGTTGCCGGCAAGCAAGCCATGCGTTTCTTGAACGGTTTAGGCAAGCAGACATCTTGGTCAACTCTGCGGGTTCTACTAAGGGTGGAATTTTTCCTGAACAGTCTGATGAAGAAATGATCGATGGCTTCGCTCTCAAATTTCATGGTGCAGTTCGACTTTGTCGACAATTGTGGCCTTCTCTTAAGCAATCAAACGGCACAGTCATTAACATCGTTGGGGGAGCAGCCCGTTCTCCTTCGAGAGACTTCATGGTGGGAGGTTCCGTCAATGCAGCTCTAGCAAACTTTTCCAAAGCTCTTGCTGCTCAGGGCTTGGTGGATGATGTTAACGTCAATTGGATTCTTCCTGGAATGACTGAAACTGAGCGCATGGAACGACTGCTGGAAGGCAAAGCAAAAATGCAAAACAAGAGTAAGGAGGAGGTTCGTACAGATTCCATCCGCAATGAAGGTATCCGTAGATTGGGACTACCTGAAGACGTTGCTGAATTAGTTGTGTTTTTGTGTTCCCCAGAAGCCCGCCACGTACAGGGCGCAGGAATTCCGGTAGATGGAGGAGCTGGGAAGGGGTATTACTGATGAGTCATCAAAATTATCAATGAAAGTGCAATTTCTCTCAGCCAAAGAGGCGATTGAACTAATCCCTGATGAAGCTACGATTGGTCTTATTGGAGGTGGAGGAGGACTAGTTGAAGCGACGCTCCTGCATCATCATGTTGAAAAAAGGTTTTTGGCTACAGGCCACCCGAAAAAGTTAACCTGCCTGCATGCACTTGGGATTGGAGATCGAAAAGAGCGAGGCTTGAATCGTTTTGCTTACGAGGGGCTTGTTCAAAGAGTTATTGGAGGACACTGGGTTTGGTCACCCCGGATGCAGCAATTAGCTAAGGACAACAAAATTGAAGCCTATGTGTTGCCTGGGGGTGTAATGATGCAGTTAATGAGAGAAGTTGCTGCCAAGAGACCTGGTTTGATTACCCATGTAGGATTAGGGACCTTTGTTGACCCAACCCTAGGTGGTGGAAAAATGAACCAGGCTGCACAAAAAGATCTGGTTGAGCGAATTGAAATTGATGGCAAAACTTATCTCCGTTATGTACCTATTCCAGTGGATGTGGCCTTATTGAAAGGCTCGAAAGCAGACGAGGAAGGTAACATCTCATTGGATGAAGAACCTGCAAATGTCGATATCTACGCAATGGCAGCTGCAGCCCACAACTCAGGGGGAAAAGTAATCTTTCAGGTTCGGGAGAAAGTTCGCAAAGGAGAATTGGGAGCAAGACAAGTCAGAGTACCTTCTGCTTTGGTAGATGTTGTTGTAGTTGATCCAGATCAACGCCAGGGCTATGAACTAATCTACGACCCATCGATTTCGGGGGAACAAGAGGACGCTAAGTACCAGAGTGAAAAACCTGTATTCTCTGTAAGGTTAGCAATTGCTCGCCGAGCGCGTCTTGAGCTCTTCAAGGGTGCCGTGATCAATTTTGGATTTGGTATTCCAGATCAAGTTGCCGCTCTAATAGCCCAATCTGGAGAGTCTGAAGATTACTACCAGACCATTGAACACGGAACTTATGGAGGGAACTTATTAACGGGGAATCTCTTTGGTTACGCCAAGAATCCGACCTGTATGATCGATGGCCCATCGCAGTTTGATTTTTATTCAGGAGGTGGACTAGATGTCGCCTTTTTGGGATTTGGTCAAATCGATCAAGAAGGGAACGTCAATGTTTCCAAACTGGATGGTGTGACTGTAGGACCAGGCGGATTCATTGATATTGCTCAAAATGCAAAAAAAGTTGTTTTTTGCGGTACCTTCGACACCAAGGGATCTAAATTGAGAACGGGCGATGGAGAACTCAAGGTCGAAAAATCCGGTGAAATTAGAAAGTTGGTTCAGCATGTTGATCAGATCACATTTTCTGGAAAGCAAGCGCTCAAGCAAAAACAGGAGGTGATATACGCTACCGAAAGAGCATTATTACGGTTAACAAAAGCAGGGCTTGTATTGGAAGAGTTGGCTCCTGGGGTTGATCTAGAAAAGGATGTTCTTGAACAAATGGCCTTCGTTCCGGTCATATCACAGCAACTCAAAAGAATGGATTGGAGTTTCTTCATGGAGCAAGAGTGACGGCTGTCAAACTGGCAATAGTCGGGATGGGGATGATTGGGAAACGCCATCACCAAGCCATGAAAACTCTAAAGGAAGCTGAACTAATCGCTATCGTTGATCCCGCTGAACAAGCCAAAGAAATTGCGCTCAATGAAGGTATTCGATGGTTTGCCAAAACTGAAGAAATGCTTGCTGAGGTAGTACCCGAAGGTGTAATTGTCAGTACGCCGACAGAAATTCACCTTGTGCCCACCCTCAATGCTTTAGAAGCAGGTTGCCATGTACTTGTCGAAAAACCGATTGCAGCCAATCTAGAAGAAGCCAGACAGATTCAGCAAATTTCAAAACAAGTTGATCGAAACGTAATGGTCGGCCACCATCGTCGTTACTATGGGTTGATGGAAGAGACACGAGAACTCGTCTCTTCTGAAAAGTTTGGTGGATTGCTCGCTGTGCATGGTCAGTGGACCAGCCGCAAGGCAGATAGTTACTTTATTCCGCAATGGAGGCAGCAATCTTCATCTGGTCCTGTGTTGATTAATCTGATTCATGAAATGGACATACTTCGATTCATTTGTGGTGAAATTGAATCAGTTACAGCCCAGATCCAAACAGGTTTTCGAAGTCATCCTAAAGAAGAAACGGCAGCAATCATCCTACGGTTTCAGAGTGGAGTCCTCGGAACCTTTCTACTCTCGGATGCTACCCCTTCCCCATGGAATTGGGAGCATGCGACAGGCGAAAATGTCAATTTTCCCCATACAGGCCAAAACTCTTATTGCTTTATGGGCTCAGATGCCTGTCTGGAATTTCCCAATCTGCGAATTTGGAATTCAGTTGGAAAACCTGATTGGAATTATCAAATGAAGATGGAGGAAAAGCTTGTTCCACTCGAAGATGCCTACATCGCCCAATGTCATCATTTTTGTGGTGTTGTAAGAGGTTGGGAAAAGCCGCGCATCACTGCGGAAGACGCCGCTAAAACACTAGCGGTGACTCTTGCGGTCTTTGACTCTGCGAAGCAGCAGCAGACGATTTGGTTGTGACCTATCAATTCATTGATGTTGTCTATACGAACGATGTGATGGAAGTTTCCATTCAACGTCCAGAAGTGCTAAATGCGTTAAATTTTCATGCCCATGCAGAATTGGCTGATGCCTTCGATAAATTTGCAAATGATTCAGCGCTGAACATTGCTTTAATTAGGGGATCTGGGGAGATAGCAGAGGTTGGCTCTGACTTAAAGGAGATAGCAGAGGTTAGCTCTGATCAGATGCCTCCTAGCGGTTTTGCAGGCCTCACAGAGCGCTTCGATTTTGATAAACCAGTGATAGCACTGGTAAATGGTGATGCGATTGGAGGTGGCTTAGAGATTATACTGGCTTGTGATCTTGCGATAGCTGTGAATACTGCGCATTTTGGCTTGCCAGAGCCGAAAGTTGGTTTGGCAGCCAGTGGTGGTTTGTACCGTCTTGCCCGCCAGCTACCTTTAAAATGGGCTATGGAGATTTCTTTAATGGGAAAGCTCTTTGATGCTGCTACAGCTATAAACATCGGCCTCATCAATGAGGTCGTACCCAGACAGAGTCTTGAAAATACGAAAGAAAGATATCTATCAAATTTAAGAGAATGTTCCCCCCTAGCCCTGAGAGCTACCAAACAAATGATTATACAAGGGCTTGATCAAGGATCCTTAGAAAACGCTTTCAGAGCTAACTATCCAAGCTTTCAACGGATGCTTGCGAGTGAAGATGCTAAAAAAGGGTGTTCAAGCATTTGCTGAGAAAAGAAAGCCTGTTTGGAAGTGTAGATAATTCAATAAAATCATTAGATTTGAGGATCTATCCATGCCAGTTTGCAACAGATGTGAGAAGACATTCGATGTGGAAACAGCTCCGGGAGCTTTGATGTTCGGGCACCCGTCGACTGTTACTGAGGCGGTACCAGTTTGGAAGGCCCATATTTGTCAGGAGTGTGAGACAATGATGGTCGCTGAATTCAAGCGTAAGCCTTTGATGACGGATCCTGAAAAAACATGACAACACCGTTTTACGTCGATGTTGGTCAAACTTCGACTTTCTCAAAGACTGTTTCAGAGAGTGATGTTTATCTATTTGCTGGGATCACTGGAGATTTTTCCCCGAACCATGTGAACAAGCAGTATATGGAGAAATCCTCATATGGAAAGCTGATGGCTCATGGTGCGCTACTGGTCGGCTTCATGTCCACCGTTTCAACGTTGGCGATTGCGAATACTAGAGAGGCTGAGGAAACTCCTGTTTCAGTTGGATATGATCGAATAAGATTTCTCAAACCAGTCTTTTTAGGAGACACGGTTACTCTGACTTATCGAATTACGGAGATAGATCACTCTCGTAAGCGATCATATGCCGATATTGAGGTAGTGAACCAAGAACAAGAATTAGTTGGAGTAGGAAGGCATATTCTTCAGTGGGTTCCGAATTCTTCATCAGATGTGGAAACCCATTGAGTTTAAATCTGGAAGGACAGCGCTTCGTGATTACAGGTGCGGGAAGAGGAATCGGCAAAGCAATTGGAAAAAGATTCATCGAATTGGGAGCAAGGGTCTCCGCATGGGACCTAAATTTAGCAGAAATCGCTTCAGATACTTCTTTTGAGCATAGCAAAGAAGTCGATGTAACTGATGAAGTATCAGTTTCTAAGGGAATTGAAGCAAGCTTGGGAGCACTTGGGGGTTTGGAAGGATTGATTGCAAGTGCTGGGATCAACGGACCGACTAAACCGACCTGGGAATATTCTCTTTCGGATTGGCAGCAAGTTCTGAATGTTGATTTAACTGGAGTTTTCTTGTCTGTGAGATCAGTACTTCCCCATCTGCGTTCTACTGGCTACGGTAGAGTCGTCATTATTGCTTCAGTGGCCGCAAAAGATGGGAATCCGGGGGCGGTTGCCTATGGTGCTGCGAAGGCAGGAGTTGTTGGTTTTGCTAAGGGACTGGCTAGAGAACTTCAACCCTCGCAGATCACCGTCAACTGCATAACCCCTGCGATTACTGAAACAGATCTTTTGAAAGGAATGTCTGCAGATTACATTGAAGAGAAAAAAGCTCTGATCCCAATGGGACGATTTTGCTCAGTGCAGGAAATTGCTGACATGACTGCTTGGGTTGCCAGTCCAAGATGTTCATTTACTACGGGGCAACTATTTGATGTCACAGGTGGACGAGCCAAACATTGATATGTAGAGAACTCACACTGGATGATCTAAATATTCATCAGGTTTGTGTTGCTAAACAGTGTAATTTTCTCGAATCCCTTGATTGCTTTGCTCGACATGGGGTCTTCCGAACAGCGATTTGGAGGCCAATGTTGGATGAAGTAGAAGTAAAACAGGCTAAAAGTTCACTTCGAGATTCAGGTGTGCAGGCTGAAGCGATCTGTGCCCTTGTTTTGATTGATTCTCAAAGTGATGAAGATCAGATTTCACAGAGATTGAAGAATCACCAACTTCTTGAAATTGCAGCTGAGTTGGAGATCTCATCGATCGTGGTCATCACGGGAGGGCTACCATCTGATTCGAAGGATATTCAGCTTCAAAAAGGAGATGCCCTCGCAGAACTGGAACTCTTATTGCCCACTGCCGAGAAACTAGGAATAAGCCTATCTCTAGAGCCCCTTCACCCAATGATTTGTGGCATGAGATCGGTGATATCCAGCCTGAGAGACGCATTTGAAATTTTGGATGGCCTCTCTCATCCGAATTTGACAATCGCGCTCGACAGCTATGCACTTTGGTGGGATCAAGGACTGGAAGATCAAATTCAACAAGCTGGTACACGAATTCGACATCTTCATGTTTCTGACTGGCTGTCCCAAACGAAAGATTTGCGACTAGACCGGGGGATGCCCGGAGATGGTTGCATTGATAATCGTAAAATCAGGACTTGGATGGAGAGAGAAGGTTTTAAAGGCCCTGTTGAAGTAGAAATTTTCTCAGCCTTTGACTGGTGGCTGAGGCCGGCAGATGAGATGGTCAAAACGATCTGTGATCGCTTGGAATTTCTTTGATTAACCTCGTAAGTTCATAAGATACGGAGACTGTGTTTTGTTAAATATCAAGGAAGTTCACTCAGGATATGGCAAACTCAAAATCCTTCGTGGGATCAACCTCAATGTTCCCCCCGGAGGTGTAGTTGCACTATTGGGAGGAAATGGAACCGGCAAATCAACTTTGCTAAAAACCATTTCAGGATTGTTACCCGTGATGGAGGGAAGTATCGAGTTTGATGGGCAAATCATCTCTAGTAAGAAACCCCACGAAATCGTGCGTAGCGGACTTGTGCAGGTTACGCAGTCCAAAGAGGCTTATCCAGCGATGACCGTCGAAGAGAACTTGATGCTGGGGGCCTACACTCGAAGCGATGGTGGCGCTGTAAGAGCGGATTTGGAGAGAGTGTATGAGTTTTTTCCAGTACTGAGACAAAGAAGGAAGGTGCTTTCAGGAACCTTGAGTGGTGGTGAGGTCCAGATGCTTGTCATTGGTAGAGGCCTTATGGCCAAGCCCAAGATGTTGATGCTAGATGAACCCAGTGCTGCACTGGCTCCGAAAGTCGTATTAGAAATTTTTTCGAATATATATAAAATCAGTCAGACTGGTGTTACGATTCTCATCGTGGAGCAAAACGTAAGGATGGCGCTACTATTAGCCCAATACGCTTACATTATTCGTGATGGAGTAATTATGATCGAAGGTTCATCGGAAGATTTGATCAATGATTCCTCGGTAAAAGATTCTTTCTTGGGCGGTACGGTCGCAAATACAAAAAAATCTCTCAATTCCTAACCAATAAGTCATCCACATGGACTTTGATTTTGGATCTTTACTAGCGTTTATCATTTTTGGAGTGACCATCGGGGTCGTTTATGGAATTGTGGCCTTGGGAATCTCCCTAATATATTCAGGTTTGGACATCGTTCATTTCGCCCATGGTGAAATCTACATGTTTGGTGCGTTTCTGGGCCTTGTTCTCTCTCAACAGATAGGTATTCCTTATCCTGGAGCAATGATTGGAGCAATGGTTCTAGCGGGCTTGCTAGGTATGTTCATTGAGCGGGTCTTCTACAGGCGGCTCACGAGATCTGGCGGCGGATACACCGTTGCTGGAATGGGGATGATTATCTGTGGTTTTGGAATGTCTGTGGCGTTAATGAATGTGGCTTTTCTGATTTGGGGAGCGGATGCTGAACCCTTCCCAGTTGAATTCGGCATAAAACCTTTAGAGATCAATGATATTTCGATACCACCAAGTTATTTGCTAACAGCTGTGGTGTCTTTGTGTTTGATGGGCATCCTTAATTACTTTTTACGCTACACGAAAATTGGTCTGGCTGTCAGAGCCGTCGCGCACAACAAAGACATTGCTTTTTTGATGGGCATCAATGTTCCCTTGTTCATTTCTCTGATTTTCGGACTGGCGTGTGCTTTAGCAGCGGCAGCTGGTGTGCTGGTAGGCCCTATGCAGTCAGTGCAAGTAGAGATGGGTTACCTGATGTTAATGAAAGCATTCGCAGCTGCTGTGGTAGGAGGTTTTGGCAGCCTGCCAGGAGCTTTGATCGGAGGGATTCTTGTCGGAATTTTTGAAAATCTTGGTGCGGCATACATTTCTGCTAGTCATAAAGATATCTACGCTTTTTTGCTGCTAATCCTAGTTTTGATGTACCGGCCTGCCGGTCTCTTTGGGGTGGTGGCAAAAGTAAAGGCATGAAAGATTTCATGCCACTTTTCCAACTAGGCTTAAAAAGGAGGAAGCCATGAGGAACTGGACTAAATTCCTTGCTGGATTGGCTGCAGGAGGATTCGTTCTCTCAGCAACAGCGGCACTGGCTGATGAAATTCGTGTTGGTATCACAATGCGGATGGTTAGTGAGAATGGGCAAAAATATGGGCAAATGGTTATGGATGAGATTGGTCTCATCAATGAAGCTGGAGGTATCAATGGGCATCAGATCAAGGCAACACTGATGAATGATGAGTGCAAATCAGACAAGGGTGTTGCAAATGCCAACAAATTGATTTTTCAGGAGAAAGTTCATCTATTGGTTGGTTCAACATGTTCTTCAGTATCTTTACCGATTGTGGATGTTACGGCAAAAGCTAAAGTCCCACAAATCATCCCTCATTCCACAAATGCAAAGATTACCCAAAAAGGAAGTGCTTGGGTCTTCCGAGTCCCAGTCTCGGGTCGTTTTTACGCTGGGGTGAATGCCAAGTATGTGGGTGAAAATATCGGTAAGAAAATCGCCTATATTTGTGCGGCTGATGCAGCTTCTCAAAATGACTGCGATGCTATGCAAGCTCAGATGAAGAGTCAGCATGGAACTGAACCCGCTTATGTTGCTCAAGTACAAGAAAAGGAAGTCGACTTCCGTACACATATGCAGAAGATCAAATCAGCAGGTGTAGATGGAATAATGGTGGCTGCACTCGCGGAGACGATGAGTCGAGCACTGATTCAGTCCTACGAGGCTGGTATCGGGCCTGATGTTCGCCGCATCGGTTCCTCTTCAGCATCTAATGCTCCTGTGCCCAAGATCTCAGGTGATGCGGTAAAAGGTGTTTTCTATGCCGCTGCCTACTCAAACGCAGATACGCGTCCAATCGCAAAGCTCTTTAACCAGATGGTTAAGGATCGCTATGGCATTCACGCACCAGATCATGACTTCTCCCAAGCTTATGATCTAATTAGGATTGTTGAAATTGCCCTCAACAACTCAAACCTCAAGCTGACCAATAGCTCATTAGCAGCTGATCGAACTGCGATTCGTGATGCGATTGCTAATGTAAAGAACTACCAAGGTCTTGCGTCCGGACCAATCAGCTTCTGTGCTGACGCAACACCACAGTGTCGTGATGGAAATAAGACTCCTGTTCTGATTGCTTATAGAAAGGGTGGAGAAGCCTTCGAGACGGAGGTTCTCGCCCGTGTGAATATGCCGGAAGACTTCGGTCTTTGATCAACGATCGGGGAAACTCAAGGGCTTCCCCGACGCTGTTCCTTCCCAGGTTGACTTTCCATGATTTCATTGATTACCAACTTTGCTTCAGCAATTGAATCCATTGCGAAGGTTCATCGCCTCCTCCCCTGGTTGATTGCTTATGTTTTGCTGCTTTTTTTACCGAATCTTATTACAGCTACTTTTGGTGAGTATTACGTAGATTTAGCCAACAGATGCTGCTTGTTTATTTTGCTGGCAGTGGGGCTAAATATTGTAAAAGGCTTTTGTGGCCAAGTAACCGTGGGCCATATTGGCTTATATGCCATTGGCGCAGTGACGTCTGCACTCTTATCTCAGAATTATGGGTTACCTTTTTGGTTGAGTGCACCTCTCGCCATCTTAGTTACTTGTTGCGCTGGTTTGGTAGTGGGCCTTCCTTCAGTAAGGCTCGAGGGGGCATATCTTGCGCTTGCAACCCTTGGATTAGGTGAGTCTGTTCGCATCATGATTGCTGTAACCCCTGCTCTCGGCTCCAGCACAGGCATCATGATGATTCCAGCTCCCACGATTGGTGACTATGTCATTGAGAGCTTTGATCATTACTTTTACCTGGTCATGACTGCAGCTATCATCGGGATCTATTTTTCCTTCGTCATCCTGAATTCCTCAACAGGTAGGGCCTTCAAGGCTATTCGTGAAGATGTCATCGCGGCCTCTGTCTCAGGAATCAATGTTCCATTTTATAAGCTGCTAGCCTTTGTGATTAGCGCCATCTATGCGGGTTTGGCAGGAGCACTTTTCGCTCACATGCCACCTGGGTACCTCCACCACAACAATTTTACAGTGATTGAAATGGTGACCTTGTTGCTGATGGTTGTCCTCGGTGGAATTGGAAATATTTGGGGTGGCGTTGTCGGGGCTATTGTGGTGACAGTCATTTATGATCAAACAAAGGATTATTACTTCTATCAACCATTGATCTTCGGCATCACGATGGTGTTTTTGGTTGTCTTTATGCCGCGAGGCATTGGTGGAGTTATCGAGCAAGCAATCGTTAAAAGGAAATTCATCGAAAAACATGAGGAACAGAACCTTGGCACTTCTTGAAACTAGAGGACTAAGCAAAAGTTTTGGTGGGCTAAAAGCAGTCTCAGGAGTTGATCTAAAAGTTCAGCCAGGGACAGTTCATGGCTTGATAGGCCCTAATGGTTCTGGTAAATCGACTTTCTTCAACTTAGTAACAGGGGTCTATCAACCGGATCCGGGAAGTCACATTGAATTCGACGGTAATGACATTACCAATCTACAAGCTCATGGCATCGCTGCACTGGGTATGGCGAGAACCTTTCAGCTACTGAGATTGTTTTTGGAGATGACCGTACTTGAAAATGTGATGGTCGGAAATCATTGCAAAACTAGCTATGGAATTGTTGAATCCTTACTCGGCACCTCTCAGGTTCGACAAGCAGACCAGAAAATGAAAGAAGAGATGTTGGATCTTCTAGAATTTATTGGGCTTGCGAACTTTGCTGATATTCCAGCAGGAGAGCTCTCAGGAGGACAGCGAAGACTGTTGGCACTGGGTAGGGCAATTGCGATGAAGCCGAAGTTGCTCCTACTTGATGAACCAGGCGCAGGATTGTCCCCCGTGAATGTTG
>JACLAC010009817.1_pt1 | contig 20568 bp, 19 predicted proteins | sample 8027881 | NCBI WGS metagenome assembly JACLAC01 (sample SAMN15725517, study PRJNA655200) | protist metagenome | isolation source: fluorescence activated cell sorting (FACS) single amplified genomes of... | place: Spain: Blaines Bay Microbial Observatory, Mediterranean Sea | collected 2016-01-19 | reverse complement strand
TTCGAAAGCCTCGATATATTTGGCTCGGGTTTTTGCTGCGATTTCGTCTGGCATGTCTGGTGGCGGACTGTTTTTGTCCCAGTTGGTTGTTTCGAGCCAATCGCGGACGAACTGCTTATCGTAAGAAAACGGGCTCTGACCGGGTTCATAGCGGTCCGCGGGCCAGTACCTTGAGCTGTCCGGAGTCAGGGCTTCGTCGATCAGAACGATTTCGTCGCCATCGAGGCCGAATTCGAACTTTGTGTCTGCCAGAATGATACCGCGTTCTCGAGCGTACTCTGACGCTTTAGTATAGATGGAGATGCTTATGTCGCGAAGTTTGCTGGCCAGTCGTTCGCCAATCTGACTGCATGTTTCTTCGAACGAAATGTTCTCGTCGTGCCCGGTTTCTGCTTTCGTGGCTGGGGTGAAGATCGGTTCCGGAAGCTGGTCGGCCTGTGCGAGCCCATCCGGCAGAGCGATACCGCACACTTTTCGGTCTGCCTGATACTCTTTCCAGCCTGAGCCTGCCAGGTAACCTCGCACGACGCATTCGATTGGCACGACCTCAGTCTTTCGCACCACCATACTGCGCCCCTGCAAAGACTCGGCGTCGGTGCCGTCAGGGAGGGGCAGGGTAGTCGGGTCGAGACTCAGAACGTGGTTCGTGACGTCCAGCCTGTCGAACCAGAAACGGCTGACCTGTGTGAGTACTCGACCTTTGTCCGGGATTCCATCGGAGAGGACCCAGTCGAACGCGCTGATTCTGTCTGACGCGATGAACAGTAGCTTGTCACCAAAGTCGTAGATGTCTCGAACCTTTCCCTGCCAAACAGGCATTCCAGGCAACGACGTTTGGAGTACTGCGGTGGACATTGCGGCTTGTACCAGGACTGGAAGATTTGCGGTCAAAAAGTCAGAAACAGGAGCACTGGAGATCACATTTCGGCCGGAGTGTACCGCTGCGTCAGATCGTTGAACAGTAGCCGCACGGGGGCTACACTCGCGTGTGATTTTCGAGGTATTCTAGCCTCGGGTGAGTGCTTCAGCTGCTCAATATGTCAGAGCAGAGAAGGAATGCCGAGTCACTCAGGGAACAAATTTTGACTCGTCTGCACACTGTCTGGGTGCACGGTTTGAAGCTTCAACTGACGCTCGTCTGTATTCACAAGAACAATCCGTGCCAGCAATATTGAGGTTCCTCTATGGGGGTAATGCGGTTCGCGGTCTATCCCGAAGGACTGCTGGATGCTGAAGCGGATCTTCCGCGAGCCTACATCAGTGGCTTTGACGGGCGAGTCTTCGCTTCTCGGTTCGAGGTCGCCGGCGACGTTGTCGACTTCCGCCGAGTCACCGCTGACAGCGGCAAACTTCAAGTTCCCTACCCCGTGGAAGGCTTTGGGAAGCCAGTCGTCAGCACGGCCAGCCTGCGTGAACACAAAGATCCTTATATTCTCTCGTTGGAACTGGCTCGCGGAAAAATCTGTCAGGTGAGAAACCAGCTCGCGACCTGGGAAGGTCTCGGGATGCAGATTCCCGACGAGTTTCGAACTGTCCATAAAGAAGCACATCATTTATTCGCTCAGGCGACCGCTGCCAAACCGGACGTCGCCGAAGTGACGCGACTGGCTGACCAGGCAATCGCGAAGGCATTTGTGGCAATCGAACAGCTCGCTAACGCGTATGTTCGTCAGAGGCTTTCTGTCCGATTTCAGAGGTCTCCGACGCTTCCAGTTTCGTTTGGATGTAGCATCAACTGCGTTGACACCCCGTACAAACAGCGGGAACCGTTTCTCGAAACGTTCAACGCGGCGGCGATTCCGATCGAGTGGAAGCAGATTGAACCCGTAGAAGGTGAGTACAACTGGGACTCTTGCGACGAGCTCGTTGCATGGTGCATGGAAAACCGGTTGCTGATGCGGGGAGGCCCGCTGCTTGATCTGTCGCCGAAGGGATTGCCCGACTGGCTGAATCAGTGGGGACATGACTACTTCAACCTTCAGAGCTTTCTGTGTGATTTTGTCGAGACCGCGATCTCACGGTACGCCGGCAAAGTACGTATGTGGGAAGTATCATCGCGAGTCAACACGGGCGGATCATTCAATCTCAACGAAGAAGAGCGTCTGACTCTTGTCGCTCGAACTTTGGAAGTCGCTCGGGAGAGTGACGAGGAAGGCCAGTTGATGATCCGAATCGAGGATCCCTGGGGTTCGTACCTTTCAGCAGGCGAGCATCGGCTTTCTCCAATTCAGTTTGTTGACGCTCTGTTGCGGTGTGGCGTTGGCCTTTCGGGGATCAACCTTGAGTTTTCAGTCGGGTACGATATCAAAGGCAGCGCTCCGCGAGACCTGTTGGATATTTCACGGTTGCTTGATCAATGGGGCATGCTCGAAGTGCCTCTGAACGTAACGCTGGCATTTCCGTCGTGCAGTGGGGCAGATCCTAATGCTTCAGATGAAGTCCCCATTGCGGAGAATTGCTGGCGCAGTCCGTGGAGTGAGCAGGCGCAGTCGGACTGGATTGATTCTGTATTCCCGTTGCTCATGGCCAAACAATCGGTCGCCGGGATCTACTGGAGCCATTTGACCGATGCCAGCCGCCATGTGTTTCCAAACGCTGGTCTGATTGATTCGAATGGCTCTCCAAAGCCGGCGTTTCAGTCGATCCTTGACCAGCGAACGGGCAAGTGGCTGAAGTAGTTGCGAGCTACAGGGGACGTACTGAAGCACGATGTTTCTAAGTCGAAGCGAGTTGCTCGGCCAGTCTTGTGGCAGCCGATTCACCACTCGATATGCAGTCTGGGATGCCTACCCCCGAAAAGGCATTACCCGCCAGTTCGAGTCCTTCGATTCCCTCGATCAGTTCCCGAATTCTAGCGACACGTTCGCAATGGCCGAGGTGGTATTGCGGCATTGAACGTTCGTGGCGGCAAACCTCAATGAAGTCAGGCTCGCCGTTGACTCCAAGGATCGACTTCAGCTCTGCGTGGACGGTCTTTGTGATTTCATCGTCAGACTGGTCGAGCATTTCAGGCTGCATGGCACCGCCGACGAACGTTCGCAGGAGAATTCTTCCGTCCGGCGCGCGGCCGGGAAACTTTCGACTCGTAAACGAAATCGCCAGCACTTTTCGATTTTCGATGGCCGGGACGACCAGTCCGAATGCGTCGAGGGGATGTTCGATGTCGGTTAGTCTATGCCCACTGACGACGACTGCCGCTGAAGAATATTCGATCTCGTTAAGCAACCTTGTGATTTCCTGTATCGATTCAGTGAGCGAAGTTTCGTCCCGATGGGTGGTGCATGGTTCAAGTATTTTTGCAGCGTGAAATGCCGGCAATGCAACGACGATTCCGTCGAAATAGTCAGTTGCCCCGGATTGTGACGTGACCGAGAATCTGCCTGTCTTCTGCTTGGAAACCGCTGTGACAGCTTCGCCGAGCCGCACAACAGCTTGCTCGCGAACAACATCCAACAATCGATTAAACAGCACAGAAATGCCATTTCGTGGCGCAGTAAACAGCCCGTAGCGTGCGCCGCTTCCGTCGCTTTCCTTAGCTGCTGCCTGCTTTCGTGAGGCAATAATCAGGCTCCGATGCTTTTGCTCCATTTCGAGGAACCGAGGGAGTGTTGCCTGAAGACTCAGTTTTTCCGGATCCGAGGTGTAGATGCCGCCGACCAGTGGTTGAATGAGCCGATCAAATGCTTCGCTACCGAATCGTCGTTTGACAAAGCCCGCCAGAGTTTCATCTGTCTGGTCTTTCTTCCGGGGCAACAGATATTCTAAACCCATCCGCAGTTTCCCAAGCGGGGAAAATATGCGTGATGTTAAAACTGGCCACACTCTTGCCGGGCTGATCAGCATGAAACCTTCGGGGACTCGAACAGGTTTTCCTTTTCGCAGAACAAGTGAGCCACGATGTTCGGTCTCGGTCGGAATGAGTTCGCCGCTCAATCCCATTCGCTGGCAAAGATTAACGACCGCAGGCTGATTCGTGATGAACATGTCCGGCCCGGTTTCCACCAGGTAGTCGCCAATTTGTCGAGTTGCGGCAACGCCACCGGGCTCGTCGCTCGATTCGAAAAGCGTGACGTCGAATTTGGTCGTTCCGTCGATGGACAGTTCAATCAAGCGATGGGCTGCGGCCAACCCGGACGCCCCACCGCCAATGACAGCAATCCGTTTTGGATCAGATTGAACTGAGGAATCGGGCATAAGGGTACTTTTGTATTCTTTGTTCACAGGTTTTTCAGTCACAAGCTAGCCTGTATTCTAGACCGTAACTTCACCTGACAAGTCAGCGGCGCCGCCAGCGTAGCGGTCACGAACTTGCTGCACGACGTTTGCGACGAAAGAGTCGACTTGTTCCGGAGCGCGACCAACGAATCGGCGACCGTCGAGTGCTCCTGAAAGATCGGCATTCTCGAACGACGGATCATTCTTAAGTCGCTCCAGCAGATCGTTGGCCTGCCCGTGCTCTTTTACCTGCCGAGCAGCGTCCTGGCTGTGGACGCGAATCTGTTCGTGAAGTTTCTGGCGGTCGCCACCGGCTTGAACTCCAGCCATAAGGATTTCTTCGGTCGCCATAAAAGCCAGTTCTTCGTTCAGATGTTTTTCGATCGTCTTCGGGTAAACGACCAATCCGTCCGTGATATTCTGAAACAGGATCAAAACGGCATCGACCGCAAGAAATGCCTGCGGGATGGTTAACCGACGGTTGGCACTATCGTCCAGAGTTCGCTCCAGCCACTGATTGGCGAAGGTCTGATCTGCACTGCTTTGCAGACTGGTCACGTAACGAGCGAGTGAGCACATTCTTTCGGACCGCATCGGGTTTCGCTTGTAGGCCATCGCCGAAGAACCGATTTGCTTCTTTTCAAACGGCTCTTCCAGCTCTTTTCGGCTTTGCAGAATTCGTATGTCGGATCCGGTTTTGTTTGCTGACTGAGCGATACCAGACAGCACACCGATGATTTGTGCGTCCACTTTACGCGTGTAAGTTTGACCTGTAACGGCGTACGACTCTTCGAATCCCAGCTTCTCTGTCACAAGTCGGTCGAGCTCTTCGACTTTGCTATGATCACCCGCAAAGAGTGAAAGGAACGTTGCCTGCGTTCCCGTCGTGCCTTTGACGCCGCGGAATCGAAGTTTGCCGATTCGGTGTTCGAGTTCTTCCAGGTCAAGCACCAGATCGTAGCACCATAGCGCAGCCCTCTTTCCAACTGTTGTCGGTTGAGCTGGCTGCAAGTGTGTAAAACCGAGGCAGGGCAGGTCGCGATATTCGGTCGCAAATTTTCCGAGAGCGTCGATTACCTGGACCAGTCTGTTCCGGACCAGTTCCAACCCTTCACGCAGAAGAACCAGGTCGGCGTTGTCCGTGACGTAGCAGCTTGTCGCTCCGAGGTGGATAATACCTCGGGCGTCGGAACAAACATCTCCGTAGGCGTGGACATGAGCCATGACGTCGTGTCGAAGTTCCCGTTCGTACCCTGCGGCTGCTTCGAAATCGATATTATCGATGTTTGCTTTGAGCTGATTAATTTGCTCGTCAGAGATATTCAGGCCGAGTTCTTTTTCAGACTCAGCCAGAGCGACCCACATCCGACGCCAAGTGGTAATTCGCCTTTGGGGGGACCAGAGTTGTGCCATCTCGCGGGATGCGTATCGGGAAATTAACGGATTCGAATAAGTGTCGTGGCTCAACGTAGACTCTCCATTTCAGTCCGTAATCCGAGCTTCTTGCCGCTCGGGATTTATTTTCGGAAGTGAGTGATTATTGAATGTGGTCATCGAACGATTGCTCTGGCGATGCCCATCCCGATCACGACAGCGATCAATCCGATTGCCAGGTTGGCAACTATGTACAACGCGGCCAGGCCGGGGCGATCGTCTCTAATCAATTCGACGGTTTCGTAACTGAATGTCGAAAATGTCGTGAGTGATCCAAGGCATCCCGTGACCAGAGTTTTCCGCCAGAAATCAGGTAGCTTTTTGTCAACCGCCAGTGCCATCAGAATTCCAATGAGCAGGCAACCAACGATGTTCACGACAAACGTTCCCAACGGATAGACACGTCCAAACCGTTGCGTGCTCCAGTCGCTGAGCGACTGGTTGATCTGGAATCGCGAGATCGCCCCCACGAAGCCGCCAATTCCTACGGCCAGCCAGTCCGGCATGGTTTTGCCTGGTATTCTGCTCTGAAATTTCGGGGAAAACGGCTGCCGGAAGAACCAGCATGATGGCCGATTACGGAGTTTAAGTTCGAATGGCGATATCCGCGAGCGTGGCAGAACAGGGCTGACAGAATGTGCGAAAACTGTTACCAAACATTACTTTGCCGCGCATTCTGGCTGACGATTTCTGGTAGCGGCATAATTTGATGCACGGAGGCATTGTATGGGAGTTCCCGTCTCGCAGATGTGGACGGTTGCGTCGTACGTGTTGCGACAGAAACTGCGAGGAGTGACGCGTTACCCGCTGGTTCTGATGCTGGAACCGTTATTTCGCTGCAACCTCGCGTGCGCTGGTTGCGGAAAGATTCAACACCCCAACAGCGTACTTAAGCGGAATCTTGCGGCTGAAGAGTGCTTTCAGGCTGTCGAAGAATGCGGCGCGCCGATGGTCTCAATTCCCGGCGGTGAACCACTGCTTCACCCTGAGATTCATGAAATTGTTGCGGGACTTGTCGAACGAAAGAAGTACATCTACCTCTGCACGAATGCGATTCTTCTGGAAGAACACCTCGACCGTTTCACACCGTCGAAATACCTGACGTTTTCAGTTCATTTGGACGGTCTGCAGGAAGAACACGATAAGGCTGTTTGCCGAGAAGGCATCTACGAAGTTGCCGTTCGAGCCATTCGAACGGCGGTTGAACGCGGATTTCGAGTGACGACGAATACGACGCTGTTCAACGATGCGGATCCGGAATCCTGCAAGCAGTTCTTCGACGAGCTGATGGAATTGGGTGTCGAGGGCATGATGGTGTCGCCAGGCTATCCGTACGAAAAGGCTCCAGACCAGGAGCACTTTCTGCATCGGAACGAAACATTGCAGCTGTTTGGCAAGCTGCTTGACCGTCCGAAGAAGTCGTGGCGTTTCAACCAGTCCCCATTGTTCCTGGAATTCCTTCGAGGACGCTTCGACCTTGAATGCACTCCGTGGGGCAATCCGACTTACAACCTGTTCGGTTGGCAGAAACCGTGCTACCTCGTGCAGGAGGGCTATTGTGGGTCCTTCAAAGAACTCATGGAAACAACAGACTGGGAATTGTACGGCCGTTGCAGTGGCAATCCGAAATGTACTGACTGCATGGTCCATTCTGGCTACGAGCCAAGCGCAGTCGCTCAGACGTTTGGCAGTCTGAAAGGCTTCCTGCGAACCGCGAAAGTCTCTCTTTTTGGTTTTGGACCGAGCGAGACAGTTGTCTCACCGCGGGTTGAGGTTGGTTCCGAGCCGGAATCAAAAACTGACGCGGAACTTGTTCAGCTTCAGGAATATTTGCCGATGGCAGGCGACGCTGCGGACTCGATTTCGGAAACTCAATCAGACGAAGCCGTCATTGAGTTGTCGACACGCTCCTGACGCAACGATCTATTGCCGAGAAAGAAGATCGTCATGGACGAAGAAATGTTTGACGAATCGGTCTGCGCTCGAGGTGGCTGGAGCGAAGAATTTACGACACGGCCGAGCAACCCCCCTATTTATCAAACGACGGCATTCGATCTGCACGGCGTTGAGCAGTTGGAAGCGGTTGTTAGCGGATCCGAGCGCGGGTACATCTACACGCGGGACGGAAATCCGAACCATTCGGCGTTCGCTCAGGACGTGGCAAAACTGGAACACACCGATGCCGGTGCGGTGTGTGCATCAGGCATGGCTGCCGTATCTGCGATTCTGCTCAGCCATCTGAAGACGGGCGACCATGTCGTCGCCGCTCGTGTGCTTTACGGTCGAACGTCTCAGCAGCTTGAAGAGTTAGCAAAGCGGTTTGGAATAGAAGTGACGTTTGCGGATTCGCGAAGTCCTGACGCGATGAAGTCGGCAATTCAGACAAACACAAAGCTCTGTCTCGTGGAGAGTATTTCCAATCCGTTGATGGAAATTGTCGATTTGCCGGCGCTCGTTGCTGCAATGGGCGACGTGCCGATCGTGGTTGATAACACGTTTGCGACTCCCTGCCTGTTTCGGCCGATGGATCACGGTGCGAAACTGGTATTTCACAGTGCTTCTAAGTATCTCAACGGGCACGGGGATGTGATGCTCGGCGTTGTTGCAGGAGACCGCGGAGCAGTGACTCGCGTTCGCAGAGTTGCCAGCCTGTACGGCCTGAATGCGAATCCTTTTGAATGCTGGCTGGCGTCGCGAGGTCTGAAAACATTGCCGCTGCGAGTCGAACGGACCTGCTCGAATGCTCTCCTGGTTGCTGAATTTCTCGAAGAACATGCTGCGGTCAGTCGCGTGGTCTATCCAGGAATTCTCAGTCACCAGGATTATGAGTTGGCGGGCAGACTGCTACCTGCTGGCTGTGGCGGCATGCTGTCGTTCGAACTTCATTCCGATGAATCGGGAGTGCCGACATTGCTGAAAGAACTTGCCGGGTCGATTCCATTTTCGCCAACACTTGCGGATGTTCGAACAACCATTTCCTGGCCAGCGGGAACATCTCACAAATTCCTGGTTCCCGAAGATCGACGTGCATTGGGAATCAGCGACGGACTGGTGCGTCTGTCGGTTGGGATCGACGCGGTGCACAACGTGATTGCGGAACTCGATCGCGCGCTCAAGAAGCTTTGAGCGAGATGCTCGCCTCGAGCGACCATCGCTCAAACAGCCGGAACAATCACACCGGCATGCCAGTATTGCTTCAACTCTTTCACCAGAAACAGAAACTTTTCCAGATCGACAGGCTTGTTCATATAGCCTTCAACGCTGAGTTGCTCGCTTTCCTGAAAATCTTCGTAGGATGATTGGGAACCGGTAAGCACGACGACGGGGATCTCTTTCAATTCGTCGTTGCCCTTGATGTCTGCGAGGATTTCCCGACCGTCTCTTCCTGGCAATCCAAGGTCGAGCAGGATCAGGTCAGGACGTGGCGCGCGCCTGAATCGTTGACGCTGATAGATGAAGTCCAACGCGTCATTGCCGTCGGTGAGCCAGGTCATTCGATGCTGGACTTTGCCCTTGCGCAGAGCACCGATTGTAATTCGGGCCGAGACGAGGCTATCTTCAATCAGAAGCACTTCCATTGGTCTGCCGACAGCTTCCAGGACTGACATTTCCGAATCCCTTTTTCTGGAAAGCTTAACTCGCGTACTCAACGGCAGTGGCCAGTTGTTTCATGACTGTTCGTGTCCACGCTGTTTGACGTGCGTATGGAATTAAAAGGTAGAGTATCAAATTGTCAACTACTCAATCGGGGTCAGCGACGGCGCTGATTGAGCCGAACCGTCGATTTCGTTTTTAAGCATCGGATATGCGTAGTTTTTGATTCCGTAATAGACCCCAAAGACCACTGCGGCGATCACGATCAGATAGATGATCAGCCCGAATCCTCCGAGTACGTTTTCGGTGATGCCTTTGAACCATCGCCAACGATTATGTCGCCTCTGTTCTTTTTCGAGTTTCGCGTACTGTACTTTCAGGTTGTCGCCACGAACATTCTGTTGCGTCTTGGCTAGACGTTTTTTCATCAGGTCCTGAAACTCGGGATGAGCAGCCAGTGGCATGAAGCCTCCGGGCGTCCCTTTTTTCTGAGCCTGAGCTTTCACGTCAAGCACTTCGGCAAGGATCCCCTGTTGGACCTGCCGAGTGTTCATCTCTTTGACCTGCGATTCGCCTTTCTTATTAACGTAGCGAACGTACCAGATCGTGGTGTCTTTCGCGGCCGCGAAAGCCTCGTTTTGAGTTGCATCTTCAGCCGAAGTTCTGAACTGAGGCAGTGAGACGCCGCTCGTCCTGTCGCTGTCGGAGCCGACTGTTGAGCGTTGTCGCACTCGCGAAGACCGCGACGGCGTTCCGCCGCTGGAATCGTCGACGAAGCTCAATACCTCGCTCTCAAGGCCGAGTTGATCGAGGTCGTTTATGATTTCAGCACAGCTGGAATATCGATGTTTGGGGTCTTTCTGGATCATTTTGTCGATCATCAGGCTGAGCTTTTCGGGGACCTTTGGATTCAAACTTCGCGCCGCAGGATATTGACCCTTCTCCTTGGCGACGATCAGTTTCAGGACGGAGCCCCCTTCAAACGGCAGCTTACCGGTAAGGAAGTAATAAAAAGTGCACCCCAACGCGTAGATGTCGGTTCGATGATCGACGTTCTTGGCATCCCGTGCTTGTTCTGGCGGCATGTAAAGTGGAGTACCGAGGCCCGTGCCGCTTTGTGTCATCGACATGTCTTCGTCATCGAGAGCTTTTGCCAATCCAAAGTCTGCAACTTTTACGACACCCTTTTTAGTGACCAGAATGTTGTCCGGCTTGATGTCGCGATGAATCAGGTTCAGTTCGTGAGCGTGGTTGAGCGCGTCTGCACAGGACAGGATTACGTTGATTGCATCACCAACGCTTAGTGTCTCAAAATTGTCGATCCAGTCCTGCATGCTCTGGCCGTCGATGTACTCGATGCCAACGTAGTTCAGGCCCTTGTCAGAATCGGCAGCATAAACTTTGACAGCGTTTGGGTGGTCGATTTTGGCCATCGCGCGGCATTCACGTACGAAGCGTTCAACGAAGCCCGGTTTCTTGGCCATTTCTTTTGAGAGGATCTTCACCGCGACCTTACGATCCAGGCTGACCTGGTTGGCGAGATAGACCTCACCCATCCCTCCCTGGCCGAGTTTCTTCAAAAGTTTGAAATCACCGAGCTGAACCGTCTTCTTCTTTTTGGCAGATTTCGTACGGTCTTTTTGCGATGGCTTCTTCCGGGTGTCGTCGGTTGTGGCGACAGGCTTGTCTGATGGCTGATTTGGCACAGAGGTCTCGCCATGATCGAGTTTGTTTTTTTTAGGTTTATCCGACATCTCAGACGGTGGCCCAGCGGCAAAATGAAAAGCCGAAAGAATTATGTGCGGCAACCTCTCCAACCGGACGATCAAAGAGCGAAATGACGACGTGCCCCCGAAGCAGCATTCTTGCTTGAATGCCCAGGAAGTCACTGGAGCAATTCAAGGTAGACGAAAAATCATTATGAAACGCTGCGATCAATGAAGCAATCATGAACAGTATTTGATTGTTGAAACATTCCTTTTGCACCAAACAACCTGACGATGCCGTTCGTCGCGTGTATCCGCTCCATGTGGTCAATTGATGTTCAGATCAACCGTGTAGCCAGGGAGATAAGGGTGGTGACGGATGCTCGCGGCAGCCCAGATTATCCCCCCGACGCAATTACCATGAATGCCAGACGGTCGCCATCGTGCAGTCGCCGATTCAGTGTTCCCTGGATTGCTAACTTCTCGTCATTCAGGAATGCCGGCACGTAGGGATAGAAATGCCGGTTCTGGTCAACGAGACGCTTTTGCAACATCGGGTGTGCTCCGAACAATTTTGACAGAGCATCATCGAGCGAATCAGCCGCTATTTCGATTTCCTTCAGTCCCTCTGAGTACTTTGTGAGTTCATCGGGGATGAGAATCGAGACCGGCATTGTTGGCTTTCAGGTGGAGGCCCAAATTCGCGTTCGTGACTGCTGTCTTTTCGCGAGACCGTCAGCGACTGGCAAGGCAGATTCCGACACCGATAGAATAATTTGTTTAACGGGCAGTCTGCGGGCCGTGAGTATCGTCTTCAACTGAAAGTGTCGGAATGCCGAAGGTCAACGCTGTTGCCAAAAAGATAATTGCGAATGTTGAGAAGGTGATTATCGGAAAACGTCAGGAAGTCATTCTAGCTTTGATGTCGACATTTGCCGAAGGGCACATCCTGCTCGAAGACGTGCCCGGAGTTGCCAAAACGATGCTTGCTCGCGCGTTGTCTGTGAGTTTTGGTTGCGATTTTAAACGAATTCAGTGCACCCCTGACTTGCTGCCGAGTGACATTACTGGTGCTTCTATCTTTAATCCAAAGACAACGGAGTTCGAGTTTCGGGCCGGACCGTTGTTCACTTCGATTCTCCTTGCCGATGAAATCAATCGAACGACGCCACGAACACAGGCTGCTTTGCTTGAGGCGATGGCGGAACGGCGAGTTTCGGTAGATGGCGAAACATATTTGCTCGATCGGCCGTTCCTGGTTATCGCGACGCAGAACCCCGTTGATCAGGAAGGAACGTTCCCATTGCCGGAAGCGCAGCTTGATCGTTTCCTGGTCCGATTGAGCCTTGGATATCCTGGTCGCGAGCAGGAATCCGAAATGCTCGGACGCATGCATACGGCGCATCCAATCGACACTCTTGAGCCTGTGGTCACTGCAGAAGAAATCGTTGCTTGTCAGGACGCATGTCGTGAGGTGAAGGTTGATTCGAAGGTTCGCAGTTACATTCTTGATCTCGTTTACGCGACTCGTGAGCACGACGACGTTCTGCTGGGCGGTAGCCCGCGAGCTTCAATCTCGCTGTATCGATCGTCGCAAGCATTGGCTGCGATTCGAGGAAACGCTTTTGTGCTTCCTGATGATGTTAAGCGAGTTGCTCCCGCTGTTTTGTCGCATCGAATCATCGTGCGGCCTGAAAGCCGCCTGCGTCGAATCACGGCTGACAGCATTGTTGAAGAAATTCTCAATGAGTCTTCCGTGCCAACCATGAAGGAAGGCGCTGATTTGCTATGAGATGGCTGCTTGGCGCCATTTTTCTGTTGGTCATCGGGATCGTCTTTCAGTTGGGACTTCTCGTGTACTCGATGTACGCCCTGGTGGGCGTCATCCTGCTGAGTCGTTGGCTGGCTCGTCATTGGATCGAGAGTGTTTCTGCGCGGCGTGAAAGCAACCGGCACACCGTTGAAATCGGTGACCGAGTTGCTGTCATCGTTGAATTGAGGAATGGCTCGGGATTTCCGGTCCCCTGGTTGCTCGCTGAGGATTCGTTGCCTCGAGATGCGCTTTCCTGTCATCCGCCAAAACTGAAAGTGAATGGTCGCCGCGTCGCCTTGATACAGTTTAAACCGAACGGCAGAAAGTCGATTCGATATCAACTGACGTTTGCTACGCGTGGTTACTATCAGTTGGGGCCGCTGATGCTTGAAAGCGGCGATCTATTCGGGCTTCATCGGCGATACAAGGTTGTCACCGAGCCACACTTCGTAATGGTCTATCCGAAAGTCATTCCACTTTCAGGATACGATTTGTCATCCCGCCGGCCGATTGGCGAGATCCGCATGGCTCACCGGTTGTTCGAGGATCCGACTCGTCTAGCTGGCGTCCGGGAGTACCAGCGGGGGGACTCCTTTAACCGGATTCACTGGAAGGCAACGGCGAGTACCGGGAAGCTGCACAGCCGAATCTATGATCCTTCCACTGTGGCTGGTGCGACCATTATCCTGGATTTTCACAAGGACATGTATCCGGCACAGGGTGAGCCGCATCGGTCCGAATTGGCGATTACAACCGCTGCATCACTGGCAAACGCGATGTGTCAGATGGGGCAGCAGATTGGGCTGGTGACCAACGGACGTGATGCAGTTGACAGAATTCGCGAGGAAGGTTGGAGACGCGAATTTCGAACTCGAAGTGATGCCAAACAGAACGTCGGCATGTCCGCATCGAGTAATCGGCTGCGACCGGTGATTGTTGAAACCCAGCGTGGGTTCGAACAGTTTCAACGAATTCGTGAATCACTCGCTCGACTTGAATTGACCGACGGCTTGTCGTTTTCGGAACTCCTGATGGAAGCGACCAGCCGCTTGCCGCGTGATGCGACGGTTGTGGCTATCCTTGGCGATGTCACCACGGAAGCGGCGATCTCACTTGGAAACATGCGACGCAGCGGTTTCGCTGTCTACGCGATTGTCGTTCTGCAGGGTGGAGAGACCTCTTTGGGTGGCGCAGACGGAACACGGTTTTTGGATTCGGACGGGATGGTCGATAAGGTTGGCCGGCTGATCGCCGAAGGCATCAACGTACGGCACATTGACAACGAAGCCGCGATTTCGGACCTCTGTTCGGAAAAGCTCATTCGGTGATGCATGGTTGCCGTCAGTGCCGAGATCGTCACCGGTTCGTACATATTGTTCGCCGGTAGGTCAGTCGCTATTTCACAACAAGCTCGCGCGCGAGTCCTCTTGATGCCTTGTAGGCATGACGCATGACGAACAGTCGCGACTCAATCTGCTCTTCTGAGTAGTACTTTCCGCGTTCGCTTTGAGGTAATCCTGCGAGTGCTAAAGTCAGGGGCATCAGGTCGAGAAACTCTTTGTAGCGACGTTGGGTTTCCTGGGCGTCAGACATGATGTGGCTCCGATTGTTTGCTTGTATCTTCGTGTTTGAAAGACTTAGGGATTCGACAGACGTTAGAAAAAACGACGATTTCACTATGCTGGCTCTCGTCGACTGGCCCCGAAGTTTAATAAGGATCGCTGTTAATCCTATCCGGATTCACAAAAATCTCATTGTGGAATCGGAGCGGCAGTTAAACGCTGCAGGCTACGGAATGACCACGAACGGAGTGTGGCTGGGCGAAGCACAGCAAGAGAGGGCACAAGATCGAATTATGCCACTCGTACGTCTGTAACCTGGGATGCCGCATGGCCGCGGCACGCCACGCAATTAGAAATTCTTTGATGATGCAATTGCACGCCGAACGAGGCCATGGATTAGCGGCCGCCCATGTATTTTTTAAGGATGTCGGCTGCCGGGTTTGGTGCTTCGACCTTTGGTCCATCGTCGACCTCAGTTTTAACTTCGTCGACGGCACCGGTTTCAGATGGATCCGGCAAAGCGATTGGAGGTTCCTCAATCTTTGAGGAGTCATCGACTTCGTCTTCGTCGTAATCGTCGACCGGCTGATCGGCCGGATACGGCATCTGCTGAGCTGGATATGGCATCGGCGGTTGAGGCACACCATAACCGGGCATCACCGGTTGTTGCGGCATCCCATAGCCAGGCATGCCGGGCTGTGCCATTCCATAACCGGGCATGCCCGGTTGAGGCACACCGTAGGGATAACCTTGCTGAGGCATCCCATAGCCTGGCATTCCAGGTTGTGGCATCCCGTATGGATAGGGCTGCTGCGGTATCTGCTGGCCATAGCCCGGCATCGCCGGAGATACGGGTTGCTGCGGATACCCCGGTTGCGGTGCTGGTGGTTGCTGGACTGCTGCCGGAGTTTCTGCTGCCGGAGTTTCTGCTGCCGGAGTTTCTGCTGCCGGTTGTGCAAGTTCGGGTGCAGATGCCGCAGTCGCGACGGGATCAGCAAGGGCTGAGTTGTCGTCGGTGACTGGCTGTTGATCATCTGCTTGTGAGTCCGTCGGCTGCTCAGATGTCGTTGCTTCCGCAGGCGGCTTCGAGGGATGTTGTTCTTCAGCGGAAGCGAGCTCTTCCTTGCTCTTGGTGGCTGCGGTCTCAAGGGCTTTCTTTGAGATCACTGCAGTGTCGTCGCCAATCATCATGGCGGTATCGGAAAGTGGCTCAACTGCCTCGAGGTTGAAGTCGTCCAGAACGAATGCAGTACCGCCTTTTTCATGGGCCTCGGTAGTCCCAGGGGTTGCTACTTCGTTGAAGACGATTTCGAAATCCAGGTTGCCGACCTGCAAGGCGTCGCCTGGTTTTGCTTCATGGACACCGATGATGCGTTTGCCGTTGATACTCGTACCGTTCGAACTGCCGAGGTCACGGACTCGCACAGTGAAATCATCAATTGTGATTGCACAGTGATGCCGACTTACGGACTCGCTACCAGGTCGTAAGTGGCAGTCTTGTTCCCGTCCAATGAGAAATTTCTTAGTGTTGAGCGGGATGAGTTTTCCATCCTGCTTGCCACCGACCACTTTGAGAACGGTTTGAAGCATATTCGCGTGTCCTCGCTGACGCCTTTTATACTCAGGAAATCTGAACGCGAGTTAGCTATTGGTGAACTCGAATCGACTTTTGAGTATTTAACGCCCTGAATCACCCGTCGTGACTCGGTTCAAAAGGGAAGCTGCAACCGTGAATACTCACTGACCGGAATGGAGAAACAGACCGGAGTAGGGGAACAGACCGGAGTAGGGGAACAGACCGGAGTGGCGAAACCAACTCAGCAGCCGAGGCGAAATGAAATGCGAAGCGTAAACGAAATGCGTTGGGAAGACAGATGAAATGATGACGACGTCACGTCTGTGAGTGCTACGCTATCAGTGGTTTCAAAAGATGTCAACGACCAAGTGTTTTGTTAAAACAGGTAGTACAGATGTTCCTGAGTCCGGTTTTCACGTGCGGCTTATCTCAGTCAACCACCTTTGTTTCCGGCGGAACTGTTCCGCCCAGGATGTTAACTGGTAGGACATCAGTCGGCGATTCAGTCCGGGTTGGATAGTCAGTAGGCTCCGGCTTCGTGGAATAGAACTCTGCAGGAAGGTAACCCGCTGGGGACATCGGCGATGCGGAATTACTGCACGCTGCGTGCGTGTTTGCCACAGATCAACATGCCATCAAGACAGGCTTCCATTACGGTGAGAAGTTTCTTCATTCCGTCGTCTGCTGACTTTCCGAACCTGAGTTTCAACGTTGATGTCCAATCTTTATCTTAATTTTCTGGAACTGCCAATGTCGTGGGCTCAAGCCTGTATTTTCTGACTGAGCGTTAAATCCAGGCACTGGCTGGATGAATGTTTTGCCCTTGTTCGCCAGACAGCGGTTCCCGACGATTCGGTATTTCCTGCAGCGAGCGGTGTGATCATACCCCAAAGATTCGAATTCGTAGCAGTACGACGCACTTCGTGTTGGTGGTCGTTTTCCTGCTGCTGTAGAATCATTGAAGTTGAGGGAGCGGAGTGAGTGCTTTGCTTCCGCGAATTTCTCTCAACACGCTGAATGACGGCTGACTTCGAGATGGCCGTTCAGCGAGATAGAATACTGCCGCCGGCATACTTGGTGCCGATACTGCTTTCAGCTCGTAAGGATTGATTTATGATGTTCCATGTTCGAACTCACTGTGTGGCGTTGTTGGCGCTTGGGTTGCTCGCGGTTGGTACGGCTGAAGCCGCAAAGAAGGGGCAAATCACCAAGCCGAAACTTGACCCGAATGCTCCGGTCGTCGAACTCTTTAAGGGAATGAAAGATGGCAAGTTAAGCACAAAGCTTCTGCAGAAGAATTCAAAGACAGGTAATCTGCTGATCGAAAATCTGACGAAGGAAACGATCACGGTTCAGATGCCTGAGTCATTCGTCGGAGTTCACGTCCTGAACCAGTTCGGTGGTGGTGGTGGTGGTGGCCTCGGTGGCGGACAGCAGGGCGGTGGCGGCGGTCAATCGACTGGCGGAGGTGGCCAGGGCGGAGGTGGCCAGGGTGGTGGTCAGCAGGGCGGTGGTGGTGGTGGTTTCTTTTCAATTCCACCTGAAAAAGTCGTTCGACTTCCCGTTACGTCAGTCTGTCTTGAGCACGGAAAACCAGAGCCAAGCGTGCGGATGGAATACAAAATTCACCCGGTTGAGAGTGTCAGCACGGATCCTGTTCTCAAAGAACTGCTGAATCTCGTCGCGACGGGACGGATCAACACGAATGTTGCTCAGGCTGCGGCATGGAACATTGCCAACGGCAAGAGCTGGCAGCAACTTTCGCAGATGAAGTTCAACCGTCTGGCACGACCAGACACTCCGCAGTTCAGCCATGCCGAACTGGCGTATGCTCAGCAGCTTATCGCGGTAGCAAAGCAGCGAGCGGCGGACAAGAAAAATTTGAAACCCGCAGGACCAGTTCGTCGTGATCGAACCGGGCGAGTCATCTCGCAGCGATAATCTAACACTGATTTCGTTGCTCGCATTTCCACCATGTCGAGCGATCAAAACATCAAGACATAGAACGCCTCGATCGCATGCTGCGGTCGAGGTGTTATTCGTTCCGCGAATCTCATCGGCCGTTATTAGAAGTCCAGGAACTGCCGAGTCGCAGACAGTAAACACGGCTTCTGCGCATGTTCAGAAGCAGCAAGGTGTCCTTTCAGGGTGATGACAGCTTCGGCAGAATCGACGTCGTACCACGGCGGCAGCAAACCGAGTGAAAGATCCTGCTGTTTCAATAGCCTAACGGTCTGCGCGAGGACACCGGCCGTGCTCCACTCGACGTCTTTGAACGGCGCCGCAAAGTCGGTAATTTTGCCTCGCAGGCCGACCAGGTAATATCCACCGTCGGTCGCCGGTCCAAGCACGCAGTCATTTTCTTCAAGTAGTTGCCATGCTTGTTCGAGATATTCTGCTGGGAGCGACGGACTGTCCGAGCCGATCAGAATCGTACGATGCTCGGCGGATTCGGTCCACGTTTTAAAGTAGCTCGCCATCCGGCTACCGAGATCGAGATCAGGCTGCGGCCACAATATCCACGATTCTTCAGCGGTTTCGTCGGAAGTTTCCGTAAACCATTGTCGAGCTACATCACTGCATGGGGCAAAGCCGATGACTCGCCGATCTCCAACTGCTGCAAATTTTTGAAGCAGGTCTCGAACGAAGCATTCGTAGAGCGCGACTGCGCGATCGTTGCCCCAGTCGGCGGCGAGTCGAGTTTTCACCCGACCAGGAACTGGTTGTTTGGCGAAGATGCCGAACGTTCTCATTCGGCCGGCTCCGAACCTTCGATCAGACGACGCAGCAGCATCTCGTCGACGATTCCTCGAAATCGGACTTTGCCATCAATTTCGACGACCGGCACGCATGTATTGAATTGTCTTTTGAGTTCCTCGTCGCCGTCGATTTCAACTTCAACGGGTGTCGGCAGCCACCGAGCATACGTGCGAAGCAGGAGCTTCGCATCGTCACAAAGATGGCAACGCTTTCGAGTGTAAAGGACGACCGAACCAAACCGCGGCCCGGCGAAGGTCGGTTGCCAATTGAGCTTTGGCTCCTTTTTCAGGAGGAACATTCCGCAGGGGATTGCCAGAATTCCGGCGAACGGCCAGAACCCTCGATTCGAATACCAGAATTCCGGCATTGGGAACGGGAGATATGAAACCTGGTCGATGCCGGCCAGAATCAACAGCCCGACTCCCCCATAAAGAATCGCGCTGCCGGCCAGCCAGTATTTTTCGACTTTCGTGTGGTGCGGCCGGTGATTGGTGACGGCCGGCTCCACGCGTTTACTGACCACTTGAAGTTGCTGGTTTTGAGGGTTGGTCGTCATGGATTCTGCCGTTGGACGGTAACTGAGGACGGTGCTGCCCGGTCGACAACTTCAACTCGGAACATAGGCCAATCGTAGAAGTGCCGACAAGCCGAACAACGCGGTCGTCGTTTACATGTCTCTCCGTGCGGTTGTCTGATGAAGCTTCGACCGCGACACTGCGTGATGAATCGACTGGGTGAAAGCGATTCACGTTGCTGGTCGAATTCAGATCGGTGATGCCGGCCCGTTCGACGCTTATTCTTACTTTATGGAGAAGACACCTTGATTACTCCCGAACTTCGGGCCAGCCGCTTTATGAAGGCGGCTTATAACGAACCGACCGATACTACCCCGCTCTGGATCATGCGTCAGGCTGGGCGATACCTGCCCGAATACATGGAAGTCCGGAACAAAGTCACTTTCATCGAACTCTGTAAAACGCCTGAGCTGGCAGCGCAGGTCACGCTGGACGCGCAGCGAATTCTCGGAGTCGACGCGGCGATCCTGTTTGCGGATTTGCTGCCGATTCTCGAGCCGATGGGGATGGACCTTGAGTATCAAAAGGGAGAAGGTCCAGTCATCCACAACCCGATTCAGTCGGCGTCCGACGTTGATCGCCTGAAGCGGCTGGAAGATCTGTCGACGCTGCAATTTGTATTCGACACAGTCAAACTCGTTCGCCAGGAGCTGCCCGCTGATATTCCGCTGCTTGGCTTTGCCGGCGCACCGTTCACACTGGCTTCGTACGCGATTGAAGGTGGCGGATCGAGAAATTACCTCAACACCAAACGGATCATGTACAACGATCCGGGAGCGTGGCACGCTTTGATGGAAACGCTGACGAGCAGCCTGATCGGGTATCTCAACGCGCAGATCGAAGCCGGAGTCCAGGCGGTTCAGGTCTTCGACAGTTGGGCCGGTTGCCTGTCGCCGTCTGACTATCGCGAGTTCGTGTTGCCCCACACGAAAACCGTAATTGAGGGAGTTTCCAACGCACCGGTCATCAACTTCCTGACCGGCAACCCGGCGCTGCTGCCGATTATGGCCGAGGCCGGCGGGCAGATTGTCGGTTTGGACTGGCGAGTCGACATGGCCGAAGCTCGCCAGATGCTCGGTCCAGACCGAGTCGTACAGGGAAACATGGACCCCGTTTCGCTCCTGGCTGATCTAGACACGTTGAAAGCCAGAGCGAAAGCCGTTCTCGATGCGGCAGGCACGACGGGACATGTTTTCAACCTCGGCCACGGAGTCTTTCCTGAAGTCCCTCCCGAAAGTGCAAAGGCTCTCGTCGAGATCGTCCACGAACTCGGTGCCAGGCAACGAGCGTAGCTCGTTGGTCGGGCTCCGCCTGACGAAGTCTTTTTCTTCTT
>JACLAC010007666.1_pt1 | contig 20572 bp, 17 predicted proteins | sample 8027881 | NCBI WGS metagenome assembly JACLAC01 (sample SAMN15725517, study PRJNA655200) | protist metagenome | isolation source: fluorescence activated cell sorting (FACS) single amplified genomes of... | place: Spain: Blaines Bay Microbial Observatory, Mediterranean Sea | collected 2016-01-19 | reverse complement strand
AAGGAAAGCTGATCAGATTCAACCATTTCTAACGGATCCTGATGAAGGTTTTACGATAACTAGCTATCAGGATGTAGTGAAGGCAGAGTATAACTTAAGTATTGGGAAACAGATCCCAGCTATCGATTTAAAATCCTACCTAATGGATAATATTTAACTTAAATCTAAGTATTGAAATGCGGTAGGTAAGAAAATAGGAAGATGTGATTTTAATGATTTCGATGGTGTGATAGGTTTGGCAAAATTATTCAATCCAAGTAAGTAGATTTAGATGTTGATTCTCCGAAAATCAAATTCATGAACAAATTAGTTTTGGGTACAGCCCAATTCGGTTTGCACTATGGAATTGCCAATAGGGCAGGACAAGTATCGAAGTAAGAAACTGGGCGCATTTTGAAGAGGGCGGAAGAGGCAGGAATCGATACCCTTGATACGGCAATTGCCTACGGCACCAGCGAAGACGTGCTAGGTGAAATTGGGGTCTCCAACTTCCAAGTAATCACAAAAATTCCAGATGTTCCAGAGACGTTATCTAATATAGAGAAATGGATAGAAGATCAACTTCAGAACTCTCTTTCACGCTCGGGGGTCCAATCACTCTATGGGGCACTACTGCATCGTTCGGAGAATTTACGGCAGAAGTTTGGCCGGCAATTGGTACAAGTACTAGACCGGTTAAAAGTCAGCGGCCTCATTCAGAAAATTGGAGTCTCTATCTATAAGCCAAAGGAGTTTGAATTTGTTAACCAAGAAATGCCTCTGGACTTGGTCCAAGCTCCTCTCAATCTGCTGGATCGGCGGTTGGAAACGAGTGGTGGGCTGGAACGGTTGCACTCTCAAAATATAGAGGTTCACACCCGTTCCGCTTTCTCGCAGGGCTTACTCCTTTTACCAAGAGACCAAATTCCTCAAAAGTTTGAGAGATGGACCAACTTATGGAACGCTTGGCATGCTCAACTTCAGCAAAGAAATAAATCGGCCTTTGAAACTTGCCTCCATTATCCTCTCTCGCTTCACCAAGTGAGTAAAGTTGTGGTCGGGATTGATTCCTTCAGACAGTTAGGAGAATTGCTTGTTATCGCCAACAATCCTGCACCCTTTGAGAATTATTCAATGATGGCCAGTAACGATGAGGATCTTATTAACCCTTCGAAATGGAATTTATTATGAAAGTTGTGGCAATCGTGCAGGCTCGGATGGGCTCGACACGGTTTCCTGACAAGGTTATGAAGCCAATCAATGGGATACCAATGATTGAATTGTTATTGACCCGTTTATCTCGTTCCCAGGCGATTGATCAAATTGTGCTGGCAACCTCTGTACATCCTCGAAATCAGCCCCTGATTGAGCATGTCTCCCAGCTGGGTTTTGCTTGTGAACAAGGTAGTGAAAACGACGTGCTGGAACGTTATGTACTGGCTGCAGAAAAACACCAAGCAGACGTGGTAGTAAGGGTTACAGGCGATTGCCCGCTAATTGACCCTAAACTGGTTGATGACTGTATTCAGTATTTTTTTAAGAAAAATATTGATTATCTAACTAATTTTGTCCCACCAACTTTTCCAGATGGACTTGATTTGGAGGTCATATGCTTCAAAGCTTTGAAGCGTGCGCAAATTGAGTCAAACAAACCACACGACCATGAGCATGTCACTCCTTACATTAGAGTTTCAGGCACCTTCAAAACAGATTCTTTTCAGCACGTTGAAAATTTTTCTGATTTTCGTTGGACTGTTGATGAACCACAGGATCTCGAAGTCATCTCTAATGTGGTGCGATATTTTGAACCAGAAATTCATTTCGAGTGGCAAGAAGTTTTGGCTCTGCAGCAAAGCAATCCTGAGATGTTTAATGCCAATAAGTTCACACAGCGAAATCAGGGATCTGTGATGGGTTCAGGCCAAACGCTATGGCAGCGAGCAAAGCATGTGATTCCCGGTGGAAATATGCTGCTTTCCAAGCGCGCAGAAATGTACCTCCCAGAACAGTGGCCTGCCTATTTCAGCAAAGCGGAAGGCTGCCGAGTCTGGGATCTGGATGGGCGTGAGTACATCGACATGTCAATCATGGGGATTGGCACAAATACTTTAGGTTATGGCCACAAGGAAGTTGATGAAGCGGTGCTAAGAACAGTCCGCAATGGCAACATGTCAACTCTGAATTGCCCAGAGGAGGTTTACTTAGCAGAGAGACTTATCGCACTTCACCCTTGGGCCCAAATGGTGCGCTTTGCCCGAAGTGGCGGAGAGGCCAACGCGATCGCGATCCGGATTGCTCGCGCAGCGTCTGGTCGCGACAAAGTCGCTATCTGCGGCTACCACGGCTGGCATGATTGGTATCTCTCTGCAAACCTGGCTGATGACAACGGGTTGGATGGACATCTTCTACCCGGGCTCGAACCAAAGGGGGTTCCACGCAACCTCAAGGGAACGGTTTTTCCCTTCAACTATAATTGCCTGGATGAACTGGAAGCACTGATTCAGAACCATGCAATCGGGGTGATCAAGATGGAGGTCTCTCGCAATGATGGACCAGCCCCGGGTTTTCTCGAACATGTCCGGGAACTGGCCAACCAGCAAGGGATTGTATTGATTTTTGACGAATGTACCTCTGGATTTCGGGAAACCCTCGGTGGGTTGCACAAGAAGTATGGCGTTGAACCCGATATGGCAATGTTTGGCAAGGCAATGGGCAATGGCTATGCGATCACAGCAACGATAGGACGTCGAGAAGTAATGGAAGCTGCCCAATCCACTTTTATCAGCAGTACATTTTGGACAGAACGCATCGGACCAACCGCTGCCCTCAAAACACTGGAGGTGATGGAAAGGGAAAAATCCTGGGAGCAGATTACCCAGACTGGCCTGGAGATTCGACAACGCTGGCAGCAGCTCGGGGAAAAATATGGAATTAGGCTTTCACACTGGGGTATGCCAGCGCTAACTGGCTTCACGATTCAGAGTGAAAACGCCCTTGCCTACAAGACGTTGATCACTCAAGAAATGTTAAATAAGGGTTTTTTGGCTGCTAACAGTGTGTACGTTTGTACGGAGCACACCCTGCTTATCCTGGAAGCTTATTTCGAAGCACTGGATCCAATTTTTCAGATGATCGCAGAATGTGAGGATGGTCGAGACGTGCTTGCACTCCTCAAAGGGCCAGTTTGTCATGCTGGCTTCAAAAGACTGAACTGAGCCCAGACTTGAAAGTTCTCTTCCGTACAGATGCCTCCCTGCAGATCGGCTCTGGTCACATAATGCGATGCTTGACCTTGGCGGAATCACTCCGGCAGGAAGGTGCGGAAGTCATGTTTGCCTGCCGAAGTCACCCGGGTAACTTGGTTGAGTTACTAATTGAAAAAAGATTCGAAGTTTACCAATTGCCTTTGGAGAATTTCGAACCTCAGGGACACCGCACAGCGAAGCGCCGAGTGACCGTTGAGGATTACTCTGATTGGTTAGGTTGCTCCGGGGACCAAGACGCCCAAGCTACGTTGAATGCGATTGGAGAGATACGATTCGATTGGCTGATTGTCGATCACTATGGACTCGACGAATACTGGGAACGTAAGCTTCGTCCAATTACACAAAAGCTGATGGTTATCGATGACCTTGCCAACCGAACTCACGACTGTGATCTGCTGCTAGATCAGAACTATTTCATGAATACTACTTTACGCTACGACAATCTGATTCCACCATCATCATTACGCTTGTTGGGACCTAAATACGCAATGCTCCGACCTGAGTTTGCTGAAGCTCGCAAACAGTTGCAGCCTCAGAAGGGTAAAATTCGGCGCGTCTTTGTGTTTTTCGGTGGGGTTGATTTTGACAATCTGACAGGTCTAACGCTGGAAGCCCTTAGCGTTCCATCGCTGAGGGACTTAGAGGCAGATGTTGTCATCGGCATGAATAATCCACATAAGGCTAAGATCGAAGAACAGGTTTCTCAGCGCCCACGAACCTTGCTGCATGTCCAAGTTTCAAATATGGCGGCACTAATGGCAAGAGCTGATCTTGCAATTGGGGCTGGAGGTGCAACAACTTGGGAGCGTATTTGTGTAGGTATACCAAGTATAGTTTTCTCTTTGGCAGAGAACCAGAGGTTAACTTCTGAAGAGCTTGCAGCAGATAGGTATATAGATTTTGTTAATACAGATGATGGAGTTAATTCCGAGTTCTGCAAAGAAGTTATTTCAAGAAAAATAACTGTTTTAAATGAAAATGAAAATGAAAATGTAGCTTGTAAACTTGAGTTAGTAGATGGAAATGGAGTTTATCGTGTTATGAAAAGATTGGAGAAAAGCCTTGCAAATTGATTTCATCTGCACCGATCCAAAACATCCAATTAATCCTGTATTTTGTGATTGGTTAGAGAAAAGCTCAAATACACATAATTTAAGACTATCAAGAAAGAAATCAGAGTTAACAGGGGGAGATATCTTGTTTCTGATTTCGTGTCATGAATATATTGGCTTACAAATCCGTCAATGCTACCGCAACACCCTAATTTTACACGCTAGTGAACTGCCAATTGGGAGGGGTTGGTCGCCACATGTATGGACAATTTTAAACGGTGGTAAAGAGATCGTAGTTACTTTGCTGGAGGCTGAGGATAAGATTGACAGTGGTGACATATGGGCGCAACGAAGAATCATGCTAGAGGGGCATGAGTTGTCAGAGGAAATCAACGAATTGTTATTTCAGGCTGAGATAGAACTTATTGAATATGCAATTGATAACTACACAAATATCAAAAAGCGCTCTCAGAACGACTCTCAAGCTACTTACTTCAAGCGCAGAACCCCGCAAGACAGTCGGATCAATCCAGAAAAAAATATTGCTAGTCAGTTCGACCTGTTACGCGTAGTCGATAATAAGCGTTATCCAGCTTTTTTTGATTTTCGCGGACATCGTTACTATCTGAAAATATACAAGGAGCCTATAGATGGGTAAACAAAGTCTATTTTACATTAGTGATCGTGAAATTGGACGCAAACAACAGCCGTTTATAATTGCTGAGATGTCAGGCAACCACAATCAGTCCTTGGAGCGTGCTTTGTCGCTTGTGGAGGCCGCCGCTAATTCTGGTGCCCATGCGCTCAAGCTACAAACCTACACGGCAGATACGCTTACACTCGACGTAAGCCATGGCGAGTTTTTCATCAGTGATGAGAAAAGTCTCTGGAAAGGGAATAATCTCCACAAGCTCTATCAACATGCTTACACGCCATGGGAGTGGCATGGACCGATCATGCAACGAGCAAAGGAACTAGGCATGCTCAGCTTCAGTACTCCCTTTGACGACAGCGCCGTTGATTTCCTGGAGACGCTTGATGTTCCAGCTTACAAAATCGCATCATTCGAAAATGCAGATCTTCCGCTGATCCAAAAAGTTGCCGCTACAGGCAAGCCGATGATCATTTCAACAGGAATGGCGAACTTAGCTGAATTGGACGAAACGGTCCGGACGATTCGAGCAGCTGGCTGTGAACAATTTGTCTTACTGAAATGCACAAGCACCTATCCAGCGACACCAGAAAACACAAATGTACTTACGATTCCGCACATGCGCAAGTTGTTTGGCTGCGAGGTTGGGCTGTCGGATCACACGATGGGAGTCGGTGCATCAGTAGCCGCGGTGGCTCACGGGGCAACGGTAATTGAGAAGCACTTCACTCTTCGACGAGCAGATGGTGGGGTCGACTCAGCTTTCTCTCTAGAGCCTGAAGAATTAAAGATGTTGGTCGTGGAAACCGAACGAGCTTGGCAGTCACTGGGAGATATTTTCTACGGACCAACAGAAGCTGAGAAAGCATCACTACAGTTCCGCAGATCACTTTACATCGCAGAAGATGTCCAGGCAGGCACAGAGCTCAACAATGAAAATCTACGTATTGTGCGACCTGGGTTGGGCCTACCTCCCAAGTACTACGATGTCTTGTTGGGCCGCAGAGTGAACCAAGATCTAAAAAAAGGAACTGCCTTGAAGTGGGAAATGGTTGGGTAAATATCATACGTCTCAGAGGTAACAAAGCGAAAACAAATCCTTTCTGGTAGAGCTTAACAACACCAAGAAGTGAATTGAAGATTGTTGCAACGATCGCAGCACGAATGACATCAATTCGCTTGACTGGAAAAGTTCTTCTGCAGGCAGCAGTTATCCAAATGCTTGAACACTTGTAAGTTTTACTAATTATAAAAGTCTAAACATCACAGAAAATGAAAATAAATAAAAATGGAAGTACAGTCTATTCAACCTGTCTTCTAAGGAAGTAAATGATAAATTCAGTTTAGTTCAGATTCGCATCACTGATAAAGAGTGAAAATTTAGCAAAACATCGAATAATTAGAGCGTAAAGGAATTACTGTAAATACTTGTGATGAATTGAATGAGTCATTCAACTTAAAAGAAAAATTGAAAAGAACAGCCTCAATTCACTTTGAGTCAACACAGTCATGTATTCAGGGCTACTTCTTTATAAAAAAGAAGATGGTTTTTCAGAGAAAGATCATTTAACTGGTGGATAAAAAAATATGGAAATTCAATGTTTTATAAGATTGTAAATATTTCATATGATGGACTAGATTGTTTTAAAGAAAGAGAATTCTCCGAATGGAAGAAAAGGAGGGATTCTCTAAACTTAAAATTTCATAAAGAAATAATAAATTATTTAAAGAAGAAAAAAAGAATCGATAATGAAAAATGGAATAACACTGCTTTAGAAGCAGAAGCTATTTATTACTTATTACGTATCCAATTGCGTGTAAGAGATAAAATTGAAAGTTTCTTAACAAAGATAAACATTGATCAGAAGAAATTATTTATAATAATTTCATATTTAAGTATTATAGTATTCTTAGCCAAAAATTTTATAAAAGGATTAATAAATCTAACAAAGATCTATGAATTAAAAAACAGAAGAAATCACGAAAAATACGATGTAGTTATTGGATTTCCAAGTCATGCTTTTGTAAAAGTAACAAAAAATAACAAAGAATCAATATATTTCTCATTTGCAGATTATTGGCTGAAGAATGAAAAAAATAAAAAACTGCAAACATTAAACAAATATTATATAAAAGATTATATAGAAGTAAAGAAAGATTTCTTGTACACGCAACCTGAATTCATAAACCATGATGTGATTCTAAGTCATAAATCATATAAAAGTTTAATAAAAAGGTCTGTAAAATTAATCTCAGATATGAAACAACTAATTAAAAATTTGAAGGTAGAAGATTTTGATGATTTAATATTAAAATCATTTGTCAATATTTTAAAATTACAAACAATTCCAGTTGCTGAATTCATTGATGAAAACTCAACAAAAATTGACAAAATATTTGTACTTCCTTTTAGCAGAGATGGTTGTTTGAGACACAAACTAAAATTAAAAAATTACTTTTTTATTTATAGCTATTCACAAAATATTACAGAATATCCGACAAAAGATATGCAAGGTTCGACACTAATCACTAATTTAGAGTATCTAAGTGATCTATCTCCAGGGATTTGGGCATTGTCCGGTAATTGTATTGGCTTTACGAAACCTTTTGCACTAAACGAATTGATAAAGAAGACATTCATTGAAAATGAGAATAAAAACGAATTGATAAAGAAGACATTCATTAAAAATGAGAATAAAAATTTAGATTATCAAAATCATCAACTTTGTCTTCATCTAGGGTTTAAAACAGAATTAAAATTTGAAAAATTAAAACAGAATAAATGTATAGTAGCCATTTTTGATACACCTCCAGAAAAAGATACAATAAGAAAACAGAATTATTTAAGTGATGACAGATTATCAAATGAAATAAACAGCATAAAATGGATAAAGGAGGTAATTTCGGTTTTATCAGAAGATGGATATTTTGCCATTTTCAAACCTAAATATAGAATTCAGAATTATTCATTGAATTATCAAAAATACCTATTAGATCTCAGTAGAAATTATGCCGATAGGTTTCTAATATTGGATCCATATTGTTCACCTTTTGGAATTTTCCATATAGCAAAATATGCGATTTCGAAACCTTATACCTCAATTCACCATTATGGAGAAAAGATGAATGTGTATTCAACATATTACATGATGAAGAAATTTAAAATGCATGAGGAAGGAGTTAAAATCACAGAACTGATTTGTTATGGAGAAAAAGAATTAAAGAAATTTTTAACAAAAGGGAAATAACTATGGAAATTGCAGGAGACGATATAAGTGTAGAAAAAGGTGATTGGAAATTTGATGGTAGTGTAGCTGAAAAGTTTGATGAACACGTGCTAAAATCAATTCCACTTTACACTGAAGCACATCAGATTGTTTGTAATTTAACAGATTATTTTTTGCCAACTCATTCTCTCGTCTTCGAATTAGGTTGTTCAACAGGAACGCTTTTATGCAAAATTGCCAATCATAATAAACACAAAAAAGCTGTAAAATACATTGGTATTGATCAAGAACAGAAAATGATTGAGCTAGCAAACTACAAAAGAAATACAGTCGATCAGATTTTAGTTGATGATATTGAATTCATTTGTGAAAACATAAATGAATATTCATTACAACAAAATAATATGGTTATATGTTTTTATGTAGTACAGTTCATTCATCCAAGTTTAAGACAGCAATTAATTAACAAAATCTATAGAAATCTTAAGTGGGGTGGAGCATTTGTATTATTTGAAAAAGTGAGAGGATCAGATGCTAGATTCCAAGATGTTTTAACTGGTCTGTATCATGATTATAAGAAATTACAGGGTTATTCAGAAGAAGAAATATTTAATAAATCACTGAGTTTAAGAGGGGTTATGGAACCATTTTCTAGACAGGGCAATGTAGATATGTTGCGTAGAGCTGGATTTGTTGATATTGAATCAGTTTTCAAATACTTATGCTTTGAAGGGTTTTTAGCAATAAAATAAATAAACCTATTAAAAAAGGCGAAAGAAAAATTTCCATACAAAATTATGGAAATTTAAATCAAAGAAAGAATTGAAAATATAGAATTATGGTAAATTTTAAGAAAAAAATAGAGCATTTTATTAGAAATTCACCCAAATTTTTTGATGACAATGTTTTGTCGATTGATAAAAAACATAAATCGCACATTCAGAAAGCTTACGAAAACCTATTAGAATTGAACATAGATAATTTTAGGAATTGGGGTTGTCAGTCAGATATTTTACTTAATAAACAAATTAAGGTAGAGAAAGGTTTGTTAGACGGTATAGTAAAGCCGATAGTAAATATTCTATTCTATAAATTAATACATAAGGAATTTATTCAAAACTTGCAAGATGACATTTTGATCATCGAAAGAATTGGAGGAAAGGAATTGCTTTTAGAGAATCCAGTAAACAAAACACCTGGCGAAATTTCGTCTCTTGAAATTGGGAATTACAGTGTAAATTATAGATGGTTAAGATATCTTTACATTTCTAAAAGAATAAATGATCTACTCTTAGATAATAAAAAGAATATTTGGATTGATATTGGATCTTACTATGGTGGTTTACAGGGAATTGTAAAAAAATATAATCCAAATACAACAATGATTTTAATTGATTTTCATCATCAATTATTAAGAAGTTATCTATATTTATCAACTATTTATCCTGATTCTAAACATATACTGCCGAATGAAATAACTGGACTTCAAGAATTCGAACAATTTCAGGAGGGTGACTTTATTTATCTACCAACAATTCAATACGATCAATTAAAATTAAATTTTGATGTCAACCTTTTGACAAACTTTTTCAGTTTTGGTGAAATGAAGAGGGAAACATACAAAATTTATGAAAGGAGTAGAATTTTTAAAAAAGCTAAAATTAAATATTTTATAAATAGGTTTGTAAGTAATCCATTCTTTGAAAAGTTATATGATTCTGATTTGAATATCTTTGATTATGTAAATGAACGAAATGATATATCCCATTTTGATGTATTTCCCATACATCACTTTCAAAGAACCGAAGTTAATCTCTTTGGGAATAGCCGAAAACGTAACATAAGTTCTCCTTATTTTGAGTTAATTTTGAATAACACATAATCAAGCATGGTGCCTAAAAGTTGTTTGGCTTACGGATGCGCGATTTCAATGAAACTTCTAACATCGTTGAGATTTACTGTAGAAATGCTTTATTGATATAGCCTCGCAAAAAAAACTTACTAGGCAGATGAATGATCCAAACTAATTGGAAAAGGTCTTTAATGCGTGCTTGGCCTGTGAAATGGATTTCTCTTCGGCCGTTAGAGCTACAGCCTATCGTCGGTAGGTGCTCAATCTGCAGCCAGATGAGCTTAGCGGTTTTGATTGTCATTCTTCCAGAGGCAAAGAAGGGACCATGCCAAAAATGTACTTCATCGCTAGCTAGAGACAACATTGAGATTTGATTTAGCGATGAACGTGTAGAGCTAATCGATTTCGATGACGGAGCAAGCTTCGGTTTGTGTTGAGCTTGCTAGAAATGCTTGGGCAGGTAATACCAGCCAGCAAGAACCCGTCTTATAATGGATGTTGAGAACCCGACTGATCGCTCGCATTCCAGCCCCTCTGAGATAGAGTTGTCAGGCCTATCGATGGAGGGCTGAATATTTGCTACGTCGTAGCGTTTGAAAGATCCGTCGGCAGGCTTGGCAACGCTAGTGTCAGACTACACAGCTGGTGCCGATGCAAATAGAGTCAGGATAAGCACAGTGAGGTAATTGCATCGATGGTTCCCAAAATTTCCGGTATTATTTCATTTGTTTAAATGATGCAATTGCGCCAAACCCATAATCATATCGTTATTAAGTTATTGAAATGATATTAAGGAACGGATTCAACAATTTGATTTATGAGCTGATCAGAAAAAAAAATGATTATTTATCAAAAAAACCTCAAATAAGTTCACAATATGATCTCCAACCTAATCAAATATATCCGTTTGGCAGCAATCAAATAGAAAATAATATCAATGAAATTGGACTTATAAAAAAGAACCGTTTACTATCAAATACAAAAGTAATATCAATTGGCACATGCTTTGCCGAAGAGATTGCTGGATACTTTTCAAGAAACATCGGTATTGTTAATTACCTCAAATTAGAAAAAAGTATTTATAATGCGTCGGCTAATTGGGGAAGAGTATACACAGTTAGAAATTTATACCAGATTCTTGAGTACTCTTATAAAGCTGAATTTCCGGTTGAAATTGAAATTGTTGAAAATAGATATTTTGATCTTTTAAGGGATAAATCAGTTGGATATTATAGTACTTATGAGGAAGCAGTTTCAAAAATATTAGAACATCGTAAAATCAGTGCTACAGCATTGGTTGAAGCAGATATTATTATTATCACATTAGGACAAAATGAAGGTTGGATAAATAGAAAATCAAATCTGATGCTTGGAAGTTTATATGGTGAGAATTGGTTTCGGGAAAATAAATCGAAACTAAAATTGGTCGAATTAAGTTTTAATGATAATCTCAATCTCTTAAAAAAATGTATTGATATTCTTAAAGAAAACAATACAGATGTAATAATTCTATTAACTGTTAGTCCTGTTCCTGCTTTCGCTACCTTTTTCAATGAAAATGTTGTTGTTCAGTCAATGGCTTATAAATCAACATTGCGTGCAATGATTCATGAACTGTTACGCAATCATTTTTATGAAAATGTATACTATTACCCTTCCTTTGAATTGGTTATATGTAACAACAGTGCATCATATACTGATGACAACAGACATGTAAAATTTCAAAGAGTACAAAAGGTCATGAAACACTTCAGAAGAATATTGAGTAATGGACATAATTAATTCAGATTATAATTCACTTAAACCATACACAAGTCAGTTTGTTCAAAATAAACCTTTTCCTCACATCTTATTAAATAATTTTTTTAAAGATGAATTTTTTGAAAACATTAATTGTGAGGTAGAAAAATTTAATGATAAAACAAACGGTAAAAACTTTAATAGTACTGTTGAAAAAAATAAATGGATCAGTTTAAATTCACGATTACCTCATATATTATCAATGATCATTCACACTCTCAATACAGAAAGCTGGTTAACGAATTTAGAAGATCTAACAAAGATTAAATTTCTAACTTCAACTATTAATGATAATACAAATTTAGCAAATTATCACGAAATGAAAAGGGATGGTTTCCTGGGTAGTCATGTCGATCATAGTTTTGAAATTGGAACAGGTTACCCACATGTTTTAAATATAATACTTTATATATCCGATCAATGGTCAGATAACTTTGGAGGTGGTACAACATTTTTTGATAAAGATGGGAATAAATTAAGAAAAGTTATACAATATAAACCGAATACGGCGTTAATTTTTCTACATTCCCCTTTTTCATTTCATGGTGTTGAAGTCATCAATAGTGATTGTTTACTTACGAGAAGAACAATTTACATTGACTACTATTCAAAAAGTCATCAACCTTTTGAGAATTTAGAACTTCCTTTTGATAAAAAATTCTTTCCACATGGTACAACCTTTAAATTGCCAAATTTGTCAAATTATCTGAAGAAATCAAACATTAAATACATCAAACCTTTTGTTAAATATACTCTTAATAAACATTTACAGAAATTTAATATCTCAATCGGACAAAAATCCTAATTTTGTTCATCGAAACAAATAAAAAATGAAATCTTCACAATATGATAAAATTCTTAAATATACTGACGAAATCATTTATTCAAACATTGATAACTATTTCTTGATTTCTAATCCATGGCTTCATGTAATAAGAGAGCATCCAGTATTTTTAAAACATTACGAATTTTTATTTTCCAACTCTTTTCTATTCACGTGGAAAATTATAAAAATATCCTGTATTAACATACTAAGTATATTGTATTCTATCAGTCGTTCTTTTATTTCAAGTGACTTTCATTCATGGGTTCTTCAAGTTGGAAAATTAACTCAATTTCAATTTTTATTTATTTCACAATTTGTCTCAGATTCCCCATCATATGTAAATGATGATTTTATTTTTGGAAATTTGGATGAAAAAGTTTCTGAAGGTGGTTCAAGCACGTTAACTTTACTTTTTAACTTCACAAGAACATTTCGTTATAATTTTTTTCTTAAAAACGAAAACAAAAATTCAAAGTTATTGATGCCTCGATTCTGTTCCTTTAAAATTGAACTTCTTCATTCTTTCAATTTGTTACTAGCAAGTTTAAATCTTCTTAAGAATTTATTTTCTGAAAAAGATGTACTTAAAAAACGAATTTATCTTTGTGCCTCAATTTATTGTTTAAGTGAGCATACACTTAATTGTCTTAGAAAAGCTTATCTGGTTCTTCAGATTTTGAAACATTGTGATTCGAAACATGTTATTACGACTTTTGAGGGACATTCATGGGAAAGACTTATATTTTACCAAGCACATCTCAATACCAATTGCTTATGTTTCGCTTACATTCATTCACCACTTTTTAAAAATCAACATTCAATCTTTAGACATCTATCAAAATCATATGATCCTGATGTTTTTTTATTTGCTGGCGAAATTATTCAAAATATGTTTTTGACAAAATGTTCCTTTGACAATTTTGATTCCTACGTTTTGGGTTCGAATCGTAATTTTAAAATTGATGATGTGATCAGGAAAAAAAGGCGCTTTGTGAGTTCTGCCGATAAGGCTTGTTTAGTTCTATGCGAAGGAATAAATTCAGAAGCTAAAAGTTTACTTTTAATTTCTTTGGATTGTGCAATTCATTATCCTAATTTGAAATTTATATGGCGCTTACATCCACTCCTTAGTTTTAATGATTTATTTTCACATGATGAAATTGAAAAATTACCTTCTAACATTTTTATTTCAGAAAGGTCTTTTGATTTAGATATTTCATCTTCAGATTATGCATTATATAGAGGTTCTTCTTCCATCATTCAAGCTATAGCCGGTGGTTTAAGACCGATCTATTTCAAAAAAGCTAATGAAATGTCAATTGATCCATTGTTTTTTATAAATGATTGGAGAATTCAAGTAACAAATACCACTGACCTTGCTGATTGTTTAGAAAATGAAATTATTTATGATTTTTCTTTTGAAGAAACAATTGAACAAATAAAAAAAATTTATGAACCCTTTGACTCACAAGTACTTCTGAAATTCATTGACATTTAATTAACAAATTCTTTTCACCTTTTCCATTGCTGATGTTTTTAAATTCATTGAATAATGAATTTTTCGATATTGTTATTTCTTTGCATTGTTTACGAGATTTTTATTTTATCAAATTTTAATTAATTGTTTTTCATTCCACGTTTATTCTATTCTATATTATTGCTTGTTCATTATTAACTGTTAGTATGACAGTTGATTTTAATTTTACCACATTGTTTGGTCTAATTTTTGTTTGTTTTATTTTTCAAATTTTATCCTTTTTTTCTCTTTAAATCCTTTTTTTAAGAGGTTTGTATGGTTCTGCCTGAATTGAAGAGGGTTGTCTTAGAAGTTTTCGGTGGTTGCAATTATAGTTGTCAAATGTGCCCACAGGCTGGTGGTAGAGGAAGTAATTGGACAAGGAAAATGCCACTCCCGTTATTTAAAAAGATAATTGAACAAATTGATGGGTCACCTGTTGTTCAACTTGAAGGATCTGGAGAAGCCTTTATGGCTAAAGACTTAGAAAAATATATTAAAATTTGTTCTGATAGGGGATTCAAATCCTATATTTATACTAATGGTTCATTCGTATTAGGCGATAATATGAAAAAAGCTATTGATGCAGGTTTATCCTTTATTCGATTTAGTTGTATAGGTTATAATTCCTCGTTGTACGAAAAGTGGATGTCGAAAGATAATTTTGATTTAATAAAATTCAATGTTCGTAAAACGATAGATTATGTGAATGATTCTGGTTCATCTTGTCATGTATCTAGTTATCATTTAATTTTAGATAATTCTAACGTTGCTTTTGAGATTGACCAGTACAGAAAGAACTTTATCGATGAATTAGGTACTACCGCTTATATTTGGAAGATGCATAATTGGTCAGGGAATTATATTCCTAATTACACTAGAGACACTTCCAAAAGGAGAACCTGTGGCCGCCCTTCAGCACCTGAGATTACTATACGTGCTGGTGGTCTATCTGGTCACCAAGGTGCTGTGACTCCATGTTGTCAAACGATGGGACCTCCCAATGAAGATATGAGCGTTCTTGGTCACCTTGATTCTAATTCCTTAAACGAAATTTATTTTGGAGAAAAATATCAAGGATTAATATCTGCGCATAAAGAAGGTCGTTTTGATGATCTGCCTTTCTGTAAAAATTGTGATTTTTTGTATGATGACCCTGAGGTCCTTGTTTGGACTAATGACCATACAGCCCAGACAAACCATATGCTTGGCACATCTTTTTCGTTAACTGAATTTCAATAATAATGAGACATATTTTCAAATTGATTGATACTCATATTAGTTTACTTTTCTATTAGTTTTGTTTGGTTTTTTATTAAATCCAAACTAATGAGCTTGCTGTCGAGATTTAATTTATCCTAATCACATTTTACTTTTTTTATTTTTGATATTATACCATCCTTCTTTTGAATATAATTTAAGATTCTGTTGTGATACGTAATCAATTTTACACACCATTTGATCTTGCTATTATTACACCCACAAAAAATAGACCTCTTCACATTCAGAGGCTTCTTACTTCAATCATTAATTTAGATTGTGCTGTTGGGCGAATTATCATTGTTTCCACTGGGGAAGATTTAACTGATATAATTAAACCTTTTCTAAAAGATCTAAATAATATATCTTATATTGCAAGTGAACCTGGTCAAATTTTCCAAAGAAATCGTGGAATTGAACTTTTAGACGAATCTACGAAGCTTGTTGCTACTTTAGATGATGATGTTGTTCTTTCTAATGATTGTGTTTCAAAAATAATTGAATTTTTGAATTCTGCTCCACCTGACACTGCTGGTGTTGGTTTTAATATTTCTAATCATCCATCTCACAAATCATCTTTTCTCCAGAACTTAATCGGTTTGAATTCACCGTATTCTGGAAGGGTTCTGAAGTCTGGTATTAATACCGCTATTACCAATATTGAGGTATCCATTGAAACGCAATGGCTTAATGGAGGTGCCACCGTTTGGAAGCAAGATATTTTGAAATCATATAAGCATTTTGAGATAAATTCACGTTGGGCTATTTGTGAAGATCTTATTTATAGTTATCCACTTGGTAAACTATATCCTCTCTATGTATGTTCTGATGCCAAAATATCTTGTGATTTGCCATCTCACCAAAATTCGCTGCCCATTCTTTTTCAAAGATCTCTAACACTTGTTCTTTGGCATTTTTATTTTGTTTCTCAATATACAGATCTTTCGAAGATTCGTTTTTTCTTTTTTTATTTTATCAAGTTAATTCATTTAATATTTAGTTCAATTTTTTATTTCCGTCTTTCCCCAATTTTTTCATCTTTTGGTTTATTATATGGGTTTTTTCTTTTATCGTTTAAGAGAAAAGACCCACTTACTGAACTCATTGAGAAATATACTTAGTTAAGATCAATACATTATATTTCAACCTTCAAACTTGCTTCTCCATCTTGCTACGATTTTGATGAAACTTATCATTGATGCTTCAAACTTGTTAGCTGGTGGCGGAATCATTCATCTGCAAAACATTTTTCAAGTTGGAGATCCACAAGCGCACGGCTTTCAAAAAGTCATTGTTTACGGTGGGCAAAACCCTCTAGAGCATTTTCCAAAGAAGAGTTGGTTGGACTTGCGGGAAATTCGACAGCTTAACCGTTCCTTTTTGCATCGTTTTCGTTGGCAAAACGGTCAGTTGGGTAGGTTAGTTGGGCATGAGAAGGCTCTCTTGTTCATACCTGGAGGCTTATATTTGGGTAAATATCGTCCTTATGTGACAATGTTCCAAAACATGCAGATTTTTGAAACACCCGAAAAAAATCGGGAAGGATTAACGAAGGAATGGCTTCGGCTGAGTCTACTTCACCTAGGCCAAGCAAAAACTTTCCGTCACTGTTCTGGATTGATCTTTTTGTCTGAATACTCCCTAAGATATTTTCAGCAGTTTTACCCACACTTGCTTAAAAATGTTGAAGTACGAAGGATTCCACATGGAATCTGCCAATTTCACGACAACTCCAAAGACTATGAACTGAAAAACCCTGTGCAGTTACTTTATGTTTCAACGGTAAAGCAATATAAACATCAATGGCATTTGATCGACGCAGTGGCCCAACTGAAGCGTGATGGCTATCAGCTTGAACTTCACTTGATTGGATCGGGGGATCAGCCAGCCCTAAAGCAAATGAAGGAGGCAATCAAACGTCACTCTGATTTAGGGGAATTCGTGCACTATCATGGGGGTCTTTCTCATCACGAAACCATCAAATGCTTTGGTAAGAGCGACTTGTTTGTCTTTCCTTCAAGTTGTGAGACTTTTGGCATTAGTTTGCTTGAGGCAATGACTTCTGCCTTACCAATCGCTTGCTCAGATCGTGGCCCGATGCCAGAAGTTTTGCGTGATGCCGGTTGCTATTTCAACCCGGAGTATTCGAAATCGATTTCTGCAAGTTTGAAGATGTTGCTGGACGATAAAATTTTACGTAAGAGACTTGGACGTAAGGCTTTTGAATATTCCCAAAAATATACTTGGGAACGTTGCGCCCAAGAAACCTTCTCATTTCTTCAATCGGTGCATCAGCGTCATTGTTCATGAATCTCATCCGTCTTTGTATCACCGGGGGTTCTGGCTTCATTGGGATGACTGCGATGCAGTGGGCCTTGGAAAATGTTGAAACCGTTGTCAATTTTGATATTCGCCCCCCAAAAGTCCTTGCGCACCACCCATATTGGCAATCCATCGACATTCGTGACAAAGCCTCCTTCACCACTGCTCTTGAGGAATTTGCCCCGACTCATATCTGGCATCTGGCCGCAATGACAGGAATGGACATTCAGGATAGCTCCTTCTTTGATGCAAACACGGTTGGAGTGAGCAACTTACTGGAGGCCACAAAGAGTATCCCCAATCTGCAGAGAATCCTATTCACCTCCAGTCTGCTGGTTTGTCGTAATGGACATGTACCCCAGACAGACACAGAGTATTGCCCACCCAACTTGTATGGGGAAAGTAAAGTGATTGGTGAGCGAATGGTACGGGAGAGTAAAATTCCCTGCGACTGGGTGATTGTGCGCCCTACTTCGATTTGGGGTCAGTGGTTCGAGCATTCCTATAAGACATTTTTTAAGGTTGTGGATCGTGGTTGGTATGTGCATCCTGGGCAACAACCCATCATCAAACCGTTAAGCTTTGTCGGCAACACTGTTCACATGATGCAGAAACTGTTGCTACAGTCGGGAAGAGACGTTCATGAGCAGACCTACTACCTTGGAGATTATCCACAGAATTCCATCCAACAGTGGGCCGACTTGATTCGACTGGAACTGGGGAGGTCCGGCAAAACCACGGTTTTTCCTATTAGAGCAATGCGGCTTGCCGCCAGGATCGGAGACGCCTGCAAGACTCTTGGATGGAGTGATCCCCCGCTAACGAGCTTTCGACTGAACAATATGCTCACTGGAGCTCACTACCCGATTGAAAAAACTGAAGAAATCGTCGGAGCACTCCCATTCACTCTTCAAGACGGGGTTCAGCAAACACTAGATTGGATGGCAACGGAGGGCATGTTACAAAGTACGGTAGGTAGAGGACGACTGTCCTATTAATGATTTCATGAAGAAGTCTATTCTCGATTGGAAATTTGAAGATAGTCAAATACTATTGATCTCATTGGCTTTAGGGGCCTATTGGGGAGCTTTCATTGATCTGCAATGGAATGAACTGGTTGAAGTCGGACTTGTCTTATCAGGTTTGATAAAGGCCTACGTCCCTTGGCATGCCACAGGAGATTTTTCATCACAAAGTGTTCTTAGTGCCCTACTTTTTAAAGCTGGAATCGATTTAGATATAGCCGCCGTTAGTCTTTCATCGATAACGGTAGGACTGGCTTTCACTTCTATTTCTGCCGTTAGCCTGATTTTTACAGATATCAAAGCAGTAGCTCTTATCACACCGATTCTGCTTTGTAAGTTCCCATTTTATAATTTTCACTACTATCCGGTAAAATTTCCGAATTATAATTATGTATTTGCCCAAATTGGAATGTACTGGGCCTTGCTAACAATTGCGTTAATAGTGCTTAGAAAAACTAAAACTGCATACTTTCTATCAGGTATCCTATGTGGTGTGCATCTTATGTGGAGTGTTGGTTGTATTCTATTTCTGATACTTTACAACTTATTGAATAATAAGAATAGAATTAACAAGCAGGAATTGTTGTGTTTCAGTCTGTCAATCATTATTTCAATAATCAGTTTCTTTTATTTTAAACAACTACAAGATGAGCTAAATGAAAGACAGAAAAATTATTCAATATCATCAACTTATCAATCAAAATTAGTCGATATTAAGTATATCAATGAATTAGATCGGTACAAAGAAAAATCTTACCAGATCACCGATGCTCCACTGCTGATGTCTCGTGCAGATCAACATGAAAGTGGAAGAGGAAGTCATAATTTATTATTTAAGGATAGCAAATATCCTATTTTTGAAGGAGTTAAATTTTTTATCCCAGAAATAAGTTTACTATTATTATTTTACTTATTGTACCGAAATAAATTATTAGCATGTGAAAAGAAGAGGCTTTTTGTCCAGGTTTTGATAGGGCTTCAAAGCCTACTTGTGTTCTATAAGTTGCTGGATGAAGTCGATCCATCCTGGACAGTGCTGAATTGGATCAGCCCTGAATTATTTGAACTTATGATGCGAGCTATGCCACATCGTATACTCAATCTCGACTCAATCATCCTCCCATCAATTTTGATTTGCTTACTAATTAATTTGGCTTTCAGAAAAAACGATCTATTATTTAAGGGACTATTTGTACTTCTACTGATTTGTCCACTGATGCCCAATACAGCAGGCCAAAATCTTGGCTTTAAAGAGTTAATAGATTTGTTGTTTCCCCAATTACTTCTTTTTGGTCTTTCATTCTCTTGTGTGTATTTGTTTTTGATATTTCATTCATTTAAGAAAACAATACTAAATTGATTAAATCAATTATTGGAAATAAAGATTTTTTAATTTTGATTATTACTTTTTTTCTCGTTCTAACTGTTTCAATTACAAATTCTGATTTTGAATTCTTTCCTTACGGTGAAGACGGAAAGATTATTGAGCAAATGAGAAAACAAAACGGATTGGTGATTAGTAGTTTAGGTGTTCAAGGTTTTAAGAATTTCAATATTCTGAGCTACACTGGCAGACCCCACTATATAGCCGGCCAGCAACTAATTAAAATAAATTACCAAGAAGAAATATTTATTGATGTCTATTGTAACGCAATTTTTGCAAACACATACTCACAGAAATTTGCAAAACAAAAAGAATGTTTTGCTCAAAGGACACCCGAATTATGGAAATTTATTGGTGATAAGCTTGGTGTGAATAGCATTATCGTCAACAAAGAAATTTCAACTAAGTTGC
>JACLAC010013922.1_pt1 | contig 20590 bp, 8 predicted proteins | sample 8027881 | NCBI WGS metagenome assembly JACLAC01 (sample SAMN15725517, study PRJNA655200) | protist metagenome | isolation source: fluorescence activated cell sorting (FACS) single amplified genomes of... | place: Spain: Blaines Bay Microbial Observatory, Mediterranean Sea | collected 2016-01-19 | reverse complement strand
TCCTGTTTTCATATCGCCGCGTCGTCCGATGAAGGAAGTCACTATGGCTGAAATAAGCCCTTTTTTTTAAAACAAAATTTACTAAATTTCAAAATTTCATCTATTTTTTTTCTCGTTTTAACCCTGAGCCTAACACTATCAGGCGTGCGCCATGCTAATTGAAAATCTTCTGGAACTTTTTGATATCGCTAAAGTTTTTGCATTAATGGTTTTATAGTGTTTTAGTACGATACCAAGCTTTGTCCCTAGTTCCGCAATTAGCATGGGGTCTTTCATGAAATTTATAACAACAGACTTATGCAGGTGACACATCAATGAGGATGTTTTTTTGCAAAGGGAGTGTGATTATTATTATTATAGATACGCTATTATTATTATAGATATGTTGGAAAAGTTTTATAAAAGATCACAAGTATTGTAATATTATCATTAATATATTATCATTAATAAACAATATATACGTAATAGATAATCATCATCAATATTATTAATAATAATTATTATTATTCTGCTACTAATATTGCTTTAATAATAATAATGGACAATAAATTGAATAAATTGAAGAGAGTATGCGAAAGAATTAATGAAAACCGCAGAGATCGAAATGTAAGCTATGTTATAAATGAATACCACAAATTGGTGCATGCATATTTAATTGAGTTGCCTCCAAGGCTAATTGAAGCAAGTCACGTGGATCACGGTACACGGTATATATGGTATAAATACCATCAGAACGTATGTGGCGGTAAAACCTTGGACATTTGTGTGGAAACACACTTATGGGATAATGAGACAGATCATATTGTCCACCCAAAAAAGAGTTAGAAGGGATGTTTCGCGCCCTAACTCGAATTATAATAGTCTATAGTATATATAATAATACAATACTATAATATGTATGTGTGTGAAATGGTTCTGTGAATTTACAAAAAAAAAAACCCATTCGCCAAAAAAAATATCTGACGTGATTGACGTAGTATTCTCTTGATAGGTAGATTGTATACTAAATGAGATTTTTTAATTGCTGGAAATGTGTATAAGACATCAATGCTATTCCCATGGGGGAAAATTAGCAGGTGCGAGGTGCGCACTAAAGGGGATATATAGGACCATACCAAGTATTCTTTTAGTACGAGTTACAGGGTAAAAAGGCCAGTGATCCGATTAGAGGCCGAGTGAGCCATGAAAAAATAGATGAAAAAGGTGAAAATTTTTATTTAAAAAAAAAAAGGGCTTATTTCAGCCATAGTGTTGAAGAATGCCGAATGCTGGAATGCCGAATAAATAAATAAATAAATATTTACAAACACAAATCTAATATAAACTGGATAACAAGGAAAAAGTGCATATAATTAATTGTATATATATTATAAAATTAGGAAATAACAGTTATTATTATCATCCATTTTTTAACATAGTTAGATATAATGACAACATTCTATAAAAGTGAACGTCGTATTTTTGTAGCAATAATATTAGCAATAACAGTTAACTTTACTAATTTTTATTATGTCGAATCAGCTGTATTTTGGGATTTACAAAGTGCAAACATTACAGGATATGAGGAAGAATCACTAGTATACACGCTTCAAGGATTGGTCAATAAAATAAATGAGCCACCTGAATTGTTTTATAACACTGGTGAAAAGAATATTGATTTTCCACAATCTGATGGTTTATGGGTTGATTATTTTAAAAAATATCGTAATATCACATTTGACAAGGACCCACCAAAACCAATATTATGTGATTTAATTATAAAATACAAAAATAAGTTAGACGGGGCAGTATTATATAATAGTGATGGCTTCAGTATTTACCTAGCCATGACAATTGCTGGACTTGACAATTTATTACCTATATCTTTAAATTTAATAAAAAGCCATGATTGTCTTAATGAGTTAAAAGTTGTTCAAAAAGTGGAAAATTTTGCTGATAAATTCGATGCTTACCGTTGGGCGATAACTAATTTGTTACCACGAACAAATTCAAAACTTGTATTTAATGCTGATTATTATCACAATGCAGTGCAATCACAAGGCGCTGCAACTATAATGTCTGTTGATTACCCAATACAAAATAAAGCCTTTATAATGAATTTATGCCCACTTTGGAAATGCGACCCTATTGATTGTGGAAAAGGTGGTGGAAGAGTACCAACACCAAAAGAAACAGCGTTGTATGTAGAAATATTAGAATCAAAACCTGAATTAGTTAGTGTGTGGGGTTGGTCTGATCCGGAACATGCATATACAAATATTACAGCTCATGCAGGTGGCGTCGTATTTTGCACTTTTTCGACACCCAACTTATCTTTTTGGAGAGCTATATCAATTTATTTAAATACAAAGCCAATTAATCCCCCAAAACATGATTTGAATCGAAAATTAGATCACGATAAAGTCTACATCATGTTTGAAACAAATGAAGGGGATACGCCGCGTATATTATCTTCCCAATTTACAGGAGCTTGGGTTTCAAATCATCGTGGTAAAATTCCAATGGGGTGGGCTGCAGATCCATATTTAGGGACTATATTTCCAGAACTATGGAATTTTTATTCAAAAAATACAACTGTTAATGATACTTTCATCGATGGCGTTGATGGTGCCGGGTACATATTTCTTCATTCTTTGGGCAATCATGCCAAATCATATGAAACCAGGGCCGGAAAAGTCTTACAAGAAAGTGGTATTACCGTAGTCGATGTTGGAGTAGCCTCAAATAAATGGCCAGCAGCAACACAAAGTGAAATCGAAGAATATGTAAAGAATGCGCATGAAGGGAATGGTGGCGATCATACTAGTCCAGGAATGATATTAAATGCATGTGGTACTGCTTGGAATCAATCCATTAATTTCTGGTTAGGTGATGGAACTCCAGTAATCAATAGTGTATGTGTTGGCCCAAAAAATGATACCAGCAATGGGCATTACCTATATTATTATAGAAATTATTTAAATCAAACAGAACCGAAGAAAGATTTAGCAAGTAGAATTTCATGGGCTTCAAATCATTATAAGAAACCAAGCGAACCTTTGTTTTTACTAATATTCGGAAGTTTAGGAGTTTACGGTGGAAATTCAGATGTATTTACATTTTTGTCAGATGTTATAGATTCATTGGATGAAAATAAATATGAAGTTGTCGGTTCCTGGGAAATGAGTAGACTTGCAAGGGAGCTATATTATCAAAAAAACAACAAATCTGCTGGCCCAACCGATTTTATTAAAAATATTGAAAATGCTATTGATGACATAGGAGAGGAATTATATCTAGGGTCTGGTTGTTATTGGGGTAGGCAATATGATTATGTACAAATTGAACTATCCTCATTTGGTAGGAAAAACTCTCAAGTGACAACAATTGGTGGATATATGTACGGTAACTCGACAAATAAAAATGCTTGTTATTATAATAAAAACGATGTATCTGTGTATAGTGAGGAAGGACATGCAGAAGTTGTGAAAATAAATGTACCAAAGCTCAAAATTGCTGATATCTTGAAAAAATATTTTGAATCATTCGTGCAAATAGACACAAAAATTTGGGAACGTGAAGATTATTTTGACCTTGGGCCGGGCTATCGTGCATTAATTGGTATGAAAGGTGGTATGAAAAATAATTTTGTAATGAATTTGATCAAGCAAGTCGATCCACATAATACAACGTTTAAAATTGGAAAAGGTTCTGATTCAGATACATTAGGAAAAAACACTGTATATATTTATGATAGTGATAAATTTGAATTTCATCAGGCAGAATTGTGTTTACAATTTCACAATAATCAAACTGGTACTTATCCAAAGCAATACCATGATATAAAAACTATTTTAACTTCGGATGGTAAATTAAAGAAAACGAATTGTCCGTTACCAGAAATTGTTGGTTGTAAATAAATTTCGTATTATTTTTTTATACGAGTATTTTTTAAATATATACGTATATGATATAAAAAAAATTAAAAATATATCATACTGGTTGTTGGATTTATTATTTTAATTTTATACGAACTTCGTATGATGCTGCACATATTAAAAATAAAAAAAAATAAAAAAATATGATTATGATAGTAGAGTCTATTAAAAGTGGTAATATTTTATATATTTTAACCACATATTAATACGTATAAGATACAAATTTGAGCGCTCGTACGAGTATCATAAATTAAAAAAATATACGAGTACGAGAAAGCGTTAATTAAAAAAAATGTTTTTTGTCACGATAGTTTTTTTATAGGACGCAAGAAGAAATCTATTTTACTCGTATTTTAAACACTCTCTCCCTGTTTCCTATTTCTCCCTCTTGTATTAAAAATTGTTTTTCTCCCTTTGGCGAAGTATAGAATTGACTGCAGAATGTGTATCCAGGTAAAAATTTACTTTACCAATGATATCAATAGCACCACTCAATTTTAGTTTATTATAGACTTTACTGTTGATCTTGGATATTTTTACTGCAATCTTTTGCTTTTTCACCTGTTTTACTAGTCTCATTAAAACATGTATGGCAGTTGAATCTATCCATGCAACACATGAAAAATCTAAAATAATACTATCAAATTTTTGTATCCCATCATCAATATTTTCAGTGCTATTATCGTGTAAATGTTTATTCACAACACGCTTTAATGTTTCGACATTGCCAAAAAATAATGGTGCTTCAAAACGTAAAATAATCATTTTCTTTAATAAGTGTATTTGAAACATTTTATCATCGATTGCCCTATAATCTGTACTATTTATAGCACGCCCAAGTAGTGCCGTATGTGGAACAGCACTTAAAGTTAAAAACAATATAACAGAAAGACCAACAGAAAGTAATAAGCCATTTGTTATTCCAAGTGTCAACGTCAATATGAATGCCAATGCTAACGATAGAAAATCTTTTTTTGAAAGATTCCAAAGAAATTTAAATTCATCAATATCAACTAAACCAGCAACTGCACAGATAATGATAATTGCAATTACAAATTTTGGTAAATATGCCAATGCTGGTGCAAATACAAATAACAATATTGTACATATTATTGAAGATAATAATAAGCTCATTTGGCTTTTAGCTCCGGCTTTATCACTTATAGCTGATCTACTAAATCCACCACCTGTTACATAGGCGGAGCATAATCCACCAACAATATTTGATAGCCCAAGCGCAAATAATTCGTGATTGTCATTTAAAGTATTTTTCTTATTCTTCTGTTTTGTATAAGATGTGTAGAGTTTCACATTTGCGGAATGCTCAACAAAAATGACCACACTTAACAAAAAACAATTTACAATAGAGCGGAGGTAAACATCAATACCAATACTAGGAATAGCTGGTGTTGCAAACTTTGGATGAAAAGGTCCAATCATAGCAATATTTGAACAGGCATAAAAACCTTCTTCAGTTCCAGTAGTTGCTTTATCACTACAATATGCTATTTCCGAAGTTGAAGCATTAATGTTTGTATCTACATGAGATGGTTTACCGGATGGGCATAAAATTTGGGTAGATAATTTATTTACAATATTTTCACGTTGTTCTTTCGGTAAAGTAATAAAATTGAGATTATCAGCAATATTTTCATTAATTGTAGCAGAGTAAAACCATTTCATATAATGCAAAACAGCCAAACGTTCTTTGCAAGTTTGTATCCCATTTCGTAACTTTTTCCCATTCCATAGTGCAAAAAATGTATAACTAGAAATTGGCCAAGCTTCTGGCGTATTTAAAACAGTCTGTGACATTAAAGACAATTTATCTTTTCCGTTGTTTTCCGTTGCATCAATTGCTGTTTGGACTGAAATTTTGTTTGGGATAATAGGATTATTTCCAACATCAAATATAGAAATACAATGCAATTTTCTATTTTTCACTTCAACATCCCCGGAAACTGCATATCCTATTGAAAATGGTGTTTTATCAACAAAATCTATAACACCCTGATTATAGTTTGCTAAAGTAATGTCATTTCCATCTGTTTCTTTTCTCCCTGCATTCCAATTGACTGTTTTCCCAAAACCTATTGTCTCATGAAAATCAGTATCAAACAATGATAACGCTTCAGTAAATATTGATGTCGTTCCTGACCCATCCTTTCGCACAATCATTTTGATACCAACACTTGGTAATAAATGTGCTAGATTTGGATTTTCTCGTTGTATCGTATCATGGTCCCACCTCGTAATATTGCGGCGAAATATACGTGCAATCGTTTTCGGGCGTAAAACTAATCTTGGAGTCTCTTTGTTTGTAGCCTTGTCAACAGATATTATATCAGGGAAAACGTTTGCAAATGCACATACAGAAGTAGCCATGGTCGGTATTAATATAATATCACCCTTGTTTGTCACATTGTATTTGATAAGCGAGGAATTTGATATTTTGACGTCTGTACCGGCAAAATCAACTTCGTTCTGAAGTATGCTATTAATTCCATCTCCACTACCAGTAGCTTTGTACTCAATGTCTGTAGTTGTACTATGTTGACATTTAAAAGATTGAATTGATTCTTGATATACATGATAAGGCAAAGATGCCCCTCTGCCTAGGGCTTTTGGTAAATTAATGTCTACGCTGTTGCTATTATTATCATTTCCGTTCGTAGTAAAAGGCACAAATTGGCATGCACTTGCACCAAACAAAATACCGACAATCAATAAGATTACAATAGGGTGGCAAATCGAAAAGCAATTGGAGCATATTCTTTGGCTCTTTGTTTGCATATAATTTTTGTTTCCCTTTTTCAAAGGGCTAAACGATGATTGCTGTAGTTGCCCCTCCTCTATTTTATTGTTATCAACAGCTGCAACAGGAATAAATGATGATGATGAAGAAGAAGCTGTTGATTCTACTGATGATGATTTTGACTTCATACGTGGTACTATTTTATTTGCATTTTTACAATATCTCAATGCCATGTAAAACAAAAATCCTATGAGGGAATAAAAGACGATTAACATATTTGTCTCTGGCAATTTTGTAATTATATTTGGCAGCGCACTCTGAATTGTTGTCCCTTTTTTTCCAGATGATATTCCAAATACATGTTTGAGTTGGGAAAGAATAACAACTACAGCTGCCGCAGCTGAGAACCCTTTTAAAACAGGGCGTGACACTAAGGCAGTTGTGATCACACCAATTTGCAAAATTGCCAATAGAATTAAAACAAAACCTGTCAATATAGTCATTCCAAATACGTAAGTTGCCTTATCTTCTGAAGCAGCAGAATCGACTAGTAGTTCATCTACCATTGCGCCTATTAATAACGCGGGAATACTCATTGGACCTACTGCAACTTTTTTCGAAGAACCAAACATACCGTATATTAACGCAGGAAAGATGACAGAATAACAACCATATTCAGGAGCAATTCCAATCAAGCTGCTATAGGCAATGCTTTGAGGTATACCAACCATTGATATAGCTAAAGAAGCATTGAAATCTGCTAATAAGTTTTTTTTGAAATCGTACTCCCAAATCCAGTAGAAAACACTGTTGTAATACACAGCACAACAAGAGTTTACACAAAGTTTGCAAATATCTATAAAAGTAACCCCTTCGTTAAAATTTGCTTCATTTATAACTTCACTAAATTTTCGTTCTTTGGTTGCCTTTTCTGACTGGTTTGTATTTACTACTATGTCGACATCACTACTACTGTTATTATTGGAGAAGGAACTATCAGTACTATGATACCCACGTTCTAAAGTATTAACAATTTCTTTTTTCAATGCGGATAATGGACTATTATTATTATTATTAGTGTTTTTTGTATTTTGCTTAAGTTTTTGTTCATATTTTTTTTCTACATCAGTTTCTGTGTCGCTACTGTCTATCTTTCCACCATCAATTTGCGTTTCCTCAACTTGACTTTCCTCAAAATTAGAGAAAAGCATTTTGTGTGTATTTAACAGTTGTAATAAGCCTTCACTCATTTCAGGATCTAATTGTGAAACTTGAAGCGCGAATATTTTCAGCAAAGAGGCAAATGTATCAACTTTTACTTGCATAATTTCTAAATTTCGAGTCGCAATTTCCAAAAGTTCACTATCATTCATTTTAATATCACCATGTAGCTCTACCATATTACTGTTTGCACTAATTTCCTTGTTTTTTACATCATCGCCACCACCACCATTATTTTTACCATCATCGCCACCATCAGAAGACGATATTGAACTCTTAATTATTAATGGATTAATAATTGGTGCAACTTTATCTGCTATTCCTTCACGCATTTCACTTCTTTCCGCCCCTGTCAACGATAAATCTAACGCACTCATAGCATTCTGTCCCACCCGTATTGCCATTAAAATGTTTTTCGTTGCATTCTTACTTGATTCCTTAATTTTTTTCCTTAAGTTCTTCGATAATATTGTCCGTTGTTCTGCTTCTTCTTTCTCCGTCTTCTCGGCACTAGAGCTATTCATTTTTTGAGTAGCATGATCAACTTTTTCCATAAAATTGACAAGAGTGTTTGTATCATTATTCTTGTCAAATTTCTTCAATATTTTATAAAATCCAGTATAATTTAATTCAACAAATGATATTAAAATGGCACTCAAATGCATTGCATCAACTTGTTGTTTCCTATTTTTTGCAACTCTAGAAGAGGTCATTTGCCTATTAATTTCTTTTGATTTTTGATCTGAAAAAGTAATTGTTTTGACTAGTTCATTATCAAGAATATGAAAAAAGTAACTTGAAAGTGCATCAACAGAAACTGTGTTGATATCCTTACCTGTTTTAACATTTCCATCTTTAACACCATAAAATGTGCTGATAAATGTCCATTTGTCTTCAAACAAACTATCCCGTAATTTATAGTTAACTTCTTCTTTTGTTGCCGTATTTGTTTTATCTTTTTTTTCTTTTGCTGTTGATATGAGAGATATTATTTTTTTTAAAGCATTATATTGTAAATATTTCTTTGCCCATGGTTCATATCGTTCTTCCCGAATCCGGTTTCCAAATTTCATATCGGAGACGATTGTAGATAGACGGAAAGATGAATAATATAATAGATGATAATGGAACTTTTTAAATGGAAATCAAAGAAGTGAGATAATAACTTTGTTCAATAAGTATATGTATGAATTATTAGTTAATATATATATGTATAAATATACCATATTTTTAAACAGTCTTTTAGCACTTTATCCTTAGTAAAATATATAATAAATACACATACTGTAGTAATATTACTGGAGGCTTATTACCTGGATTACTGGATTACTTGCAGGATCAGTGGATCTACTGTATCAAGTAATGAATCCTATTAAATGGATAGGCCTACATTAATAATTGGATTATACGTGTTTAAAATATGGTATTAACATATAATATTGGTTTACAATCAATTTTATCTCTCTGCTCGGTAAATGTTAAATGAATTCACTCCTGTCATACATTCTATATGGCATATCTTCAATTAATATATCGACGATCTATTACTGCGTTTCCCCATAGTCATTGGATTATCTACGAAACTCATCGTTGTTGCACTTCCCCTACTCGAATTGTTTTGACGAACCGCAAGCTCTTCAGACTCCTTTTCTTCTTCTATTATTGGAAATATTTGTGCTATCCAGTCCCCAATAGATTGATTTGGTCTTCTACCAGCTGGCTCTGCAATATATGATTTGTCTCTATAACCAAATTCAGAAAGATCCACATTTCTTTGTGTAAATTGCAAATCCTTATCTTTTCTAGCTCTTAAATAGGATGTTTGGCTAATATGTACTTTTTCTGGAACACCTTCTGATTCCATAACCTCCGCCATTTCAACGGTTTCTCCCCAAATATCAAAAATAAATTTTTTGCCACCAACCACACCCCCAACGACCGTTCCACTGGCTAATCCTACACGAATACGCAAATCCTTATTCTTAGGACCTTTCCCACGTAGGTTAAAAGCATCATTTAAGTCTCCCATGACACCATGCATCCCAATGCCAAACTTTGTCAATTTAGCAGCATGATTTGCTATTGGAGCTAAAAGTCCACAAGAGGCTACGTAACAATCACCCAGCGTCTTAACTTTATCAACTTCACATCGATCAGCAAGTGCATCGTGTCTGGAAAACATATCATTCAAAATTTCGACTAATTTTTTTGGACGATCTTCTGGATTGTGTGCCAACACATCAGAGGAAGAAAAAACGGTAAAAGATACGATATCAGCAAATAGAACAGTCCCATATGCATCTATAACTATATTTTTATTTTCTTTCAGACCTTTAGTAATAACATCGGGTAAAGGCAACATGGCAAGATTCTTCTGTTGTTCTTGTTCACTTTTATCGCTTAAATTTCTAATTTCCTTTGTCTTTAAGAAACTTTTTCGTGTTGATAAATCAATAGATTTTCCTTGAACCAATGCATGGTAGACGGTTACTATAAATGTAAGCACAAACTCTAAACGATCTTTTATTTCGTATTGTCTATTACCAATACTCAAATTTATAGGGATCGTAAGTATAATCATGAATATACAAATTGCTGTTACGATATAAACAATTCCATGCGTCAACAGGGAATATGTATTAAAACCGTATAAAGCGACCAAAAGCATATGGCCAAACCAATAATGGCATTGAAAAAATTGATAGGCAATCACTATTAGAATCGTTGCCATAACACCCGTAGTTATGATTTGTTCCCCATGAATCATTATACGTTGCCTTACGGCAATATATCCCCCCAGTGCCTTCCCGCCAAAACAACAACTGTTTGCAATCCTGGTTTTTTCTTCTTCAATAAATTTATCACTGATGGGCTGATAATCCACAGCAGTACTCAATTTAAGCCAAACAACTACGAGGGGAATAATTAAAACTATGTTGAGTAAAAGCGCGAAAGATACGTGGCTTTCTAACTTCGGAAAGACCATTGTGTGATTCCTGCTAGACCATGAAAAAAAGACTTTTTCACCTGTAGGCAAGAATCTATTGGGATTCCACCACTCTTCACCTATAAGACCGATTTCTGTAATACGGAAGTTTGTTTTATTTACTTTCGGAACAAATGTATTGACAAACTCTAATACTGTAGCATTCATATGCGCTGTAATGTGATTCGCTTTGCCGTCCTGCCCGATATCAAAACCTTCTCCTTTGTCAGCCCCTCCCCTTTCACCGATTGTAATTTGCCCAGCTTCGCCATATTTACAAGGCGAACGATTGTCATTAAAATAACCATCTTTCACAGGAAAAAGCGGCGTTTCAAGGCAACTTCCCGTTAATATAAACTTCAACAATTGCCAATATATCATAGTACAAAACATAAAAATAGCCCAAAACACTGTTAAAGTGTTTCCAATTTGACTTTTCTTGTGATCTAAGTATTCCCGTTCCCATTCTCTAGAAGTTCCACTGCGTACACATTCATAGCAAGCCGTACAAGGGTTGGAACTGACTAAATTTTTCTTCGCACGCCTAATTTTATCTATCTTTTTCTCCTCTTCTCTTTGTCTTAACATTTCATTCATATCTTTTGCCTCGTCAAATAATTCTTTACAATCCCAGCATGCACGCAATTTTTGTACTTTCCATTGGGAGCAATCCTGGCAAAGGCACATACCACAGTATCGACAATGATGTCGTCTATTCAAAAACGTGAATTGCTTGTTACATTTCTGACAATTTTTATCGTTAGCAACCCAATTGTCTTTTCCAACAGTCAATTGATCCTTATCGGTACTTGAAGCTGTTCCAGCATCGTCTACCAACTTAAGAAGTTTATTGTTTGCAGCACTCATGCGTTGACCTTTCTTTTTCTTATTACTTTTTTTTGCACGAATGTTTTCTTTCTTCATATTCGCTAGTTCGAACGCCGCCTTTTGTTCTTCTGTAATGTTATCGGACATTTCAACTTTCTCTTTTTCAATGAACCAACAGTCCATCTCTCCCTTACCTTTAATTACTTGTGTTTTATAGCGTTTAATATAGAACTTGTCTTCAATCTGATCAGCCGTTTCTTTTGGGCACATTATTTTACCTTTCACTCCATGGCTATACATACGACTAGCCGTATTTGCCGCATCACCCCATAAATCATATGTGTATTTTGTTTTTCCTATAACGCCAGCAACAATCTTTCCGATACACATACCTGTTTTAAAATTTAATTTCTTGTTTTCATTAAAGGTTTTTACGACATTACCTAATGCAAATGCGAAATATGCCATCTTGTATGCATGATTCGGATGCGGCACCGGTAGCCCAGATGCACACATATACGTATCCCCAACTGTTTTGATTTTTTCAATTGTATAGGCTTCGGTTATGAAATCAATGCTTTTGAAAAGTCTGTCCAGTTGTCCGACTACTTCTACAGTCGGCAATTCTTCAAACATTTCATGCACTCCAGTAATTTTTGCAAACAATATCGTAACGTTATCGTAACTTACGCAATAACGACCGGATTGTGTTTTAGCTATTTCCTTAACATCGTTTATGATCGCCAGTGGCAAGACAGATGCGAGTAATTTTTCAGTATTCTTTTTTTGTATTATGTATTTCTTCAAATTTTTTTCTAATTTAGCAGCTTGTTTATCATGTGCTTTCTGTCTGACGGCTTGTTCATTATTCAATTTCCATAACAACAGCGAGTATATCATTGGAACCATGATCGTTCTACCTAAGCTTGCGACTGATCTTTTGTTCGCTTTTGTGGCAAAAGCTATAATTAAGATCATAGCTGTACTAAGATTTTGGAAAGCAACTAACATTAATTTTTGCTCGTATCGTAGTCTTTTTAAACGAAATGTAAACCCTACTAGCCATATCAAAAGTATGCCATTCATAAAATGATACATGCTGTTTGCTACTTCAACTATAGCAAACATCAACATGCCTAATCCAACAAGAAACATTTCAAAGAAGCCGGCAACGTGAATTGTTGTTATCTTGTTTGATTTACGTAATAGGAGAAAAGTAACAATTGCAAAAAATTGTAGTGCAACTGGAATATAGAACCAAAACGTATTATCCACTTGAGCACAGTAGGCCGCCTCAGAGGAAAATTCGCTTCTTGGCCTGAAATATTTCTCGTCGATGTAACATTTCCCATCAAACCGGATAGGCACCATGACGTGGTCTTTTACGACCCCGAATGTTACAATTAGTGAATTCACAAACGGCAACATTAAATATTTTACTTCGTCTATACCTACTTTTTGGGGCAGCTCTACATCTTCTTCTTTCGTTTCATCATCCTCCAAAATCTGTTTTTCTATTTCAGCAGTTGATTGAAATACGTTTATTCGAGCCGGGCCATTTATGTCTGAGCCAACAGGCAGTCTGGTCTTATTTGCCGTCATATTGAACATACTTCCAAAAGCACTTTGCCTGTTGATTTTTTTCTTTCTTCTTTTTGGTGTTTCCGTATTTGTATTTGCATTTCCTCTAACTTTTGCTGGAAGTGATTGTTGACTGCTGTTTTTCTTTGTCTTTTTCCTCCTTTCTCTACCAGGTAGTTCATAACTCGAATTTTCCTTTGGTAGTTTTGAAGCCATGATTAGAAGATTAGAAGGCTTTTAATGTTTCAAAAACGTATCAAATCCTTTGTATATTATGATCCACACACTTTATCACATATGTATCCAACAGGTATATATGTATATATCTATAGTCTATTTATATTGTATTGGATAATATTCATTCATTCTAATTTAGTCACTCCCCCACAGGCACTAATAATACTATACATTCTTTATCTCTTGCTTGCTTTTAGCAAAATTAAAAAAATATAGCAATCCTGGCAATGCTATTTAAAGCTACAGTATCGATAATATCTAACATAACTTTACTAAAATGCCACACAATTTGTTTACAATAATACTATAGTATATAGTAGTAATCAAAAGAAGGAAAGAAGATACGACAAGTCTAGCATAGCATTACTCTGGACACCAGAGTACCAATATTTCATATGTATAGACATCAAATTTTCTTGGCACTTTACGAATTGAGTGCAAAATGTTCATAGGTTATGGATAAGTTCAAAGACAATGATATGTTTATACATTAATTTTTTGTATACTTGTTATTTTATGGACATTGAAAGGCTAAAATTTATTGGGAGGCTGGGTACTTTTAAATAGGGACATGAAAAAGTGACCCAGATAAACTGTGTATCACTGTCGTTTACGACTACGCACCTATTTTTTAGATCTACCAGCCCAGCCTCTGGCAGCTGTGTGGAGAGTGGAGAGGTTCTTTCTGGTTTTAAAGTTTCTTTTCATTATTCCCATAGTAATAATATAAGCTACAGTAATTATAGATAGCTCCAAGCGAGCTGGGCGAGCTACCACCAGGTACTAGATCTCTGTTCTCTGTTTAGATTTCGTCATAATAAGGTAAAATCCGCGCGCCACTTTTCCAAAAAAATCAGCAGGAAGAAAGGGAAGATGAAGAAAATTGCAAATATTATACATCTATGTTCAATTTTCAAACCAAAAGTTACAGTGTCAAGAGAGAATATATATACATTACATGGCACCTATTTATCAACCATCATCATTTATAGTTCACCAACATCATTTATATAGTTGTTGAAGACTTGTACAAGACGCATCATGATGGATAGCTACAGCATGAATGAACACGATAGTGTACATGAGATGTCAGATCATTTGAGTGAATATAATTTGAATTACAATAATAATATTAATAATACCTACAATAATATTGGTGATAGTTCAAAGGCATATATGAAAGAAAACGATGTATCACGCTTACGCAATGAATTAACGGAGAAAAATCTATTATTACTTGAAGCTAGAAGTCATGCAATGTCGTCGGAAGCACAACTTCGAACGGAACTTGCTAGAAAAAATGCAGAATTAGCACAATCAAACTCAGAAATACGTCGACTTAAATCAACTCAGCCTCGTAGCCACCTTGTAGATGCACCTATTTTAGCTGTTAAAACATTTAATCCTATAGAAGAAGAAGCAAGTGAGCTTCGAAAGCGTGTCAAAATAGCATGTAAGAAAATATCATCGTTGAAAAAGGAAATCCATGAGCGGGATCAAATAGCATCAGATCACAATAATGCTGCAAAGCTTGCAAAGGCACAACTAGAAGTTGCAAAAACAGAGATCAATCAATTGAAAAATAAAGTTGAACAATCCTCACAGAAACAAGAAATTCTTACGAACACTTTATCCACACGCTTGTCAAGTTTAGAGCAGGAGTGCACACGATTAAGAGCAATGGCGATGAAAAAAAGTTCTGAGACTGCAGAATTAGAAAAAAGATTGGATGAGGCATTGATTGCACTACAAACATCCAGGGCAGATACCAGAACGGCTATGACAGCAGCGCGGAAATCACAAGTTGATGAGGAGAAATTAGTGGAAATCGAAGAAAAATATGTAAATGCAATGAGAATTATACGTGGGTATGAAAAAAATATAGCAGAGCAAGCAAAACGCGTGGCCATATCTGTAGCATTGCGCAAAAAGTTAACAGTAGCAGAAAGTGCATATGAAAAAGAAAAAAATAACAACATAACCTATAAAAATGCTTTAATGCAAGCTCAACATGAATTAGGAAAATTTAGAACGATGGTTGGAATGTTGAAAAGTCGATTGTCAGAGGCAGAAAAAGTAAGTGAAGAATACCGTAAGATAGTCTTTGAAAAAGAGCGGTTGGAAACGTTATACAGTGAAGAAAAAGGAAAATTGAAGATTGCAATACAACGAATCAGGCGACTAGAAAGTGACATTGTAGAAATCACATCAATTGAACATGATAATATAGACAATGTGCATAAGCCAAGTGTCATCAATAAGCTGGAATTAGAAAAAACTGGTCTTACAAAAGATTTATTTGAAACCAAAAAAGCTTTAAGGCAATGTCAAGAAAGAATAATTAGTCTAGAAACTACACATAGAACATACGAAGAGTCATTATTCAAACAGAAACGAATAAACTCTGATACCAATGACAACATGAGTAATAATAATAATAATAATAATAGTAATAGTTCTCTTTCTATTTCTCAAAATAGCAACAATCATGGGAATAGCAATCAAAATTTATTAACTACAGTTGTACTATTCTATCATTTACGAAAAGCGATTGAAAAAATAATGAATGGCGAACAATTAGACGAGGATGATGTATTAGAAGATAATGTTACACTTTTGGCTGAAAGTTTTAACCTATTAGGCAAAACAGAAGAGGAACTTTATGAAGAGAGTAATATGAGAGACTTTAATCGTAATATCAGAGATTTACATAAACAAATTGTCGAAAAATATGCACTACAAATTGGTGCAGGTGAATGTATTAATCAGTAAAATTTTTAATATTTTTTTTTTTAATGTGTATATTGATTATAAAAAGTAAGTTAATAATCAATCTTCTTCTCCTATCAAAAAATCACTTAATTCGTACTTGAACGGGTAGATAGAATACCAAATCATCATAAACCCTACTCCTAACCATACAAAGAAGCTGAGGACCACACATCTTGCCCTTCTAACAATTTGTTTTTTGCGAAAGGAAGCGGGGGGGGCGGACCTTTAAGTATAATATAAGAATAGAATATTTCCCCCTATTAAAATCTCAATCATAATGCTATTCACTTGCTATTTTCACACCGGTTTTACACACATCTCTCAACAAATAAACTGTATTAAAAATATATAAGAAGTTATATACGTAGATAGAAGTACAGATAGATGTCAATAGAGTTGATTCGGGAGGAAACCGTTTATGATCAAAGAAGAAGAAAAACAATATTAATATCAAGTTTACAGAACATATACATACACACACAAATATATATACACATCTATAGTAATATAAAACATCATGCCAAGAAGAGAAGACGATTTTGATAAAGCATTAAGTGAATTTGCACCTGAACAAGAAGCTGGTGTTGGAAATGTAGTTATATTTTTCCTTGTATCAGTATTTTGTGCTGTCTTGCCAGGATATTTATTTACTACACCAATGATTGGTATGGATTTAATGGAAAATATGCCAGTTTACGCTGGTGTAACTGCCATTAGTGGATTGCTTTTAACATTTGCATCGACACGCGTTGCAGATGGTCTTTTCCGTGCAGCAAAACAAAAAGCTAAAGGTGGCAAAGGAAGTGAACAACTTGAAGAATTACAAAAACAAGAAGCAATTGGTTTCTCTATGTTTAAAAATAATGTCATGTACTTATTCTTAACATTATTTTTAGCATTTTGGTTAATCCCAACATTTACTGATGATGACAAAATTCGTTACGCTGTATCAGTTGCATCACCAGCATGCATGATGGCATATTTAGCTTCGTACTATTAAATGATATATGATATATATAGATACAAGTAATTGTATTATTTATAAATATTTGTATTATATATTAAAAAATTACAAAACATATCATCAATAAAATATAGCAGATGGATTTTAGTAGAAGTGAAAGAAGAAATGTAAACATATATATGCGCGTTGTGTATGAAAATTCTTGATCAAAACAGACAGAGAGAGAGAGAGAGAGAAAAAAAAAGATCCAAAGAATATTTTTATTATAATATATCCAGTGTGAAAATGTAAAATGTATGTGTGTGTAGTAAAATATGGTATATTTTTTTTTATTTTACTTCAGTGCGTATGATATGTGTAATATTTTAAAAATGATAAACTTTAAAAAGGGAAGAAATAAACAAATCTCACACATACATGTACGTATTTTATACCACACGAAAGATTTTATACCCACCTCTCTCTCTCCCTCTCCCCCCCCCCATCTTTCTGTTTACGAAAAGAAATTATCACTAGATAAATTCGTTAAAACTTCCTTCGAAGCAACTTTACCTTCTTCTACATGTGTACCTGTACCTATTTGGCAATCACTTACATTGCATTTCGATTCTATATTCACATTTGAACATAAAATACTATTTTTAATATAACAATTATCACCAACAATAACATGATCCATTATAATACAATTATTAATATTCACATTATTACCTAATTTGCAATGTGTTCCTAAAACGCTATTTTTCACATTAACTTTTTCACCAATGGTACAATTTGCACCAACTAACGAACCTGATTTTTTCAATTTAGGTAAAGCTGGATCAAATTCAAAACGTTGCCATGGTGTATTTTCTGGATTATGACGCATTTTATAGACAACTTGATTCATAGGTATATAATCTTCTAAATTTATCAAACGATTGCAAAAAACATTTGTATCATTTACTGGTGACAATACATGTGCAAAACATCTAATAAGATCAATATTTTCCTCTCGTTCCGTTCGTTCTCTACCAGCTCTTGTAGACATTGTCATTACATCGACTTTATCTACAAATGAAGCTGCTGGTGATCTTGTACCATCTTTACGATTTACTGGTGAACCATTGCGTAATAACATGGATCCTTCTTTTTTAATTGAATTTCGTGGTGATGGTAACATGATTGATGATGGTGGTGGCCTATCTAAATCATTTGTTATATGCAAATCATCATCAGATACTACTGATAACGATGAAAATTGTAAAATATCATCTCCACCAATTTTTTGTCTTAAAGTTTCAGGTAAATCCGTCACATGTCGAAATTGATAATCTAATAACATTGGTATTAAATCTTCCGCTATATCAATAATCTCTGTTTGTTCTTTTATAACATCAACGACAATCGAGGAAAAGATATATAAACGCATATCTTCAATTTCATCTGTAATATATATATTTGGAACACGTCGTAATAATGCTTTTGATAACATCAATCTAGGTGTATCTTCATTCATGTCATTTATATTTGCTTTATATACAACACGATTTTGTGTACGTTCAAATCCAAAAAATGTGGAACCATTTGGTCCAAGTGTTATTTTTTTCTTTTTTTTCGGTGCTGCTTTTTTTTTATTTTTTTTATTATTATTATTTTTATCATTACTACTAGTTGATATATCACGTTTATCTTTTAATAACATGGTAACTGTTGCATCGTTCATACGATGTCTATCGGCCATATCATTTAATATACTTTCAGTAACTAAATCACCATTGATAACAATAAAATCAGATGAAATTTTATCACCAATAACACGTATACATTCTGCCGTACCTAAATTTTCTTCAACAACTGTTATGGATATATTTATACGGTCCGTACCAAATGCACCTTCACGTTTAGCTCTTGCAACATATTCACCTATAATTTGCTCATATTGTTCACTGACTATTAATATAATATCCTCAAAACCAGCTGTTTCTAATAAACGCAATTGATACAATAATAATGGCCGATTCGCAATTGGTATCAAAGATTTTGGTATATCCTCACATAATGGATATAATACATTATCATCCCCTTGTGTTAATATAATAGCTTGAAATTCACCTGCAACATTTGTACTATTGGTTGACATGAAGGATGTCATTTTGTTTTGTTTTGTTTTGGTTGGTGTTGGATTGTTTCTTTTGAAAAGGTGGGTTGAAGTTTTTTTTTTATATATGAAATGCGATTAGCGTAGTAGTGATGTAGTAGAGAGTAAGATTGGAGTTTTGACAACGAGAGGTATATAGTGTTCTGTGTTATATTGTTGAATTGTTTTGTTCTATATTTATATATTGATTTTAAATTTGATATGGTTGGTTGTCAATTTGTTTGATTTATAATATATATAGGAATATTGTAGTTGGTAGTATATAAATATATATATATTAATTACAACATTCGCCTGCCAGGCAAGGACCCCTGCCCTGAATGGTGATGTAAAAGACGAGGGAGGAAATTAACGGTGAAAATTTAAGGAGAGAAAAGACAAGGAGGGAAATTAGGAACATGTGGTGGAGTGGAGGGGAGTGCATGGACACAGCAGGCGGAATAAGATAGCATGGCGTAGCAGGTAGAATAAGAGGGAAAGGCAATTGAATTAACAAGTGATGGTATGTATATATATATTTATACAGTATACATCAGTAGTATGTAAGGATATAGTGAGTCGGTTCATAAAAAAATAAAAAAATAGGTGTGGTTGGGGAGAATATCCGTGAATTGGAACAGAAAATAGGTTGGCGAAAAGCGTTACAATTGCATTATATAAGTGGTTTGGAATCGGGTATCATATTATACGTAAATATCCAAGTTTCCTGCGGATGGATATAATTTCGAAAAGACAGTTGGGAAAACTAGGAAGGAGAATATCCGCACAGGAGGAGTTATTATAGTAGTATTATTATTACACATCATCTTCTACTAGCACAAAAATAATTACCTCTATAGATAGTAATGCTATTGCCTTGTGCACTCTCATCGAACCAGCCTTTTCTTCCAATTCTGCTTCAACTTGCCTCCCTATCCCCGAAAAACCCTCTCCAAATGCACCTGATGAAATTTTCGGATGCAATTTAACACGGTTTTTTTACATTTGAAGTGCCTGAAATGCACATGAATCCAGCTTTTTGTGCACTTAACTCCCATGTTTCTCTCAACCAAATGCACCTGATGAAATTTTCGAATGCAATTTAACACGGTTTTTTTACATTTCAAGCACCTCAAATGCACTTGAATCCAGCTTTTCGTGCACTTAACTCCCATGTCTCTGTCAACCAAATGCACTTACTTTGACAAAT
>JACLAC010008315.1_pt1 | contig 20593 bp, 17 predicted proteins | sample 8027881 | NCBI WGS metagenome assembly JACLAC01 (sample SAMN15725517, study PRJNA655200) | protist metagenome | isolation source: fluorescence activated cell sorting (FACS) single amplified genomes of... | place: Spain: Blaines Bay Microbial Observatory, Mediterranean Sea | collected 2016-01-19 | reverse complement strand
TGCCATCAACATGTTCTTAACCAATCAATATTTATCTTTTAGTAAACCTAGAACGACCTGGACTTATCTAATTATATTAACCATCATGGTGGCTGTCATCAGTCAGTATGTGGGAACTAGACTACGACTTCCCCTTATTGCCGTTTTGGTTTGTGCTTTTCTATGGCAAGCATGGTTTCAATTCTCAGAAAAAGGTATTCAACTAGAAATTGTTGTCCCCGTTCTTGGAATGGTGCATGCTTATCTAATTTCATTAGGCCTACAACTTTATTTAGCTTATAAAGAAAAACAAAAAATGAAGGGGATGTTTGGTAAAATGGTATCTCCCGATGTTTTAAAAGTTATGTCTGACAATCCAGACCTCTTCTCACTTACGGGTCGTAGGCAACCCTGTACGAGCTATTTCTCGAGCATGGAAAACTTCAAAGAAATCACCAAAGGGGTGACTCCACAAGAAATGACTGGGCTATTAAGTAGCTACTTAACACCGGCATCTCAAATTGTGACGAGCTACAAAGGTTATATCGATAAATATGAGGGCCATATCATCATGGCCGACTTTGGAGTTCCCCTGCAAACAGGCGACCATCGTTTACAGTGCCTTTTCTCCTGCGTGGAACAGCAGTTAGATATTCACGCTTTCAAAAAGTTCATCTTTTCCAGAACAGGAAAACACGTCAATACTTCTATGGGTGTGAACACCGGTTTTGTATCTGCCGGCAACATGGGTAGTGACAAAAAAATGCAGTACACCATCATGGGGGATACCGTTAACACGGCTGCTCGATTTAGACCTGCAAACTGGATTTACGATTACTTAGGCAGTATCATTATTGGCGAAATGACCTACCCGGTTGTTAAAGACCATGTTGAAACCAGAAATCTAGACCGATTACTATTGAAAGGAAAACTGAAGCCTGTAAATATTTACGAAGTCATGGGCTGGAAGCCAGAATCCTACTTAGAAATGCGTGGCAAAGAAGACGTCACCGAAACCCTCATGGTATGTTGGGCTCAACATTGTCCTCCTGAAAAAATATTTGGCTACCAAAAGTATTGGGAACATCAATTCCAGAGAAAGGCTCACCCTATGAGCCGAGAAATAGCAACCTTCTTTGAAAGCCAAATCGATAGCTGTGCAGACTTAACCCTTTCTACTCTTCAAAAACAGATTCGAGATAATGGCGTAGATTACTTACAATTAAGTGAAAGGTTTAAAGAAATAACAGGAAACCCTCTTGCCCCAATCCCAGAAGGGGCATGGAAAGAACGTTTAAAACAATGGGGTAGTGAATTACATGAGTCCATTGAACTTTTAGAAAAAGACTACAGAGGAAACCCTGAAGCAGATAAGCTACATCGTGATTTACTCGACGTTTATGAAAAAATTGAAGCCATGGAAGAGCGCTTAAGCCTAAATAGCGAAGACCTTCTCTTGCCAGAACCTCTTATCAAAACGTGGGATCAAGTGAGAGATTATATGTCTAGCAATTTCATTAGCGATAATTTAGATTACCATGAACAGTACATGGAACGATATGCAAAGTATGAAGAGCAAGCCACAGGCTTGGTACACAACATTAAAGGCAGAATGGATACCTACCATGAAATGATGTCACAAGTAGGGTCTAGAACAGAAAAGGAAACAGAAGGCTCCCACATTTACGAAGAAGGTCTACAACTTCATTGGGACAGAAAATGGGACGAGTCCATGAGCAAGTTTAAATCTGTTTTAGATTATCTACCCAATGACAAAGCCAGTCTCACATTTATTGACCGTTTAGAAGCCTATAAAGCCAATCCCCCTCAAGATGATTGGCAAGGCGAGTTTAAACAAACTAAGAAGTAAGGAAAAATATGCTCGCTTCCATTTGGCAAAAACTCACCCAAAGTATTTCATTAAGAAGTATCGTCTTTGGTTTTATCCTGACGCTATTCTTACTTGCTTTAAAGTTCTCCCAAGCTCTATCTACACTAGAGTTTACGGCTTTAAACTTCATTTATACGTCTAGAGATAACTTACCCATTCATGAAGATATCACTTTCTGGAACATGGATGAAACGGATATTCTTTCTTTACGTTGGCCTTGGTCATGGGAAAAAATGGGGCACATTGTTAAAGGCATGCACCATAACGGAATCCGAGTTGGCCTCATTCAAGAAGATATTTTTAGTGAAAAGCGCCCACCTAGTTTGTCTGAAGAAGCAGCGATCATCTTACTTGAATCACTAGAAGAAGCCTCACAAGACCCAGAACATTTCAAACAAGCTGTGGAAGATAGCTATGTAGACCACGATTTGATTTTAAGAGAGTCCTTAAAAAATTGGCCTGACGCTGTTTTGAGTCATGCTTTCTTAATCCCAGACAACCAAGATAGCGAGATTGCCAAAAAACGTGCAGATAAATTTGAAGAAGGGTTTATCAGTGAAAAAGTAGAAGCTCTTAAAAAAATACAGGCTCACAGTATCCCTTGGCCTCATAAAGATGAGTTACTAAAAGCCATCAATTTATCTCCTCTTCATCCTCTAATCTCCGATGTCGTCGGTGGAGTCGGGTTTCAAAGAATTATACCTGATCCAGATGGAACGATTCGTCGAATTCCTACTGTTGTCATCTATAAAGAGAGGCTCTATTTTTCTCAAGCCATCATCATGGCGGCTAAATACTTAAAGTGTCCTGTAGAAAACTTAGAAGTTGTCCCTGGAGTTCATATAAAGTTCAAAGGTATTCCAAGTCAAAAAAGTGAAGGCGACTTCATTATTCCTATTGATGAGCAAGGTTTAATGATTGTGAACTGGACCTCTAAAGACCAGATGGCCGAATTTTCTCAAACCCCTTTTCAATTCGTAAAACTCTTTTTAGTTAGAGCCATGGCTAAAGAAATTGCGAATAGTATTGAATTTGACCCAGAAGATATGTCGACCTTCAATACTGCTTTCCAAGCACTAGAAAATACTTTCATGAAAAAAGTCCAAGGAAATGGTTGGATTACAGATGACAACTTAGGAGGGCTTTACTACAAAACAGCCTTAGCATGGGTATACCATACCATGTTATTAAATGGAGCCGGACTTAGCGATATTGAATTTCTCAATCAAATCGAAACATTTAAGCAATTTGATCAACTAACTTTTTATAATAGTATTTTCTTAAATTTAATTTTAGCCGCCAACTACGAAGAAGGTGAAGAACTACCTACAATAGAAGACCTACTTCTCAGTGAAGACTATGAGTTCTATCCACACCATTTTAAGTTATCATTTATTGAATCATTTATTCCAGATACAACCATGGAAATACTGGGTGAATTTGAGCTAATAGAAATTGATGAGGACTACACAGGAGATGCCCCCCTTGTTAAACTGAATTATGCAGAACTATCTAAAGAAGAGTACACTAAAAAACTTATCGAAATAACCAATCTAACGGAAGTAACTCTTGAAGAACAATTCTTCTTTCACTTATACGATACAATAAAGCAAAGAAATAGAATCATTCATGAAGGGTATCGCCAAATGGTTCATCATCTAAAAGAAGGTACGGTAGATGATGTGGCCCCATTTTACTTTTTCTCTCCTTATTTATTTAAAGAAAAAAGTGGTGAAGACGTTTATAAATCTCTCTACGATTTCAAAGACAAAGCGGTATTTCTTGGTTTAACAGCAACGGGACTCAATGCCCTAAACCCAACGCCCTATACCCAAAGATACACAATGGCTTCGCTCTCACCTACAGCCTTAAATACCATCTTAACAGAAAGTTACATTTATGAGAAACCAGAGTGGGAGCCTCTTATCATTTTGCTCTATGCTATTCTTACTCTTGCCATTATATTTTTTCTACCCGCCTATATATCACACCCCTTAACTTGGTCTATTGCTGTTGGGCATGTTTTTGTTATTCTTCATCTCATGAATAACTTCGGCATTGTTGTTGCCTTAGTTTTTCCCGTCATGAGTGTCATGCTCTCCTATCTTGCAGGTAACCTTTATCTTTATTGGGAACAACTACAAGAAAGAAAGAAAGTTAGAGGCATGTTCTCTGCGATGGTGAGTCCTGAAGTATTGAAAATCATGGAAGAAGACCCTGATAAATTCAATCTCCAAGGTGAAAAAGTTGAAGCCAGTATGTTCAGTTCTGACGTGAGTGGTTTTACATCTATCTCTGAAGGCGTCACAGCACAAGAGCTAGCTCTGATATTAAACCTTTATTTAACACCTATGAGTAACCTTGTCATGGCATTTGGCGGCTATGTAGAAAAGTATGAAGGTGATGCTATTAAAGCCGACTTTGGCATGCCCATGCCCGACCCTGACCATGCTTGGAAAGCTTGCTTTAGTGCACTGCTGCAGCAAGAAGAACTTTTCGTAGTTCAACGTATGCTTCAAATCAAATATGGAGTTATGATCACTGCCAGAATGGGTGTAAACACTGGTGTCGTAAATGCCGGGAATATGGGTAGTGTGAATAAAATGCAGTACTGTGCGATTGGTGAAGAAGTTGCGATGGCAGAAGAATTAGAACCATCGAACAAAATGTGGGAAACTTGGATTGCCATTAGTCCAGAAACACTACGACTATCTGGAGATAAACTAAAAACTCGCCTACTCGATGTCGTAGATTACGAATATGTCACCATACCTGTCTACGAATTATTAGGTTGGGATCAAGATTCCTTTTTAAATTATTGGAATGGCAAGCCTATTCCAAAACTTGTTATCGAAGGTTGGGAAAAGATTATTCCCGAAAAAGTTTTAGCTTATCTAGATTACTACAACGATCATGATTTTACAGGCAATGCTTTTTATGACCTAATGATGGAGAAATTTAAAGCTATTGAAGAAGACTGTATCAGCTATATTCATGTCAGCGACAAGTTAAATTTATGGGACCTAGAAAAACGCCAGCGCGAGTTACTAGAACTTGTAGATCAGATGGAAGTAAAAATCACTTACGATGATCTCGACTTAGTAGACCAAACGGAATGGAAGGGACTAGAAAAAGCCATCGGAAACTCTAAAGAAGAATGGCTCATCCTCCTAAATACTTACCTTTTTGAACTTAAGAAAAGAACACATGTGGTCAACAGAATGGTTGGCAAACAAAATCAAGATGAACTCGATGAAGTATTAACTTCCATCGATACACTTGAAAAGAATTGTAATTGTTATATCAAAAGAAACCGTTTCCCTAGTCCAGATGACCGTTATGGAAATATATTTAAAGACCACCTCATGGGTATTATTCCTAACCCAACCCAAGGGTTTGATGAGTCAAAACTCGAACAACTCAGAACAGAGCAAAGTAGTTTTGAGTTAAAGGTGAAGCAAGGCATGACCCTTTTCATTGAGAAGGCAAAGCCTTTAGCTGATGCCTATCATCAAATGATGTCTGAACATTGCCTACTCAAAGAAGATAAACTAAAAACATGTGAAATCTTTACGGAAGGAAGAGAACTTTATTTGGAACGTAAATGGGATGCAGCAATCGAAAAGTTTCAAGCTGGTTTAGCGATTGTTCCCGATGATGGACCTTGTATGAAATATACTGAACGTTGCCAAGATTTTATTAAAAACCCACCTGATGAAAATTGGGAAGGTGTTTGGGAAGCAGATTGGTAAACAAATGGCTTGGGACTTCCCTGTAACAGAAAAAAAACTCCAGGAATTAAAAACTCGATTCGAAGAACTTCATATCACAGAAGAAGAACTAGAAGAACAGTTTATTCGAGGTTCAGGAAAAGGGGGACAAAAAGTTAATAAGTCTCATAATGGTGTCAGCCTTTTACATAAGCCAAGTGGCCTGCGTATTCAATGCCATAAAGAAAGAGAAAGAGCACTAAATAGATTCTTTGCAAGAAGACTTTTAGCAGATGCCATAGAAAGAGAAAACAATCAAGGCTTTACTTCAAAAGAAGAACAAAAAATAGAAAAAATTAGAAAGCAAAAAGCTAGAAAGAAACGAAAACAAAAGGTTAAAGAAAACCCTTCATAAACATGCTTTATTTGTTACTTAGTAGCTATAAAAAATGCTAGCTTCCAATTAACATTGTAAAACCCTGTGCCTTCATTTATACCTAATATATTTCTCACAGCTTCAGATAGTTCATGATCTTCTACTTCATCGATTCCGAATAAATTCACAAAAAAATCTAAAGCCTCTTTTTCATTCGAAAAATCCCAGCTGTATTCTTTTACCATATAATCGACATGTTTAAAGCCAACTTGTTTCAGATACGAAACCTCTTGAGCTTTATCTAAGAAATCCCCTTTATGGCCTAGCGAACTATGTTGATCAACAAATTTATTTAAAAATAACGCCTCCGAGCTTTCTGGAATAACTTCTCCTATGACAAATTTTGCTTTAGGTTTTAATATTCTAAATACCTCTTCATAAAAGCTCGCTCGCTTAGATTCATGATGTAAAACCGCTAAAGACAAACTTGCATCAACACTGCCTGTCTCTATTGGTAACTCTCCAAAATTCTCAAACAACAGAATTTCATCTCCGCAAGCAGAAAAAGTCTGACTCGGGTCTAAGGGGATATAGTGAGTTACGGGAGAAACTTCCTTTAAATATTTACTTAAATAACCCGGGCCTGAAGGAACATCTACTAAATTTTCCATTGTAGAAAAGTCAAAAAACTCTAATCCAGCCAAAAACTCAAGCTGACGAGCTTTTGGGTACTGCGTCATAGCATAATGATACTGCTTACCTCTTTGGGTAAAAATATCACCATAGTTTTCATGCATTTTTTAAGGCTTTTACAGCTTTGCACGTTTTACAAACACCACAAGGGTGAGGAATATTTTCCTTATAAACAGGCTTTCTACACGACCATGAAAGCTCTCTCAACTCTGAAGGAAGCATATCCCAGATTTCTTGTTTGCTTAAATGCGCCACGGGATAAATATAATTTCGCTCATACCTGATTTCTAGAGGCAATGTTGCATGAAATATTTCATGGCCGCGATGTGCATGAGTCATAGAGTTTGCAGATTCAACATCCGACCTCGTTCTACCAACGGCCACTTGTTTTATACGTGGATTAGCTGTCATTATATTGGCTGCCATAAAGGCATACCAGAAAGTATCAAAAACGATATAGTTTTTCATAAAGCTATAGTCATGCGAACTATGTGTAAATTCAAATGGTCTATAGCCTTCGTGTGACACAAAGTAATCTAAGGTTTTTTTTACGGCTTGATATTCAGCAGGAGCTCTATTTTCTTTATTTTTTAGAGATAAGTGATGAACATGGATTCTGTCATTTTTAAATTCTTCATCCGAAAGTAAACGATGCAAATTTCCAACAGAGTCTAAACCTCCCGATTACATGCACAATATTTTCTTTTTAACAGGCATTTTTATTAACCAAAACCTAGGCTTCAGCCTATAAAAAGAAATGAATTTTCTACCTGCACCTCAAAATCCAATTTTACTTTCTTAACTTTATGCATTTAGTAGATATTGAGGGTGTTTTACTATCCCTACATTACACCTTATGAACGAGCCCATTTCGATCAGTATTGTTGTTCCCGTTTTCAATGAAAGTGGAAATATCGACCCACTCATCAAAGCGATTCACGCAGTTGAGTTTCCAGACCCATATCACCTTCTAGAAGTCATACTTATTGATGATGGAAGCACCGACAACAGCGCTTATTTAATTAAGCAAGCTTCAAATGATTACTCAGATCTTCATTTAATAGAATTCGAACGTAATTTTGGCCAAACCTCTGCCCTAACAGCCGGTTTTGATCATGCCAAAGGTGACCTCGTTATTTGCTTAGATGCTGACTTACAAAATGACCCAGCAGACATCCCAAAAATGTTAGCTAAACTAGAAGAGGGCTATGATGTGGTTTCTGGCTGGCGCAAAGACAGAAAAGACGACTTTTTAAGAACAGAACTTTCAAAAGTAGCCAATAAAGTTATTGGCAAAGTCACAGGAGTTTGTCTACACGATTATGGCTGCACCTTAAAAATATACCGCCGTAAACACTTAGATAGAATTAATCTTTATGGAGAAATGCACCGCTTTATTCCAGTGTATCTAGCTACAGTTGGAGCAAAAGTTTGTGAAATCCCCGTTAATCATTCTCCTCGAACTTGGGGAACCTCAAAATACGGTCTAAATAGAACCTTTAAGGTGTTACTAGACTTAATGGTTATCAGGTTTTTAAATCACTACTCTAATAGACCTATTTACCTTTATGGTACGGCAGGCTTCATATCAATGGGGTTGGGTTTTTTTGCAGGGTTCATGGCTATTTTTAGAAAAATTGCTTATGGTGAAAGCCTGATTCTTACCCCCTTACCTATGATAAGTTTATTTTCATTTTTCTTTGGCATTCTCTTCATCCTAGTTGGTTTATTAGCTGAACTAATGATGAGAGTTTATTACGAAAGCCAAAATAAATCGACTTACGTTCTCAAAAATAAATTTAGAAGGAAAGATGACTCAGCATGAGTGTCGATCAAGAAACAGCCGACAAATTTGCAAATTCATGGAACAATGTTTATGATGCTTCTGTTTATACGCATGAACAGTTTCTAGATTGGATATCGCCTTGGACAGTTGAAAGTGTTTCAGATGAAAGTGTCATGGAATTAGGTTGTGGGTCTGGTGCGATCTTAACGCATTTAAAAACATTTAACCCAAAAACGATCACTGGGATCGACTTAGGATCTAGTATCGAAACAGCTAAAAAACTACTTCAAGAAGATGCTACCATCGAAGCAGGAGATCTAACTGATCACAAGGACTTAGAGTCTCGCTTTGGACAACAAGACCGAGTGTATTCCATAGGGGTTCTTCATCACTTAACTGAACCTGAAAAAGGCGTAGAAAGCTTACTCTCCTTAACAAAACCCGGCGGTTCATTTCACGGTTGGGTTTATGCCCATGAAGGTAACTTTATCGTTAGAGCTTTTGTTGACCCTCTTAGAAAAGTAGTCAATCACTTACCTTGGTGGTTTAATAAATATTTAGTCGCTCTTCCCCTAAGTGTTCCATTTTTGATGGTTTCCAAAACTTACCGGGCTCTCTCAAAGATTCTTGGAGAAGACCTGCCCTTGCCTCTTTTCCGTTATATGTTATGGATTTCTAAAAGAAATTTATCCTTTCATCACCATGTTGCCTTTGACCAACTGGTGACCCCCATGACTCATTATATAAAAAAACAAAGAGTCGAGACATGGCTGAGCGATTCAAGAGTTGATCCAGATAGCACTTACCTAGAGTTCAGAAACGGTAATGGCTGGAAATTTGGTGGCAAAATAAAAAAAGAGACTTCTTAGTCTTATATTCTTCAAATATCCAAAAAAATAGGGGGTTTTATAAGAATTTATCCTGTTTTTGTATCATTTAATATCTTGTTTGATAAGAGTGCATATTAGACTCTGGCCTCCCCTCTAATTTTTTAATCAAGGTATGTTATGAGCTGGATCACACGATACTGCTCCTCTTCCATCGGTAGAAAGCAAATAATGGCCAAAACAGGCTTAATGCTTTGTGGCTTCCTCATTGTTCACCTTGCAGGAAATATGCTTCTATATGTTGGGCCAGAGGCTTTCAATGCTTATGCTGACAAATTAACCAGCAATAAATTCCTACTCATACCAGCTGAAATTGTTTTATTTTCAATTTTTGCTGCTCACATATTCTTAGCCATAAAACTAACGATTGAAAACCGAAGTGCTAGAGGCGGAGTTCGTTATGCTGTGAATGCTCAAGCTGGGGAAATGAGCTTTGCGACTAAAACGATGCCTATTACAGGCATGTCTATTTTAATCTTTCTTGTTATTCACTTAGTTAACTTTAAAATTGCCGACCATAATGTTGAATTCGGTTTATACGGAGTTATTCAAACCCACTTTCATAACATTTTCTGGGTTGTCTACTACATCATATCCATGGGCCTACTTGCTTTTCACATTGGCCATGGGCTGCAAAGCGCTTTTAAAACCTATGGTTTAAACCACCCAAACTACAACGATATCATCAAAAATTTGAGTATCGGCTACGCCGCAATTATCTTTATCGGCTACTCTTCGATCCCTGTCTACTTCTTATTTAAAGGCTAAGCCCATGATACTCGACGGAAAATGCCCAACCGGACCTATCGAAAAGACATGGGACGATCACCGCTTTAACTTAAAACTCGTTAACCCTGCTAACAAACGTAAACATACCGTTATCGTTGTTGGTACTGGTTTAGCTGGTGCTTCAGCCGCTGCCTCTATGGCAGAACTAGGCTACAATGTTTTAAACTTCTGTATCTCTGATAGTCCTCGTAGAGCGCACAGTATTGCTGCTCAAGGTGGTATCAATGCAGCCAAAAACTATCCCAATGATGGCGATAGTGTCTACCGTTTATTTTACGATACCGTTAAAGGTGGCGACTTTAGAGCTCGTGAAGCCAACGTTTATCGTTTAGCTCAAGTTAGCTCTTCTATCATCGATACGTGTGTTGCTCAAGGTGTTCCTTTTGCTCGTGAGTACGGTGGCATGCTCGATAACCGCTCGTTTGGTGGTGCTCAAGTATCTAGAACTTTTTATGCTCGTGGTCAAACCGGACAACAACTTCTTTTAGGTGCTTACTCAGCTTTAATGCGCCAAGTTAAAAAAGGCAATGTCACCATGTTCACTCGTCGTGAAATGCTGGACCTTGTTTTAGTTGGCGGCCGTGCTCGTGGCATTATTACACGTGACTTAACAGATGGTAAAATTGAACGCTTCGCCGCTGACTGTGTGGTCATGGCGACAGGTGGTTACGGCAACGTATTCTATTTATCCACAAATGCAATGAACTGTAATGTTACAGCTTCATGGCGTGCTCATAAAAAAGGTGCTTTCTTTGCTAACCCTTGTTACACTCAGATTCACCCAACTTGTATCCCTGTTTCTGGTGATCATCAATCAAAGCTAACTTTGATGAGTGAAAGTTTAAGAAATGACGGTCGTGTTTGGACTCCTCGTTCAAAAGATGATAGCCGTAGTGCTAGTGACATCCCTGAAGCGGATCGTAACTACTACCTTGAAGAAAAATACCCTAGTTTTGGTAACTTAGTCCCAAGAGACATTGCGTCTCGTGCGGCTAAATATCAATGTGATGACGGTTATGGTGTAGGCCCAGGCAAACTTGGTGTTTATCTTGATTTCAAAGATGCCATTGGTCGTTTAGGTGAAAAAGCTGTAAGTGCAAAATACGGAAACCTTTTCCAAATGTACGACAAAATCACTGGCGAAAACCCATATAAGACACCTATGCGTATCTATCCAGCTGTTCACTACACCATGGGTGGACTTTGGGTCGATTACAACCTACAAAGCTCTATCCCAGGACTCTTTGTTCTGGGTGAAGCCAACTTCTCAGACCACGGTGCGAACCGCTTAGGAGCGAGTGCTCTTATGCAGGGTTTAGCCGATGGTTATTTTGTTGCTCCTTACACAGTCGGTGGTTATTTAGCCGATGGTGGCATCAGCCCAGTTTCTACAGACTCAACAGAGTTCAGCCAAGCTGAAAAAGAGGTCAACGAGCGTTACGACAACCTAATCAGCATTAATGGCAAGCGTACGGTTGATGACTTCCACAAAACTCTTGGTAAACTTATGTGGGAACACGTCGGCATGGGAAGAAGCAAAGCTGGACTCGAAAAAGTCTTGCAAGAAATCCCAGCCTTACGCGATGAATTCTGGCAAAATGTTAAAGTTTCTGGTAATAAGGCTGAGTTTAACCAAACCCTTGAAAAGGCTGGCCGTGTAGCTGACTTTTTAGAGTTTGGCGAATTGATGGCTCAAGATGCCTTAGACCGTGAAGAATCATGTGGTGGACACTTCCGTGAAGAACACCAAAGTGCTGAAGGCGAAGCAAAAAGAGATGACGAAAACTTCTGTCATGTTTCTGCCTGGGAATTCCAAGGAGTTGGCAACAAGCATGCCTTCCACAAAGAGCCTCTAACTTTCGATAATGTCAAACTTGTAACAAGGAGCTACAAATGAGCGATCAAAACATGAACCTCACGCTCAAAGTATGGCGTCAACCTGACCCTAAAACTGCCGGAGCCTTTGTAACTTATCCAGCCAACAATATCTCTCCTGATATGTCTTTCCTTGAAATGATCGACTTAGTCAATGAAGAAATTCTTTTAAATGGTGGTGATCCGATCGCTTTTGATCACGACTGTCGCGAAGGTATTTGTGGCATGTGCTCGATGGTGATCAATGGTATCCCTCATGGCAAAGACAAAGGCACAACAACTTGTCAGCTTCACATGCGTCGCTTTAGCGATGGCGAAGTGATCGTGGTTGAACCTTGGAGAGCCTCTGCTTTCCCAATGCTAAAAGACCTTGTAGCTGATAGAACGTCTTTTGATCGTATTATCGAAGCTGGTGGTTATGTCTCAGCTAACACAGGAAATGCTCAAGATGCAAATTCACTCCCTATCCCTAAAACAGATGCTGATTTAGCTTTTGATGCAGCAGCTTGTATTGGTTGTGGGGCTTGTGTTGCAGCGTGTAAAAATGCTTCAGCCATGCTATTTGTCTCGGCAAAAGTATCGCAATTATCCTTGCTACCACAGGGGAAACCGGAAGCTGGAACACGTGCTGTAAATATGGTGGCACAAATGGATGCTGAAGGGTTTGGCAACTGCTCAAACTTAGGAGAATGCGAAGCTGCATGCCCTAAAGAAATTTCGACTCAATACATTTCTCGTTTGAATCGTGAATTTTTGAAAGGCACACTTCTTCCCTAATTCATTTTTTTTAGATTTTGTCAAAAACGGCTAACGTCCCTTTCGAGCGTTTTCGAAACTTTTCAATTGTAGCCCATATCGATCACGGCAAGTCCACACTTGCCGATCGTATCTTACAGATCACCGGTTGTGTGGCTGATAGAGATATGGGCGAGCAAATGCTCGACGATATGGATATCGAGCGCGAACGCGGTATCACAATTAAGTCTAGAGCGGTTAGAGCTCATTATAAATTCAACGATGAGCTCTACCAATTTAACTTAATCGACACACCAGGGCACGTCGACTTCACTTATGAAGTCTCTCGCTCCTTAAATGCTTGTGATGGAGCCATTCTACTCATCGATGCAACTCAAGGGGTTGAAGCTCAAACTCTATCCAATGCCTATATGGCGATCGATGCTGGTTTAGAAATTATCCCCGTTCTTAATAAAGTAGATCTACCCCACTCTGACCCAGAAGCTGCAAAAGCCGAAATAGAAGAGAGCTTTGGCTTCAGCCAAGATGAAATACTGGTTATTTCTGCCAAAACAGGTGAGGGTGTTAGAGAGTTACTCGATGCCATCATCGAGCGTATTCCAGCTCCAGAGCCAGAAGATACAGAAGAATTGCGAGCCATGATGTTCGATGCGGAATATAACGATTACCGAGGCGTGATTAGTTATTTCAAAATTATTTCTGGCACCATGCGAAGAAAGCAAGAGATTGAAATGATTGGCACAGGAACTCGCAGTGAAATCACCGAAGTTGGTGTTTTCTCACCTAAAATGACACCTGTCGATTGCCTCATGCCAGGCGATGTTGGTTATATGATCTCCAACATTAAAACCTTAGATACAGTCCGAATCGGTGACACCGCCAGAACTTGGGGCACTCAAATTGAAGCTCTCCCTGGTTATAAAGAACCTCAAAAAATGGTTTACTGTAGTTTGTATCCAGCCAACAATGTCGAATTCGAACAACTGAAAAAATCAGTCGAGCGTATTCATTTAAATGATTCATCGTTTTCTTATGCGGTAGAAAACTCAGCTGCACTTTCATTTGGTTTCCGCTGTGGTTTCATGGGCATGCTTCACATGGATGTCGTTCGCGAACGTGTGGAACGAGAAAGTGGCTTACCCATTATTCAAACTGCGCCTCACGTAACTTATGAAGTTGAAACGAGTGACGGCAAAACAGAATTGGTAGAAACCCCTTCTGATTTACCCGACCCAAGCACCATTAACGAAATACGCGAGCCTATCGTACTTTGTAATATCATTACACCGGCCGACTATATTGGCACCATCATGACCTTAGCCGAAGAGCGCCGAGGCACTTATATTAAAACACAGTACATGACGCAAAAACGCGTCGTCATTGAATACCGCTTACCTTTCAATGAAGTCGTTTTTGATTTCTTTGATAAGCTCAAGTCATCGACCAAAGGTTACGCTACTTTAGATTATCAGTTTGTCGGCTATGAAGTTGGCGACTTAGTTAGAATGGACATTTTAGTTAATTCTGAACCTGTTGATGCCTTATCGTGTATCATGCACCGTTCTCAAGCTGCTTACCGTGGACGTGCTATCATCAAGAAAATGCGTAACAAAATTCCACGTCACCAATTTCAAATTCCACTCCAAGCCAGCATTGGAGCCAAAGTTGTGGCACGTGAAAATATTTCTGCTCTTCGTAAAGATGTGACCGCCAAATGTTATGGTGGTGATATTTCTAGAAAACGCAAGTTACTAGAAAAACAAAAAGAAGGTAAGAAAAAGATGAAAAACATTGGCAATGTCACTGTTCCTCAAGAAGCCTTCTTAGCTGTATTGAACCTACAAGAAGAAGGTTAAACCTTGAGTCAGGTTCCGAGCTACGCCTCGATGACCGCTTTTGCTCAAATCGAGGACTCTATTCAAGGTCAGTCACTTCAGGTTAGATTAAAATCGGTCAACCATCGTAACTTAAAACTACACGTCTTCTGTGGTACAAACTCCAACTTAGAAACTTGGATCACGAAATTACTTCAATCCAACTTACAGCGTGGTTATGTAGAGTGTCATGTTGAACTACAAACACAACACCATGATGAAAAAGAATTAAGCCAATGGATGGAGCGCTGCAAAGCACAAGGACTCCCTGAACCTACCTGGAGTGATTTATACGCCAAACGCCTCAGCACTGGGCCAAATACGTTAAATATAGATGCTCCAGAAAACCTTCACCCAAGCATTCAATCTTGCCTCAACTTATTTATAGAGCGAAGACTAGAAGAAGGCAAAGCCATGACAGATTGTATGTTGAGAGATATTCAAACACTAAAAAACTTACTTCAACAAATCCATCAAGAACTTCCTGCACATCATCAACATAGAGTCGATAGGTTTAAAAATAAATTACAAAAACTCCTTTCATCCTTAGAAGGAGAAACCAAAGACAATCTAACTAGAGAATGTGCGCAATTACTAGAACGTATCGATGTACAAGAGGAATGCGATAGGCTCGACACACACTTAGATCGCTTTCATCAATCTATCACCGTAGAACATCGGGGTGGAAAGTATTGTGATTTTTTATGTCAAGAGATACATCGAGAAATCACCACGCTTGGTAATAAAAGCCAATCAGCACTCATCAGTGAGTGGGTCGTGAGTTTCAAAACTCATCTAGAAAAATTGCGTGAACAATGTCAAAATTTAGAGTAGTCACTTGAACTCAACTCGCAGCTCAAGACTTCTAAATCGCCTCAAAACACCTGGTAAAGCTCTGCATGTCATTGGCCTAGGGCATTTCGGTGGTAACCTAGCCCTCATTCAATATTTAGCTGAACAAGGACACCCTATCGTCCTTTGGGAACAAGGCAAAGCATCCTTACTAGAAAAGTCTTGGAAGAAACTTTCTAAACACCATCATCTTATCACAGCTCACTGGGAAGAACCAAACCCCAAGCTTCCTCATGACGACTGGGTTTTTGTGACACCTGCTATCTCGTGGCAACATCCAGCTTTAACTGAAATTGCAGATGACTATCTATCAACAGAAATAGAGTTAAGTCTCACTTTAGCTGAACAAAACAAAATTAAAATCCACACTGTTTTAGGTTCGGTTGGGAAGAGCACTTGCACGGCCCTCATTCAAAATGCTCTCCATATACCAATGGTGGGCAATATTGGTTGCTCTCTACTTAGTTTATTAAATGAAAATCCAAAAGAAGTTGTTTTAGAACTCTCTTCTTTTCAACTTCATTACTTAAAACCGACAGATTGGGAACCCTCGTCTTTCCTACTCACGCCTGTTGATGATCATCATGCTGATTGGCATGGCAGCTTAGAAGCTTACCAGAATGCCAAGTTAGATTGGGTTCATCATTGGGATTCAGCTGGTATACCAAATATACAATTCAGAAACTTAAATTTTGATCACGATCTTTTAAATGGGAAAGAGCCCAATTTAATAGGCCGACATAATTTAAAAAACATACACGCTGTCTTGAGTTGGTTAAATGTCCTTAAAAGAAGCTCAGCCTCAACGACGAACGCCTGCTTAAACTTTAAAGGTTTACCTCACCGTTTAGAGCTTTGTTTTCAAAACGAAACCTTAAAATGTTACAACGATTCCAAAGCGACGAGCCCTAGTGCAACACTAGAGGCCCTCCACTCATTTAAAAAGATAGATCTACTCATTTTACAGGGAAACCTAAAAGATTTAGATTATTCGAAACTAATTAAAAAAGCTCAAGAAAAATGCGAGACGATCTGGTTCGTCGGAGGTATTTCTGAACTAAATAAAAACCAAGAAGTTAACTTTAAAGATTTAGACGAAGCCTTTCAGTCAGGACACCTTCCCAAAGCAGGCAATATTTTATTCAGCCCAGCAACTCCTAGTTACGGCTATTATCAAAATTACGAAGAACGTGGAGAGCACTTTAAAAAGCTCACACGACTATTGAAATAAACCCTTCGGTTAAACTAAAAAAATGACTGAAAATATACTTTGGTACATTGTTTTTGTTTTCTCTGCTACGATACATGAAGCAGCCCATGCCTGGGCCGCTTTAAAAGGAGGAGACAAAACAGCTTATTTAGGAGGCCAAGTCTCCCTTGATCCATTACCACATATTCGTCGAGAGCCCTTTGGCATGGTCGTTATACCTGTCATCACTTTAGCTCTCATGGGATGGCCTCTGGGCTATGCTTCAGCACCCTACGACCCTCAATGGGAATGGCGTTACCCTAAAAGAGCTGGTTGGATGGCTCTAGCAGGTCCTGCCTCTAACTTTTTAGTGGTTATTATTATTAGTCTCATTTTCATCGCTGGCTTACAATCGGGCTTCTTTCAAACACCAACTAGTATCATTGAATTAGAAAGGATTGTCATCTCAGACGCATCTCCTTTTATTCAAAAACTAACCATGATGCTCAGCATGTTGTTCACGCTAAACTTAGTTTTAGCTGTATTCAATATGCTCCCCTTACCTCCCTTAGATGGGGCAACAGTTCTCGCTTTAATTCTACCTCCAAATAAGTTTAGAAAGTTTAGCGAATTTGTTCGACACCCTCAATTTGCATTATTCGGCATGTTTTTAGCTTGGATGATTTTCCCCAAATTATTCGGCCCTATTTTTCATATTATCGTATTATTTATCTATCAATGGGCTTAAAGATAGATCAGGTATGGATAGAAACTCATCGTGATGAACTTCTCAAATTATTAGAAACTGACTTCGATCCTCACTTAAAAAGAATTGTTTCAGATAGTATCACTCTTAAAAATGTAAGCTTTAATGAAGCTGAAGAACCCATTCTAGAACTCATCACGGAAGTCCTTGAATTTGGAAGTTGTTCAGGCGTTAAAAATACTTATCCACAAATAAGACATATTAAAATAAACTTAGGCGACACTCCTTTGAGTGAACGTCTTATAAATTTACTTTAAAAGCCTAGTCTTCACTCAAGCCATTTCTATTATTATACAAAAAAACTAGCTTTAAGGCAAATTGACAATTCATTAAATTTGAGCTATAATTAATATAACTCTTTATGCCCCTTCCTATGAAACTCATTTACACCTTCATATTCTGCTTACTGCCGTTCTCTTTATATGCTTTAGAAAAGCCAAATATCGTCATCTTATATGCAGATGACATGGGTGTTGGAGATGTATCGTATGGAGATACTAAGGCTAAAATTCAAACCCCTCATCTTGATCGTTTAGCCGCTCAAGGAATGAGATTTACTGATGGACATAGCTCTTCTGGCATATGTACCCCAAGTCGATTTGCAATGCTAACTGGTCAGCATCACTGGCGTAGATTTCACGGTATTGTTGGCGCCTTTGGTGGAACTGTTTTCAAACCAGACGATTTCACCTTACCTAAAATGTTTAAGAAAAAAGGTTATAAAACAGCCTGCTTTGGGAAATGGCATTTAGGATGGGACTTTGATGCTATTCGCAAACCGAATGTCAGCGGAAAAGATATCGTGAAGGCAGAGTCTTACGATTGGAGTAAGCGTTTTCCTGATGGACCTTTAGATCAAGGCTTTGATCACTACTTTGGCGATGGAACTATTAATTTCCCACCCTACTGTTGGATTGAGAACGATCGTTTTTTGACCATCCCTACACTTCCCGTGATTAAGTCGACTCCCCTTGCTGGCGGAGGCTCCTTTAGAAATGGGCCAATGGCCAAGACTTGGAACCCCTATGATATTTTACCCACCGTAACAGAGAAGACTGTTGATTGGATTGGAACTCAAAAGAAAGACGAACCCTTCTTTATTTACTTAGCTTTCAATTCACCTCACTACCCCATTGTTCCAAATAAAGAGTTTCAAAAAAAGTCACAAGCTGGTTATTACGGAGACTTCGTTATTGAAACCGATGCGATGGTCGGGAAAGTCATGAAGGCTCTAAAAGAAAATGGGTTTGCAGAAAACACCCTTGTTATTTTTACTGCTGACAATGGAACAGAAACACATGCTTTTGAACGACTAGAAACATTAGATCAATGGAGTTCCGGTCCTCACCGTGGAGTTAAGCGTGACCTTTATGAAGGTGGACACAGAGTCCCTTTTATTGTTCGTTGGCCAGGTCAGGTAAAAGCTGGAGCCGTTTCACATGAAGTTGTCAGCCAAGTGGATTTTGCATCAACTTTTGCTAAAATTATTGATTATCCTTTAGCTAAAAATGAAGCTATCGATAGCTATAACCTATTGCCCGTTTTAAAAAGTACAAACTACAGCAAACCTCTAAGAAAGGCAACAGTCCAAAATACCAGCAAGGGGAAATATGCTCTGCGCCAAGGAGATTGGGTGTTAATAGATGCAGCTTCAGGAGCCGCTAAAAAAGAAAGTCCTAACTACCTAAAAAAATTAGGTCTACATGACTTTGATAAAAGTAGTCCAGGTTTGTTATTTAACCTCAAAAAGGACCCAAAACAATCTAATAATTTATATGCAAAACATCCTGAAAAAGTAGAGAGCATGAGACTGCTTCTTAAAAGTTATGTCGCAGGTGAACGCTGTGCACCTCTAGAAAGATAACTTCAAAACTAGATCAGGCGGACTTGCCTTTGAGCAAGCGCCTGATCAGTTTGCTTTAGAAACGGTCTTTAAAAACGACTTCCGCATAATCAAGCTGTCCACCTCTGACACCGGCTGGCTGAATACCTTTACCAATGGTTAACATCATACCCAAAACATAGTTTTTAGGCAAGTTGACAATTTCAGCTACCTTCACTGGGTCAAAACCAATCATAGGGCATGAATCATAACCCATCGATTTTGCACTGAGCATCAAGGTTTGAGCCGCAATTCCTATAGAACGCATAGCTTCATCTCTTTGCAGCTGTTCATTTTTTCCGTAAAAGCCAGGAATCATAGGAACTATTTTAGAACTAGCCTCTTCTGGAATATTTTTCCAGTATCTGGCTGGGTCTTCGTTGTGTGCTTCTAAATTTCCACATAGCAATACCGTGATAGAAGCATCTTTTACTTGAGCTTGATGCCAAGATGCAGCACAAATTTCTTCTTTCACACTTTGATCTTCGACAACAAGAAAACGCCAGTTTTGCATATTAAACGAGGTGGGTGATAATAGAGCTAAAGATAATAGCTTCTTTATCTCATCTTGTGACATTTTATGCTCAGGGTCGTAATGCTTTACAGACCTTCTTGCTTCAATCGCTGCTTCAGTATTCATCATATGGAGTCCTTATTTTTTAGGTAATTTACCTAAAAAAACATTTCTGCATTAGGTTTCGATACACTCTTTATACTTACAACAATTCGTTAAATGATCGTTCACTAAACCAGCAGCTTGCATATAAGCATAAATAATAGTAGAGCCGATAAATTTCATGCCTCGCTTTTTTAAATCTTTTGATAAGGCATCACTCTCTGGTGAAGTAGCAGGGATTTCACTTATCTTCTTCCACTTATTAACAATTTGTTGCCCCTTCACAAAACCCCAAACATAGTGATCAAAACTCTTAAACTCTTTTTGTATCTCAATAAATACTTTAGCATTTTGTCGTGCAGAAGCTATTTTTAATTTATTTCTAATAATCTCAGGATTCTCTCTCAATTGTACTAAAGCTTCATCTTTCATTTTTGAAACTTTCTGCACATCGAAGTTATGAAAAGCTTTTCTATAACCCTCGCGCTTTTTTAAAACAGTTTCCCAACTTAAACCAGCTTGAGCTCCTTCCAAAATAAGCATTTCAAAATGGTGTTGATCATCATGAACAGCTCGCCCCCATTCTTCATCGTGATAAATTTTATAAAACTCTTTACCGACTCCGATCCAAGGGCATCTTTCCATTATTTTTGACACGAAGCTTCATTTCTT
>JACLAC010006973.1_pt1 | contig 20594 bp, 16 predicted proteins | sample 8027881 | NCBI WGS metagenome assembly JACLAC01 (sample SAMN15725517, study PRJNA655200) | protist metagenome | isolation source: fluorescence activated cell sorting (FACS) single amplified genomes of... | place: Spain: Blaines Bay Microbial Observatory, Mediterranean Sea | collected 2016-01-19 | reverse complement strand
TATCCTTGAAATTGGTATAATTTTAAATTAGCATACACTAATAAATGAAGTTATCAGAAATGCTGCAAAAATAAAAGAAATTCTTGATTGTAGATCAATTATTTATTGCTAGTAATTTGATTTTATTGTATGACAAAATTAGAGAAGATCAGCCATTTAGTAATAAACAGTTAAGTGTTATGTACAAAATTTATAATCTTTGTTTTATAACTTATATTATTCATTGTGAAAATTAATGAATAAGCAAGATATTATACTTACCTTTTGTCAGCCAAGTTCAGAAAAAACTTTCTGTTATATTCATTATTTTCTGATGATAAGTCTGAATAGTTGTTTAATATTATTTTTTCTCTTTTGTGAATAAGACGTATTGGTTGTAGTTTGTGAAAACATTTCTTACATGATATCTTGTAACCTTCTATTTATGCTTCCACAACAAAAATTTTGGAAGCAACATGTAATGGTATTATAACCTTTGATTTGTTTTGTTCTAAACTGACAGTCAGCAAATCATTTGATTTAGAAACAAACTTATGTTTTTCTCCAGGTATTATATTTTGCTGATGGAGAGAATGCAGTATCTCTTCAGAATCCTCCAATTCTTCTGAAATCATCAAAATTTCTACGAAAGTGTTCTCTGGAGTATTATCTAAAGTGAAGTTCCCAGCAGGTAAAGAATACCCTGGCATTAGATTGCCATGAGGACATTTTTCTGGGTACTCTAGAAATTTTGCTAGTTTTTCAACAACTGTTGGTGTCATTGCATGTTCAAGAAGATGTGCGTGTTTGTGAACTTCGTACCAGGGAATATTAAGTGTATTGCACAGAAAATATTCAGCTAGGTTATGTCTGAAAGCAATATCCTTCGCATATCTTTCACCTTCATTGGTAAAGAGAATTTCCTTTTTTTTGTCAAATTTAATCAATCCATCCCTTTGCATTCTTTGCAATGTTGCATGGACCGTAGGTGGTTTTGTTTTCAATCTGTGTGCAAGTGTAACACTTTTTAATTTCTCTCCAGCGTCGCGTAAGTGATACAATAAAAGTAAATACTCCTCAATAACTGTCGATTGCTTTTCTGACATTATTAACTCCTGCTGTGGTTGTTAATTTATCAAGCTGAAAGGCTAAGATAGAAAAAGTCTGTAGGAGGAAGTGATTAAATTCTGTGTACATTTACAGATTTCATAGAAATTAATCGTCAACTAATTAAATTAGCTAATGCAAATATTTAAAGTTAGTAACGTATTAGCAAAATACTTATTTGATGATAAATGATAAATTTCAGTGCTTCTACAGTCTTAACGTCTTTTTGAAAGTTTATAATAACTTACTTTGAGGTTCTCATGAATTCAATAAAAAATAGTTGTTGCAATCCTTTTGATCTATCAGAACCTCTCTATCCGATCATTATGAAGGATGCTCTAGAGGAGATATCTCCTCTTTTCATTTGCTCATCAGGTTTCTTCATTAGAACCTTGAACCCCATTGAATTGCAGATGGAATTGAAACAGGATGTTTCTGCACTGGTTAAAAATTATTATGATTCAGGTTTAACGCTTTTTAAGGCGCAGCAAGAGATGTGTGACAATCATATTTTAGGCGTATTATCTAAGATTTTTCATTTTTGGATGATTTCCCATCAATGGTCAAAAAAAAGATATTTCCCAATACATAAAATTCTACTTCATCCACCCGCTATTGCATCATATTGTCAATTAAAAGAGAATATAATGGATGCTTTTAAAATAAACGGATCCCGTCAAGATGTTGTAAATAAAATTGTATATAAATTCTGGGAATCAGAAAATTCTTCTGATGATGTTTGTCATTTAGATCCCATTAAAACTCTTTCTTATGACCTTGTTGACTATTACATCTCCACAAATGAGTTACACTACGAAAATTTTGAATCCATAACTGAACATTGTAATACTGATTTTGATTTATCTCAATTTAAGTTTAATTAACTCTTTTTATTAAATTTAGGTAAAAAACTGGGATGATTGTTTGGCTTCAGAAAATTCAACTTTCTGAGAAATTTGAGAAACCACTTTTCTTTAAGTATTCAAACTCTTTTTTACCCATTATCTTTTAAGTCAGTGAATCTTATGAAAGTTCTTCTTTATTATTTTTAACTTTTCCCCTTTGAACAAAATTTTGTATTTGATTGGTTTGTAATTAACTCTTCTTGGTTTTTTAATATGACCTGCAGAAATTTTCTTCGCCCGAAAGTCGCATAAGTTTCAATCTAAATCAGAGAATAGCTGTGAATTATCTTTTGCACTAATTGATCATAATATTGTTATATCTGCTGAGCTTTTTTTCATTACCATCTCTTGATTAATCGATATAAATTGTCGATTAATAAAAAATTAATTTAAGTTTGAGATGATTGTTTGAAGTGAATTTACACCATTAATTGTTGGTGGCTATAAGCTTGGATGGCAGATCTAATTGTTTTCGATTTTTCTGATCCTGAGGCTATTATTTAAGAAATAACTAACTTATTATATAACATATCTTACTTCTAAATATTCACAAATATGCTTGGTAAAACAGTTGTGACAATTCTGATACTTTCATTGTTACTACATTAACGCTGTAAAGCAATACTTGACATCTCCGTTGCCGTCATTACGCTGCCAAGCAGAATATTTTTGCAAATGTGGGATGTAAATTCAATCCAAGCGATGAAGCGTTTTCTTCAACTTAGCTTAAGCTGTTTCGAATGAATTTACAGAAATTACTCGCTGAGTTTCTTATATTTTGACTATATTTCGTTATAATATAAGTCCACATTTGCATAAATACGTATATATTTTTATTTAATTTTCATTAATTACTAAATTGATACTTAGACTTTACCCTAATAAAAACCGATCTCAACCCCTCTGATTTGCCTCTCCTTTTAAATAATTATAATTTTGAATTTGTGACTCTTTAGAATGATGGAGGCTTTATTCCTAAATTCTTTTTCGAAGTTCCTTTAATCATCTTGAAGTTTCCAGTGTTTCCCCCCTGATCATATAGTTCCATGAGGTCCTCTTATAAATCATGTAGTACTGGCCGAAAGTTTACTGTATGAATGTATTTCTAACCTCTTGTCGCAACCATGTAGATCTGTGTTTTTTGTTGATCCTCATTTAAAAGAAGAGATATTGGAGAAATTGAATAATGGTATTCGCTTATAGCTTTTTTTTACGTATTGATTTACTGGTTTCACTGTAAAGCAAAGGCTTTAGAGATTGACTTTCACGAATATGACCTGGATAAGTCCCTCCCAAAGATTCAAAAAAGGTTGGAATCAGGTCAACTGATAAAAAAATTCAGAGAGTCGTGTGCCTCGTAAAGGGTTTGCTTCAGGTGCTGGGTCTCGAATGATTAAAAGTATTTTTACAGATTGTTCGTGAAACCAGTCTTTTTTTTCCTAACCAATAATGCCCTACTTAATCTCCGTGATCGGAGGTGAAAACTATTATAGTTTGAACATATAAATTCTGCTTCTCGATATACTGGAATAGGCTTCCAAGATGATCATCTAATTGTTTTGCTAGGCCGAGATAAATAGGTATGACTCGATTTTGCATTTTTTTCTAATGCATCCTCGACTTGCCCGGATCTTTGTAAGTGTTTCATAAATTGGGTGCGCAATTGTCAATTTATTACGGGATCTAATTGCTGATGGTATTTCAAGATTCAGAAATAATTGATTGTATGGGTATGAGGCAATGTAATGCCAAAGGTTTGATGTAAGACAAATGAAGACACCATGGTGTAAGGCCATGGTTCTAAAAAAAACTCAATCGCATGATTTGTCGTATAGGCTGTTTCAGAATGAGCTTCTGCCACCCTTAAAGGTTGATGAGCATGCCGCATGTTTCACCCTCCCAAAACTTCTCCATTTTCTCCCTCAGCTGAGTTTGCCCAATCATTCCAAGGATTCTGTCCTGAATAGCCTACTTCATTCAAAAATCTTTCATAATTTGATTTGAGAGGATTGTATCTACCCTTTGGTCCTTCAGGATAGAGCCCTTCAATATGTTCAAAGATTTGGAAACCACATTGTAGAAGTAACTTTCCAGTGAAAGTTTCATGCTCAATTTCAAGTCGTTGAATGCCTGCCAAATCTGTATAGAAATGAGTTTTGCCTGCCAGCCATGTTATCAAGCCCTGCCTTATTAGAAAATCTCCAAGATTTATTTCTCAAACTTCAAGGGGTATTCCATTCCAAGTTTAGCCATGTGATTGTAAATAACGACCCGTGTAGAATGACATTCTATAAGGTCCACAGATTGGGGATTGACAATAAGCTCTGTCAAAAGTGTCCCCCTTTTTAGCCAAAAATATCAATGTTTGAGGTCGAAATCAGGGATTTCCATAGCAAGACAAACAGTCCCAGCGAAGTTGGTCCAGCATAATCAATAGTATAATTTTTGGAGAAGTCATTAGTTTGTTCTGGTGGAGTGTGTTGAAAGGACCTTTTGAGATGTATTTTGGTACTAATTTTATTTCGTTCAACTTATATCGATAAGACTTAGCAATCTTTTGAAGCGAGCTTCAATACAACGATTACTTTAATTCAAGATCATAAATTTAAATCATTAAAATTTAGTTAAAAATTGAAATGGGATTTTTTTTTAAGATAAACAAACTGATTAAATTATCGTTCCATTTGAGGATAGTCTGGGGGTAACTGAGAGAAGTTATTGGAACACTCTATTCTCAAATACCAGCAATTTTAGAAATTAGTTTTGGCTTGGAGAGTAAAAAAAATATCAATTCACTGAAGACACTGAAATTAATGTAAAAAATAAAGTCAACATCGGTATCAATGAACTCTTTGTATCCGTGAGCTTAAAATTCCTGGGCAGTTAATCAAAATTATTGTGAAAAAATCTAAATAATTGATTTTTAAAATTATTTTGTTCTCCCCCCGCTCTCCTCACACATTTTCATTCCATCAATTAACATATTGCTATCGTAACTGCTTGCAGAGTGAGTAGCTACTAATCAATGGAAGGTTTTATAGCATCTTTTAGGTTAGCCATGTTTTTGAAAATTAACATGGAGTTTCTTTCAGACTCATGAGTCGGTTTGAAAACCTTAAAGTTTGCTTGGGAAACTAAAAGGTATGTCTAAATCCATGTTGAGGGAATTATGGAAGCTCTAGAAAGTGTAAATTCTGAATATGCCACGTTTCACCATCTCGGCTTTTCTGAAATTAAAGAAGTGCCCAATTCAGGTACGGATGAAGAAAGTTTTGAAGCTAAATCCCGACGGTCACCTACCGTTGAAAAGGAGAAGTCTTCGATTCAAGATGCTTTTCAATTATATGTTAAGGATGTCAATAGAGTTGAACTGCTTGATCGTAAACAGGAGTCAGGCCTTGCCAAAATAATTGAATCAAATAGTCAAAAAATTGTGGACATACTTTTTGGCTCAAAACTGGTCTTTAATGAGATCCAAAACTTGGCACATCGCTTGGAAAATGGAGAAGTTACTGTTCGTAACATCATTGATGCAAATGAGGATGACGAGTTTCAGACAGATGAAGAAGGCCGCGTTGGTACTTTGGTTCAGCAACTACGACTGGTTTGTGATGATTTCATTTCCATGCAACTGATCAAAAATTCTGGGCAAGCCACAAAAATTAACCGGCTTGAAAAGGAGGAGATAGATAAATTGTCCAAGAGAATTAAATCACAAATTCAATTGATTTCTTTCAATCAAACCCAAATTGAAAAATTCACAGATTTGCTTGTTCAAGAAGCTCGAGAAATTGGACGTGCAATTCAGCAAATTTCAAATCATCAAAAATCTCAGGGCAATGCGTTTCCAAAGCTGTTCAAGTTGATACAAAGTTTGTTGGCAGCAGAAAAGGCTGAAGATGTATCAAAAGAAGGTGCTTTGAAACTTGAAATTGAAGATTTAGCAGGGCAGTCATTGAAGGCTGTTATGCAGGATAATCAATTGCTAGTATCAGCCGTGAAGTTGAAGAGAGATCTGGTTAAAAAATCTGGTCAGGATGAAAAGGACTTTTTATCACAGGTTATGAAACTGCAGAAATCTCTTGAAATCATGAAGACAGCTAAAAACCGTCTGATGGAAGCCAATCTTCGACTAGTGGTAAGTATTGCTCGCAAGTACCTCCATTGTGGACTTGGGATTGAGGATCTGATACAGGAAGGGAATTTGGGACTGATGAGGGCAATTGAAAAATTTGACTACGAGCGGGGCTGTAAACTGTCCACTTACGCAAGTTGGTGGATTCGCCAGTCAATGTCCCGTGCTATTGCAGATCAATCGAGGACCATTCGGATCCCAGTACATATGGTTGATAAAGGGAAACGAGTTTTGAAGATCTCTCAGCAGTTGGGAATGGAATTGGAACGTCAGCCATCACTTGCTGAGGTGGTTGAGCGCAGTAGGATGCCAGAAGAACTTGTCCATGAATTGCTGCACAACATGAATGATCCTCTTTCAATAGATAAGCCTTATGGAAGTGAAGAAGGAAGTACTCTACAGAATGTGGTGCCTGATCGAAATGCAGAAGATCCCCTTCAAAATATGATGAAGACCGACCTATCAGAGGTAATTGAGAAGATGTTGACACAATTACCGCCACGTCAGAAGAAAATTGTCAAAATGCGTTTTGGAATTGGACACAAACGAGAATATACTCTCGATGAAATTGGCAAGGAATTTAAAATCACTCGTGAGAGGATTCGACAACTACTTTTTCAAGCACTCGCTAAACTGCGTCATCCATGTCGAGGCGATTTTCTGGTGGATTACTACGTTGAGGGCTGTTGAACTTTTCGTTGAGTCTAATAACGGGGTTGATGTTTAATCAACCCCTAACACATTTTACAATGGAAATTGTTTGCCATTATCCAGACTACTTCGGTGAGCGTAGCGGAAAGCTTTATAATGCAGGGTGGAATGCTGGATCTGGTCTAAGCAAAATGTTTCACGGTTATTTGTTACTCGACTATATTCATAGGTCAAGAATGGATGGAGTGATAATAGATCAGGGTTGTTTGTACTCTGCAAATAGAGGTGGCCACTTTTAAGATGTTGTCTAAGCTTAAGTGATTCAGTTGGGGGTACAAAAAATCCGCCCCGTAATCGCTTGATGGAATAATTCACCTCCTCCCCAAGATCATCTGAGAAATCATTGATCTGATCAATGAAAAGCAACTCATAAGAAGTCATTGGCTCACTGTACTTACACATTTGTAGCCAAACCGGTAGTACTAATTCCAACCAAGCACTAGCGTGACCTGAATCGGCATTTACGGGATCGTGTATACGATTTCTATAGCTGACCAACTGCAGCAATGCCTCAGCCAAACCACTCCATTCTCCATGTTCTGTAATCCAAGCCCTTGGAACCTCTCTGACCAGCTGTCCATACAGATCTGCATCGTAAAAAGCTCTCGCGATTCGTTTTCCAACCCAAATCCAACTTCCATCTGTCATCGGACCCTGTCGAAAGCGATGTCGCAATTCGGAATTCAATTCCTCTGAAAAGCAGCCTGCATGCAGATACTCTGCACAATTCAGCACCGAAAAATATTTTGAAACGATCCCAATTGCATTTAACATATTTATGTGGCAGCGGTTCGGGTCCATTTCTGCCATTCTCAAATTTTGCGCATAAGCTAAAGGAGAGGGCAGATCTATTCTAGCCCAAAGATCGATGGGTTGTGCTTGCCCCCAAATAGCCCCACGAGCTTGCGCTTTTAACTCCTGATTTTCACGAACCAACACTTCAATATGACGAAGTAAGTGTTTTTCTCGCTGCTGAAGAACTTGAAGCTGATTTCGCAGTTCTTCTTGATTTTGCGCAAGGGTTTTTTCAGGTTCAATCTCAGAAGTTTGCTCATTGGAGATTGGTAATTCACTTCCAGTTTCTGCGAGAAATTTCTCCCAGTCTTCTTCTGTGGCAAAGGTTTTTTCTTTTGCAAAATCCCAATCTAGGTCTTTGATCCTTTCTTGAAGAGCTTGAAACACTCGTTCATCCAAAGTGACTAATTGAATTTTCTGTAAGTGATTTGCAGGAATTTCTCCAAGAATTTGATGGAGTGTGCCCAATATAACATCTGCCATCAAACTAGTGGGGAATCCTAATGATCCAGAGCCGATTAAGGGCAGTGCTATAGACTTTGCCTTTAATTCTTCAGAAGTAATGAGGAGGTTACCAAGTCCTGCACGGATTGCGTCAAGGATGAGTTCTTGTACAATTTCCCAAAATTCCTGATCTCCTTTATCCAGATGAGCATCTCGACTCATCTCTTCCCAGGAACGGTGTGTTGCCAGATGGAATATCCATCGACAGGGTAACAAATCTCCTTTCGTTACACAGACAGTTCCCAAAGGTACAGGAAGTTCAAGGTTGGGGTCGTGCAATAAAGCTTGTTGAATTCTTCCTTCAGTAATTTCTTGGATGCACTTCGAGATTTCAGAATAGCCAAGATGCATTTGGTTGTTGCATGAATTAACTATAGCGTCGACACTAAGTTCGGTTATGTCTCCAAGAACTGCCTGCAAGCGCATCAAAACCTGACAGTGCTAAAGATTTTATTCAAATGTCTATTATTGAATGAAATTTGAGTTCACTGGAATGAATGATTTCTAAGAAATGAGGTTGTTGTCTTTGGTATTCATACCTTGATAGCAGGGTGAAATTACAATTGCACCCAAATTGTGTCAAGAATTTATCCGATGCATCATATTCTGGAAAATATTTCGACGTAACAGTGTGTCATTGAAATCTATATAATGCTAAAAAATTTTGGCAGGGTGTTTTTAGCTCCAAAAGTTTCACTCTTAGAACTCTCAAATTAAATTATTGAAACCATTAAAATTATATTCAGAAAGAAAATGCTATGGCTGAGATCAATAAGATTTTGGAACTTTTGCCTGATAAATTACCAAGGATTGCTGAGGAAGGCCCGTTTTTGACTACGGTTTCATCGAGAGAGTTGATTGATATCGTTGCTGAGAATCTTTCCATTAATCAATATTTTGTTGAGGGAGTTGTAACGATGCTTCAGCAAGATTGGGATGCCATGGGACTGTTAGATTCAACAAAGCTCCGTGAAGGTTCATGGCAATTTACTAGTTACCCCGCCAGTTTGATAGCTCGTTCTCTCCTAGATAGTTTGGCAAAACCAAGGCCTCAATTCTTTGAAAGTGGCTGGTGGCATAACGAAAGTTACATTGAACAACAACGAAATTTACTGATTGAGGTCGAAAATCGCAGAATTCACTTTCATAAAGAACATCGGCCTGGTCCGGTACGTCAAGTACAGGTAGCCTGGGCTTTGATCAAAATTGAAAACAATCTTTTGTTTAATCATCGGGAGGATCGTGAGCGAAAAGCAAATCCAAACCATGTCTTAATTGGGGGTCGCCTTAATTTACATGACTTAGAGAAAGCTTTTCCTGAATCAACTGTCGAAGAGCGTCTAGTTTGGCAACAAACATCAGACACAGATTACATCCTCCAAGCACTCCCACATACTTTATCGAGAGAACTTAACGAAGAATTAGGTTTGCTATCGCAGCATTATCGGGCTGAGCTGCACCAAACACTTAATGGCTATGACAAGTTGGAGGGTGCCCGTGCTAATCATGCTTATACACGCTATCAAATATACTGTTTCACAGTTCAGTTGACACAAACAGGTTTTCAACAACTTTGCAGGAGACAAATTGAACTCCCAAAGGGCCAACTGGTCTGGGCTAACTCAGATGAAATTCTTATTGGGAAACAAGGTGATCGTAAGTTTTTTGTGGATGCTTGGCGGGAGAGTGCTGGCAAATCGTTTTGGCAACAACTCGAAGATGTTCCCCAATCAATGGCCACAGCTGATTTAGTAGATGAACAGGTTGATTTACCCTACGGTCCTGAAAGCCTTTTGCTCTATGGACGCAGTGGACAAGAACAATCATTGGAAATCAATTTAGATGGAAGGCAACAATCTTGGCTTATTGGGCTTGCATGGCTAAGACTCCATCAGGCTGATTTTCCTCTCGAGGAAATTCCTGACTGGATCCAAATTCATCAGCTTGGTTGGTTAGAATTAGATGAAACGAGGGAAATAGAACGTGAAGAGCTAAATAAGCTAGCAGAAATATTTAGAAATGCAGGTCTACCAATTGTTGAAGGAAGTGATGCAGGTTGGTTTCGTATGTCAGTAAGTAAAGACCATCTCTATTTTGCTGAAACTTTTTTCACGCTCCGACCCTATCACGAGAGTGATAAATACGAGTTGCATTTGCTCGTGCCTGATTTAAAAACCCCGATCGGTGAACTTCCTGATTGTTATCTCTCCATACGTGGGATCACTCCCACAGTTTTTCGAGATATGGTTAAGGTGCTGAAGGGATTTCCAACAGATGAACTTGGGGATCCTAAGCGGTCTTTTCGCGAACAATTAACCAAGCAAGCCCAACCTCTGGGCTTGCGGATTCCAATCCGAAATGACGGTTTTAGCTTCTATACTCAATGTGAAACTATTTGAGTTAAAACTCTATCCAGAAACAGCTTTTTATCAGGAATGAAAAATTCTCGTTCTTGTGAATGATGACACTCCTGCCTGAATTTCTTTTTTTCAAACTTTCATCTGAATGGTAATACTTGTTTTTTTGAAAAAATTAGAATCCAGAAATCTTCTGATTCTTCAGCAAACTTAAATATAAATTATTGTTATAAATTAATTAATTTTTTATTTCATTGAAACCATATCGGCTACTAGGAATTTAAAATAATGTTCAAATGAACATTTTTGTTGCGCATCTGAATATTCTTTGGCAAGTTTCACAACATGAGAACAAATTTTTGTCCCATAGATCTTTCCGAGCGTCAGGCACAAATTGCGGACTTGGTGCGAGAGGAAGGATTCCTTGATGTAGATTATTTAGCTAGTCGATACAATGTCACCTCACAGACGATTAGAAGAGACCTTACTGTTATTTGTGATTGCGGCTTGGCTAGACGTCGACATGGAGGAGTTGAGCGAATCAGTAGCTCAGGAAATCTTTCGTATCGTTCCAGGCAAATCCTCGCCAGAGATGCAAAAGAGAATATTGCAGAGAAAGTAAGAGACCACGTTCCCCATCATACAATCCTAGCCTTTAGTATTGGTACCACACCTGAGATTGTTGCAGCTGCTCTTCTTAAGCATCAAAATCTCAGAATCTTCACGCATAATCTGAACATTGCAATGCTAGCCTGTTCGAATCCAAGCTTTGAAGTACATATTGCTGGGGGCAAAGTTCGTAACAATGATTGTGATGTTATGGGAAAAGGAATGGAAACACTGCTTTCCTCCTACATTTTCGACATTGGAATTTATGGAGTTGCTGGGGTCGATGAAGACGGAACTTTGTTGGATTTTACCGATGAAGAGGTTCAAGCGAGACAACTGATTCACAAAAATAGTCGAAAAACGTTTTTGGTTTTAGATCACAGTAAGTTTTCACGTGCTGCACATGTCAGGGGTGGTCAAATCGGTGAAGCTACGAAAGTTTTTTGTGATCAAAAACCGCCAACAAAAATCATGAAGATTTTAGATAAATCTGGGTGTGAAGTGGTCCTCTGTGGTCAGAATGGAATCGAATGAGTGGTGTACGAGTCGAGAATCTTGTAAAGCAGTGGGGTGATTTTCGAGCTGTTGATGGTGTTTCTTTTAAGGCGTTGGAGGGCACGTTAACTGTTCTGTTAGGTCCCTCAGGCTGTGGAAAATCAACAATTCTTCGATTGATTGCAGGATTGGAGTTTGCCGAATCTGGAAAAGTATTTATTGATGATCAGGATGTTTCTAAATCAGATCCTGCTAAACGAAGCGTCTCCATGGTTTTCCAATCGTATGCGCTTTTTCCCCATCTTGATGTTCGTGAAAACATCATTTTTGGTCTAAAAGTTAGAAAGGTTCCGTCAGCAGAACGAGTGGCTCGGCTGCAGAGTGCGGCAGAGATGGTTGGGCTAGATAAGTTGCTTTCCAGAAAACCAGCGCAACTCTCAGGGGGGCAACGTCAACGCGTTGCTTTGGCAAGAGCGATTGTAGCCAACCAACCAGTTTGCCTGATGGATGAACCACTCTCTAACCTCGATGCGAAACTGCGAGCTGAAATGCGTGAAGAAATTCATCGTTTACAACGCAATCTTAATCTAACGATGATCTACGTAACACATGATCAAACAGAGGCCATGTCTATGGCTGATCAGATCGTTTTGCTGAAAGATGGTAGGATTGCGCAGGTTGGAGCACCAGCAGAACTCTATGACTCACCTTCTTCTGTTTTTGCAGCTCAATTTTTGGGTACCCCACCCATGAATGTACTCTCCAAAAAGTCTATTGATGGTCTTTGTAAAACAACTAAATCTGTTGATTTTTTAGGTATTCGCCCAGAGAAAATCCAGCTCTCAGATAATGGGATTCCAATGATTGTGGATGCAATTGACTATATGGGCGCTGAGACAGTCTTGCGGCTACTTTATCAGGATCACAGGTTGATTGTGCGCATTGATGGAAAAACCCAAGTATCCATTGGAGAATCAGTCTCAGTAAATTGGGACCCCATTGATTGTCATGGATTTGATATCAACGGCAACCGAATTTGTGACTCTTATTGAGTTGCATCACCCGACTCTAGCATTGCTAGAGTCGAGTTCAAGAACCAGATCGGTTCTTTAATTCCCAGTGTCAAAAGGGAGATAGCATGTTCAAGAAACTGAAAAAAATTGCGACTGGCTTTGCGCTGACCGCAGGGGTCTGCTTTACCTCTGTATTGGCTTATGCACAGACTGAGTTGACAATGTACTATCCAGTGGCCGTTGGTGGACCACTTACTAAAATTGTTGACGGTATCGTTGATGACTTTATGAAGGAAAATCCTGATATTAAAGTCAGTGCAATTTATGCGGGAAATTACAATGATGCTCGAATTAAAGCACTTGCAGCCTTAAAGAGCGGGCAGCCTGCTCAGTTGTCTGTGATGTTTTCCATCGATATCTATGAATTGATTGAACAAGATGCGATCGTAGCGTTTGATGACATCGTCTCGACCAAAGAAGACAAAGCTTGGTTGGACTCATTTTATCCAACCCTAATGGAAAATGGTCGCACTGCTGGTAAAACATGGGGCATTCCTTTTCAGCGATCCACCATTGTTATGTATTATAATAAGGAGGCATTCCGTGAAGTTGGCTTGGATCCAAACAAGCCACCTGCTACATGGGATGAGTTAGTGGAAGCAGGAAAAAAACTAACAGCTAGCGATGGATCCAAGTGGGGAATGATGATTCCTTCAACAGGTTATCCTTACTGGATGTTTGGGGCTTTGACCATGCAAAACAATCAAGTATTGATGAGTGGCTCTGGAGATCAAACATATTTTGATGCACCAGGAACTGTTGACGCACTGCAATTTTGGAAAGATCTTGGCTCCAAGCACAAAGTGATGCCGGAAGGCACTATTGAATGGGGTACATTGCGTCAGAATTTCTTGGAAGGTAAGACCGCTATCATGTGGCACTCAACAGGAAACCTAACAACGGTTAAAAACAAAGCTAAGTTTGATTTTGGTGTCGCAATGTTACCAGCTAACAAGCGGAGAGGAACCCCTACTGGAGGAGGAAATTTTTATATTTTCAAGCAGACATCAGAAGCAGAAAGAGTTGCTGCGATGAAACTGATCAAGTTCATGACAAGTCCTGAGAGTTCAGCAGAATGGTCAATTAAAACAGGTTATATGGGTGTTAGCCCAGCGGCCTATCAGACTAACCAACTAAAGGACTATGTTGTAGAGTTTCCTTACGCAGCGGTAGCACGTGATCAGTTAGACTATGCGACAGCGGAACTTTCCACTTTCCAAACCGGAAGAATCCGCAAAGCTCTTGATGATGCGATTCAGGCTGCCTTGACAGGATCAAAAACACCAGAAGCTGCCTTACAGGAAGCACAATCTACGGCTGATCGTTTATTGCGATCATATCGCTAATTCTAAATGACGGTCTGGCATTGCAAAGGCCGTCAACAATCCTGACAAGAATCTCTTCGTATGCGATCTGCCAGTCCAGGAATGCGACATATTTACGGATGGTTGTTGTTGACTCCAGCTGCCATTTTGTTGATTGCCTTCACGCATTATCCAACAATAGCGACCTTTATTGACAGCTTCTTCTCAAAGTCTTCTGCCATCAGACCGAGTCGATTTATTGGGTTCAGCAACTATGACGCAATGTTGGAGGATCCGATCTTTTGGAAGGTTTTGTTCAACAATCTCTGGTTCGCATTGGGAACAATCCCTACTTCGATTGCTATCGCAATTTTAATGGCCCTACTTGTCAATCGCTCCTTGCCGGGTCAGAGTTTTTTGAGGATGGCTTACTTTACGCCAACAATCCTTCCAATGATCGCAGTTGCTAACATCTGGCTATTTTTCTACACGCCTCAAATTGGTTTGATCGATCAAATTCTACAAGGGATCGGATTTTCAGGTCACAATTGGCTTGGTGATCCAAACACAGTCCTAGGTGCGGTGATTGTCATGACAGTCTGGAAAGAGGCGGGATTTTTCATGATTTTTTATCTTGCAGCCCTTCAACACCTTCCGAAAGAATTGGAAGAAGCAGCAAAATTAGAAGGTTCTTCTCGATGGTATTTCTTTTGGCGAGTAACTTTTCCATTGTTGATGCCAACGACTCTTTTTGTTTTGATCAATGCAGTTTTGAATTCATTCAAACTTGTCGACCATCTTTTTGTTCTGACTAAGGGAGGTCCCGATAACGCGAGTAATCTTTTGCTGTACTATATCTACGAAAACGCCTTCTCTTACTTTGATCCAAATTATGCTTCCACACTCACAGTAGTTCTTCTGGCTCTCTTAGCAATTATAGCCTTGCTCCAGTTCTTCTTGCTGGATCGCAGGATTCATTATCGATGACCAAACAACTCTTTTTCCAAAGGTCTTGGAATTATTCTAACGGGTTAGAAATCATTGGTGCCTGGTCGTTGGCACTTCTTTGGATTTCACCTTTACTCTATGCATTTTGGGCAGCCTTCCACCCCAGTGAATATGCCGTTAACTTTGAGTTGTTTGCCCCAATTACTCTCGATAATTTTGCTGAAGCACTTTCTCAAGCTCCATTTCTGCAATACGGGTTGAACACCTTCGTGCTTGTAACAATGCTGTTAGCATCACAAATGGTTGTTTGTACATTTGCTGCCTACGCCTTTGCTCGCTACCAATTTGCAGGACAAAACATCGCGTTTTCTTTGGTACTAGTCCAGTTGATGATTACCCCAGAAATTTTAATTGTTGAGAACTACAGCACTCTTGCAGACTTGAGCTTGGTTGACACAATAACCGGAATTGGACTGCCCTACATGGCAAGTGCGTTTGGAATCTTTTTATTGAGGCAAGCTTTCAAATCTACTCCCAAAGAGCTGGAGGAAGCGGCCAGATTGGAGGGATGTGGGATGTTTGGGGTCCTTTGGCGTGTATATGTGCCGTTAGCAAAACCAACTTACCTAGCCTACGGTTTGGTCTCAATCAGTCACCACTGGAATAATTTTTTGTGGCCTTTGATTGTCAGCAATTCTGTGGAGACTAGACCTCTCACAGTCGGGTTAGGTGTTTTTGGAGCGCCAGAATCAGGAGTCGATTGGTCTATTGTTTCTGCAGCAACCCTGCTTTCGGTAGCTCCATTGATGATATCTTTCCTGTTGTTTCAAAGACAGTTTATACAGTCCTTCATGCATTCTGGCATCAAGTAGTCCTTCAGCTATCTAAAGAATTTAGAACCCCACTGGCACGTGAGGAATATATGGAGTTTCCAATCTATCGATCATCTTTTGATCCATTACTAGTTCCAAGCCACCGAGAATCTGATCGAATTGGTCAGAGCTTGTATAGCCAATAATTGGTGCTGCCACCCCTTCCTTTTGACGTATCCAAGCCAGAGCAACTTGAACCATGGGGCAGCCAATTTCTTTGGCAATTGCTTCAACATTACTGATTACTGCGTTGTCTGCATCGATTGTTCTGGAATACATCTTTTCAAGAACGTTGTCCGTTTTGGCCCTTGGTGTTGAAATACCTACTGGACGTGCTAATTTGCCTCGTGCAAAGGGGGACCATGGAATTAGACCGACACCCTGATCCAAGCAAAGTGGAATCATCTCCCGTTCCTCCTCACGATAAATAAGGTTGATCTGATTCTGCATACTTGTGAAGCGGGCCCATCCATTCTCCTTAGCTACTTGTTGGGCTTTTGCAAATTGCCAGGCGTACATTGAAGAAGCACCGATGTATCTGGCTTTCCCTGATCGAACAACATCATTCAGCGCCTCCATAGTCTCCTCGATTGGTGTAACTGGGTCCCAACGGTGAATCTGATAGAGATCAACGTAATCAGTTTGTAAGCGGTTTAATGAGTTGTCGATTTGCCGCATTATGATTCTTCGAGACAATCCTTGCCAACTAGGATCCTCATCCCCAAATACCTTGGTTGCTAAGATAATCTCATCCCGTTTAACCCACTTCCATAGTATATTTCCAAGAATCTCTTCTGAAGAGCCGTCTGAGTAAACATTGGCGGTGTCAAAAAAATCAATTCCTGCATCAAGTGCTTGCCGAATCAAGGGTTTTGATTGTTCTTCCGAGAGGGTCCAACCGTGATTTCCGCGCTTGGGTTCTCCAAAGGTCATACAACCAAGACAAAGTTCTGAGACAAACAATCCAGATTTACCAATTTGTTTCCGTTCCATTTTTCACCTCAATTCAAGAGCTTATTACTAGAAACTAGTCTGTATTGTGGTTTTGGTTTTTTTCAGATGTAGTAGCTCACGTATCCTTGAAGATTTGGACACTGCCAAAACTATTTTAATGGATGCATGAAAAAAATATGTTCGAGCAAGATTTTCAAATTTTGGAAAATTCAAATATTGACGATACCACTTTCATCCTTTTCAATGCATCTTTCAATGTAGATTTGGGTCGGATGATCTGTGGGATATAGGTCCCCAAGATTTGCAAAGATTTTTCTGGCTCCCAACAAATCTCCATCCTGAAACATGCTAAGTGCGGCAGTGAAATCTCCTGAGAGTTGCATTTGTTCTTCCGTCGCCTCAGTTATGGATTCAATCAATTCATAAATCTCGACTTCTTGTTTTTTCCCTTTCACAGCTACAGAACCGAGGGGTCTGAAAAGAAATTCCTTCTCTGCAGCATTACGAGTGTCACTGCTGACAATGATTTCAGTTTTGTAGATTTTGTTGATGCCCTCAAGACGACTTGCCAAGTTTACACTGTCTCCAACAACCGTGTAGTTCATTCGACTCTGTGAACCCAAATTACCAACCAAAGTTATACCAGTATGAATTCCAAATCTTGACCAAAAAGGTTTTTTTCCTGCTGACTCCCATGACCTGTTAATTTCCTGGATTCTCCTCTTGCATTTCAATGCGGCTTGACAGGCATGAATTGCGTGATGTTCAGAGGCAATGGGGGCTCCCCAAAACGCCATGACGCCGTCCCCAAGATACTTGTCGACGGTACCGTGATTAATTCTTATCGTTTCTGCCAACATACCCAGATAGTCTGACAATTGAAGCATCAAGGGTTCAGGTTCCATATTTTCTGAGATCGTGGTGAAATTGGCGATGTCCACAAACAATATGCTTAGGGTTCGCTCTCTTCCACCAAGTGTCGCACCTTCTCCTTGTTGTATTAACTGACGCACAAGCTCAGCTGGAATGTAGGATTGAAAGGCTTTCAGACTGTTGCGCATAGCGGCCATTCCATGACTAAGTGCCTCAACTTCCTTGATGGATGACTTAATATTAAATTCACCCTCAAGATTCATCCCTTCAATCTTTTTTTGTTCCTCCGTGATTCTTTCGATTGGGTGAGAAATGCTATTTGATAACCACCAGGCTGCTACTATTGATAGTAATAAAATACATAATGATATCAATATTATGAATTGCTGAATTTTTCTAAAGAAGCCAATGAAGTCGTCTTCAGGGACAACGATTCCAATTCGCCAATCTTTCCCAAACTCAATTGGAAAAGTTGTGAAGGCTGAAAAATAATTAATCCCATTTTCAGTGACATAAAAATAATTCTTGCCAGTCTCAAAATAGGTACTTATGGCTTTTTCAACAGAAGGCAATTCTAATTCTGTGTATTCAATAGGCCTTAGCTTCTCATTATCGATTTTCATGAGCTTGATCTTTGGAAAGGCAACAATTTTACCCTCTTCATCAATAATGAAAACGAGGCCATTTTTGCCAACTTTTTGATCTTCAAGAAATACTGAGAGTTTATCTAATTCGATATCAACCCCAACAACTCCAATTAAATCTCCAGATGCATTAAAATATGGTTCAGCCACCGTGATCCCAGGCTTCTGTGCTGTAAAAAAAATGTAGGTGTCGGTCCAATAGATTTTCTTTGCGTCTTCGGCACCCTTGTACCAAGGTCTCTGTCTTGGGTCATATTGATCTTCTTGATTTATTTTAAGTCCAGTAATTGAGCCTGCGGCATCCAGATGTTTCCAGAAGCTATTATTTTCCAATAATCCATTTTCACCACCAACTATAGGTACATCTTGCAATCCTTCTTTTCTGAGGATTTCAACAAATTTTGAAAATAACTTACCACTAGGATCTATCACTTTAATTCCTGTTTTGTCATCCCCAATTTGTTTTACAAAGAGAAATTTTCCCTTTTTATCTCCTACAAAGATCCCCGAAATCTGGGAATGCATCTTCAGCATATCCAGAGCGTGAGCTTCAAAATGATTTTGGATTGAGTCACTAGGTTGAAGAGAAATTTGAAGTTTGCCTGGATTTTCAGAAAGATTTTTTACTATCTGGACTGCAGGATTTAGGAAGGAGATTGTTTCGTCACTTACATTTTTAGTGACTGTATAAATGAGATCTTGTGTGATTTGGTTTACGCCATCGAAGGCTTTTTTTTGGGTGTAAAAAAAGATGATTGATACTGTCGCTATCAAAATTGTCGAGAAGGCAACAATAATTTTGACTTTGAGTTTAATTTTCAAAGATTATTACCAATTAAATTATTGTAAACAATAACTTATCAATATTTGAGAGATGTTTTTCAAAGCCAACTTAACATTCTTAGCAGAAAAGTAAATCAGCAGTTACACCTACAAACATGAAGACTTCAAAGAAGCTGCACAAGCAATGTTTGATGGAAGATTGGGTTCACTTAATTGGGCAGTGCAACGTCCAATGCGTGAGGGAGAATTGGCTTTTGAAGAAATTCGATCGTGGAGCATAGCGGCTCCAAAAACTATTCTCAAACCAAATTAGAAAGGAGTAATCCGTGGCTGAAATTCCTCATTTGTTAGTGCATAAACGCAAAGACAATGTTGGTGTTGTAGTAGTCGAGAACTTGGCAGCCAACACCGATATGCTTTGTTGCATTACAGAAGATAATTTGACCTTTCGCTCAAACTCTAAGGTGGATGTCCCCATTGTTCACAAAATTGCCCTCTTGGATCTGAAAAGTGGTGAAACTACAATTAAATATGGGGAAGATATCGGTAAAATCGTGACTGACGTTGCTCAAGGCGACAATGTTCACACCTACAATTGCAAAACCAAGCGCTGGTAGGGAGAATTGGACATGTCATTAAGTTCCATCTCTACTTAAATGCACTTGAAGTAACTAAAAACTTAACGAAATCAGTCGATTTAGTCAATGACTAGTTTAGTGGACTCAAGTGGATTGAAGCAGTTGATGGCACAAATTGGCACAAAATTCTCCATTTTATGCTTTAATTTCTTTTCATAAACGATTGGCCAAATTATCAAACTTTCAATAAATCCTAGTGTGTTTGGGAAAGAAGTATTTCGATCTTTTCAATTACCCCAAGGATCTAGGTCTCATAACCTGAAGGTCGCAGGTTCAAATCCTGCCCCCACCACCACAATTTTGCTCAGTAAAATCATAATCTTATACAAATCACAAAGCTGACCCGCAGACACTTGTATTTTTCTTGCCCAGCCACCTGCCCAGCCAACTAACCTTGATTTTCTGTCCCAATCTGTCCCTCCACATTGAAAAAATTAATCATTCTCTAGCACCTCTCCAACTCGTCTCAACACACTGACTAACGTTTCAATCCTTTCCGAATCAACTGAGTAATCTTTTGCTAAATAAAGCCAACGATTGATCTCAATCATCAGTGACTGAAAAGGCTCATTAAATAAAAAGTTTGCAAATCAGCTGCAATGAAACAATTTTACTATCTTATATGATAAGTCACTAATTTAGCTAGTTACATTTTCAGAAGTTAAGTTGAAGAAACAAAAATGATCTGGGAAACGGTTGTTCAACCTTTTGCAGACTTTGGATTTATGCGTCGAGCACTACTCGGCTGCATCGCCATTTCTCTGGGTGCAACCCCCATCGGTGTCTTTTTGATGCTCAGGAGGATTAGTCTAACTGGGTGTGCAATGGCTTCTGCAGTTTTGCCAGGAGCAGCCACCGGCTATCTCCTATTTGGTCTCTCCCTTGTCCCTATGACTTTTGGAGGTTTG
>JACLAC010023154.1_pt1 | contig 20598 bp, 15 predicted proteins | sample 8027881 | NCBI WGS metagenome assembly JACLAC01 (sample SAMN15725517, study PRJNA655200) | protist metagenome | isolation source: fluorescence activated cell sorting (FACS) single amplified genomes of... | place: Spain: Blaines Bay Microbial Observatory, Mediterranean Sea | collected 2016-01-19 | reverse complement strand
GTCTTCGCAAGGGCGGCGTCGGTGCCCAGCTATGGAGCGTCTACATGCCCACTCTGGGAAGCGATGGGGAACCCATTGATCCCGCCACGGCCATCGCCACGACCTTGGAGCAGATCGATGTCGTCCACAGCATGTGTGAACTCTATCCGGACGTTTTCGAAATGGTACAATCCGCAAACGATATCGAACGCATCTTTAAGGATGGAAAGATTCCCTCCATGTGCGGCGTCGAGGGGGGCCACCAAATGGGAGGAAGTTTGCGCGTCTTGCGCATGTTTTACAAATTGGGTGTACGGTACATGACGCTTACGCACAATGGCGGACCGGGATGGGCGGATCCCGCCGTCCAGGCCGATGGGAGTTTTGCACGGGAAGCCCCACTCGGTGGATTGAACGACTTTGGGAGACAGGTGGTTTTGGAAATGAATCGAATTGGCATGGCTGTGGATTTGAGTCATGTGCACGCCGAAACGATGCACGCGGCACTGGACATCACCAAGGCGCCGGTCTTGTTCAGCCACTCCAGTACGCGGGCGCTGTGCAACCATCCGCGAGACGTCCCGGACGATGTTCTGAAACGGCTCCCGGAAAATGGTGGTGTCGTCATGATTGTCTTTTTGTCCAAATTCGTCGCCGGAAATTTTTGGGTGGCCGGCGGCAAGGTGGGGGCCACCATTGTGGAGGTGGCAGATCACGTGGATCGTGTCGTGCATATTGCGGGCATTGACCACGTCGGCATTGGCGGCGACTATGACGGGGGTGCCCTTTTTGCCCGCGGCCTGGAAGATGTGTCCAAGTACCCGGCACTCACATGCGAATTGTTGAAGCGGGGCTATACGGAGGAACAACTGAGCAAGCTACTGGGGAGAAACGTCATTCGGGTTTTGAAAGAATGTGAACGCGTCTCGGCTCAACTCAAGGCGGCCGAGACACCCATTGGAGAGGCGCACTGGGGACCCGAACTCTACGAGACGAATGCTATGAAGGAGCGACGGCTGCTCGCAACAAAGGCTTCACTGAAATGAAAAACGTGTTTGGATAATAATCACATTCATGGTGAAACTAGCTAGCATCTTCTAGTTAGACTAGATCGTGTGCAATTACTGCAGACCTACGATAGCAAAAGCAAGTTTGTCGTTGTACAAATAATGTGCGAATCAAATTTATCATTATAGTTGTAATTCAGTGCCACGTTGGTGAGTCCGTCATAGTATAGTGGCTAGTATCCCCGCCTGTCACGCGGGAGACCGGGGTTCGATTCCCCGTGACGGAATTTTCGGGGATTTGGCGCAGTTGGTAGCGCGTGTGCTTAGCATGCACAAGGTCGCCGGTTCGATTCCGGCAATCTCCATTTTGCTTAGGGTTGGGGATAAACTGGTGGCATATATTAGCTCGCAAGTTTGGAATTTTAGTACAGAATCTGTCAAGGCATCGATGACAAGGATTAACTTTTGGCAAAAGAACCGAACACTGGACGAGATTGACGGTCAAATTCAGAATTTGATAAACATTGGAAAATTGTTGCCACAATCTTTTGTCGCTGTCGACAACAGCCTCAGCAAAGGATTGGAATTACGACAAAACAATCGATCCTCGATGGATCGATGGAACATGGAAAATGCAATGGCTTCCGATTTGCAGCTGCAGGAGATCTCATATGGTATTCGTGTGAGAATCATGTGATAAGAAACGAACATCTATGGTTCCGGAACCAACAATCCTTTCGATTCAAATGCATGAATGTTAGTTGAATACTTGTTCTCTGCCTGTTCTCCTCTCATGTAGTACTACTACTAGTAGCTACTATTCGAAAGAAAATTCCAAAAGGAGAAACCGTTCTTAGGACGCATGCCAATTGATGTGTGAACTCAATATATATACCATCATCGTTATCTATATATAACGAGACCATAGAATAGCTTCAACAACGGAGTTTAAAACCAGTTTCGATTATAGTCTTTGAGGAGAACAGAAAGATATTCGTGAGATAGAATTTCACCGATGTTGATGGAACAGCCCAACAACTATGGAAGGTTCAACCCAAGGAAACTGTTCAATTGATTTATTATTGTAGAGTGATTTCCAAATATACCGGTGTCAACCATATATTCAAGCTGTTCGCACTTTTCTGTGCTCATGTTTGAATATGCTATTCCCATTCATTGTTCATACACATACATCGGGGGATATTTCGACTCTTATATGTTTCGACGATGTTCAATAGGACAAGTGGGAATGTCATTCAATGAACAAATAAGCTATTGCCTTCCCTGTTTTACTGGTTCAGACCCATAACATCATTTCGGAGCTTGAAGTTTTCATTGTAAAAAATTAAAAAGTTGGTTAATTAAATCGTGAAGAATACTTGAGATTTCGAATTTATATGGAAATATATATGCTGTGAGACTTTTTTGATCGTGATGACTGGTGCGAACAGGCGCACACACTCTATCAATGTTCAACTTAGCGCGTGAAATGCTCATAATTTACTTATCTACGAAAACTCTTCATTTCGTAACATTGCATCACAAACCACACAAACCCATTACTTCACAGTACTACTTCCACCATTACGCATCCAAAAGTAGAATCCGCTTCCACCATGTGCATCAACACAGAAAGGTACCCACGACGCAATTCCATGACCAATGGAGAACCCGTCAAACAACGAAGATTTCCTCGAAGGCATTCCATGGAGTCACGACCTCCTCGGTCAGGCAAGGAAGCCTACAACCAATCTATGGAAGCCATGATGATCGAGACCTACGAGGTCGATCGAGTCCAAGAAATCATGAACAACCAACAACAAAGACAACTCGAACGAACAAGGCAACGAAGAAACGTCTCCTTTGACGAAGTTGTCATGGTCCGACCCGTTCTTCCTCTCGAACAATACACGGATCAAGAAATCATCTCCAGCTGGTATCTCCCCATCGAGAAGCAGCGAATGAAGGCAGAGATTGCCAGCATCATCAAGGTCGTCAAGAAAAAGAACGAAACTTCGGGAAAGAAATTCAATGTTCGAGGTCTCGAATGGCTCGCAGCAAAGGACAAGAGCCGAGAACGAAGGAGAAAGGCCTCCGTCATCGAAATTCTCAACGAGCAACGAGTCCAACGAAATAACTTTGCTAACCAAATGGATTTCCATCTCAACGAATCCGAACACTCTATGATTTACGACTTTGCGCAATTCCGAAAGGTCTACCGGCGGCACTCGCGAGCCGCTATGCAAATAGCCCAGACGATGGGAAAAATTGATGAAATCGAAGCCGGCATCCGACCCAAGGAACAGCCCTTCAATGGTGACGCCAGTATGAGCAGTATTAACTCGAACGACTCTGGACTTTCCAAGAGCACTCGCAGCAACCATAGCTTTAGCTCCCGGAATTCCTCGCACTCGCGCAGGAGCATGCACAGCCGATCGAGCATCGCGAACCTCAGTTCGCGCAAGACGCGAACCGGAGCTCGACGATTCTCGTTGGGAGGCTCGAAGAAAAATTCCAACTGGGACAGCATCATTGGGGGAACTGTGTCCGTTCAGCAATAATAAGAAGGCAATCGTCCCACCACGTGTTGGAGGGCGATGAACGATTTCAATAACAGCAATAGAATATAGAAACGAACAACTTCTGGCTAATCAATAGGGAAGGGATGGACCCAAACCCATAAGATCTAAAAATCTAATTACAACACAATACAACTACTACAGCCACTAGCTTTACAATAGCTGCACTTCTAGTAGAGAACTAGTACAAAGAAGAGTTTTTGAATTGCTCATCGTCTTGTTTGGTTGAGAAAGCTTTTCGGTGCTAATTATCACCATTATCAAGAATTAGCAATCGGCGCTGTTGGTTTCTATTTGGCTTTCGTTGACTTCGGGTTCACAGGGTTTGATTCATACCAGTGAATAGTTTTGGCGGTCGCGGCCGACTTTTTCGGCGCTCACAAATTTCCCCCAACGCACGAAGAAGAAGAGAAGAAAAAATCTCATCATTCCTCGTATTGATTGCTGTAGACATCATTGGGCCTACTTCCGAAACAAGATAAACATATATTGAATACTACATTTATATAGAAGAAGACCTGCATATTTCTATTGCTGGAACAAATGTCAATACAATGACAACGCACGCCAGCAGGAGTAGCCGTTTTCGACGACTAGTAGTACATTTTCCCTCCTCTCGAAAAAGGAGAAGAAACCGAGACCAATGAATACAGCAATATGAAAGACAAACAGTAGAATAGGGTCTTATCAGAAGCACTATTGAAACAAGTCCGAAATGATTACTACTCTAGAGCTACCAGTAGAAATAGATACTTCGGATCGAATATTATTTCTTGTTCTCGTCGAGTTTTTCCACATCGTTGGGTACGACACCATATGTCCGTTCGTACGTGTCCAAGTTGAAACTATTCGGTCTGTCCATTGTACGTATTTACTAACGATTGGTCTCATTCCACTACACGTACGTATGCCGGACAGACCATTTCTCTACCGTTCGCGATCCAGCTTACCTCTTTACTGAAAATAATTTTGCGCATGGCGTGTGCACGTAGAAATCACAAAGCAAAGCAAATTCAGCTCTGGACTCTACTTTCCCGCTTTGCTTTATCGATCGATTGTCTCTATTGCTTTGTAAAGTTGGTACGTGAAGGTTGTGTGTCACCATGGCGGTGTCTTCCTTCGAATGGATGATAGATTAGAACGAGAAACAACGGCAGAGAGAGTACTATTTAGTTAGTTGGATGGATGTGGAATTAATTGGTTGATTGGATGGAGAGAATGGAAGGAGAGACGTGGATGTGGAAGAGATACTTGGAAGATGGAGGCAGGGAATGAATTGATGAACTGCCCCGATGGAAGACTTAATGGTTTACTGGAATGATTCATGTATAATGCAATCGGTTGGGAATGCAACGGAGGAGGTTGCTGCTGTTTCATGGCGTTGAAATTGGAGAACTTGATCTTGATTGATCATAGTCCGAAGATCGACGCCAGAATGAATTGCACAGGGACTCTCCGAAAGTAGATGTTGCAACCATGATGAAAGCGAATGGTATTGATTGGAAATACATTCAAAAAGCAGTGCACACGATACGCATGTTCTCTTCCTGTATGGTTGTGGGTACCGAATGATATTCTTGGACGAATCCGAACATACACAGCTGGTTGTCCGTATTTCCATTGAATTCAAGCATCCTCGTCTCCAAACACAACAACAATTCGCTCGAGCCAATATCTTTCCAACGCCACAACGAATTAGTACTCTGAATCCACAGTTTTCTCAATCTATTGTATTCATTCGGAAGACACTCGTTTCTCTAAGTCTACAAATGTGCCGGAATAAATCGATACGAAAATTCATCTTTCTCACAACAGATTTCTTATTTCCTTTCCTCATTGCAGCTATTTCAGTTTTTAAAATACATTCAATTCTAAAATGGTCAGATACAGCGTCGAACCCGAGGTCCCTGAAAAGGTCTCCAAGTCCCGTGGATCGCACCTTCGCATCCACTTCAAGCACTGCCGTGAAATCGCTCACGTCACCAAGGGAATGAAGGTCAACAAGGCCCTCAAGTACCTCGACGATGTCCTCAACTACAAGGCCATTGTTCCTTTCGTCAAATTCACTGGAGGAATTGGACACAAGAGTATGGCCAAGCAGCTCAAGGCACCCGGTAATGCCGGACGATGGCCCGTCAAGGCGACCGCCGTTTACAAGGACTTGTTGTTGAACGCCGTCGCCAACGCTGAGACCAAGGGATTGGACATTGACAACTGCATCATTGACCACGCCCAGTGCAACAAGGCACCTGCCGGACGCCGCCGAACTTACCGAGCGCACGGTCGTATCGGAAAGTACGCCTCGCAACCCGCCCACATTGAGCTCATGCTCAAGGAGGTCAGCGATGCCGTTGAAAAGGCAGACGACGCCCCCGTCAAGATCACCAAGAAAATGGCCGCCAAGCGACGATTTGTCAAGGTCGGTGCCGCGTAAATTCATGCAGCAGCTTTTTTCAAACAAACAAAACACCAACACAATTATAAACGCGTTTCAGTAAGAACTGAAACAACAACTAATTAAAAACCAAACTTATACCCCCCATTCGATGATACAATATTTTGTGGCTTTCTTACTAGTGAAGTTCCTTTGTGACGAGTGTAACTAGAATCGTATTAGAACGATCAATCAGTAGTCACGATCAGCCCGCAAGTAGCTGCAAGCACATGAACTAGTACTGTCTCAAGAAGAAGAGGATGCCTAGTAGAGTAGTAGAAGCACGTGCCACCCAACGATTCTACTCTGACTTGAGTTACTCCAAAGGATTGATAACCTCTACGATAGATTCATCTCGAGTTGATAGAGACACAAAGACCTAATCTTTTTCAGTGCTTGTGGTTGGCTTTGATAATAGAACAACAAGGATATCTGTACGATTTCTCATTCTGCTAGAGTAGTAGAGTAGTAGTTCTGTATTCTTAACTGTTTGTGGTCTCGCACTTCGTCCGTCATCCACTATTCAACAATTACCAAATTGATGCTTCGCGAGAGAGCGGATGATTAGCTCAGTTGGTAGAGCGTGCGACTGTTAATCGCAAGGTCATGAGTTCGATCCTCATATCGTCCGTTCGTTTTGCCTTTTTGGCCTCCCTGGCTGGAACATGAGGTGGAGGAAAGATTGTGGACATAGAAGGAAACTGATTGAAATAGATCAATTTAGGGAGCAAGAAATTGTCCTTTTCGGAAACGAGCGTGCTTGTTTAGCTCAGTTGGTTAGAGCACTTCATTAGTAATGAAGAGGTCCGTGGTTCGAATCCGCGATCAAGCTGAATTGTTTTTTGTATTGCTCTTGGTTTGAGAGTTGTAGCTTGTTTTGTCGAAGAGTTACAACATTTTGGTGCACAGAAAAAAAAAACTCGCCAAAAATTTGTGGCCGAAAAGTTACATACCGTTAGTCCATCCGACGCGCGTATTTTTTCTCGCGCTTACTTTTTTCTTGTTGCTTGTTGTTATCCTTTTGACTTTCTCTCTCTGTGTTGATGCTGATTGCTAGAATTGTGATAGGAAAGCAACAATAACAACAACAACAACAGCGACAGCGACAGCGACAGCAACAGCAACAGCAACAACGATATCAAGCTTGCTTTCGAATTTCAAAGTTTGAAGAATACGGTCACATTTGTACGCGCATCGAAAAACGCTAACACTAACTCTACTGTAAAAGTTGGCTACCCTCAAGAACGTGCCACAAGATTCAAATCGAGTTGAAAAAAATGCCGTGAAGATTCCTTTTTTCCTCTCTTGTGCACATGCAATTTCTTGTCTTGTCCTTGTTTCACAAAACCGATTCTGACTTCTCTCCATTCCTAATCTCAAAGGCCAACTCACCTATACACACCTGTACGCACCTGTGTCATTCGATATCTAGAGTTATATGAAACTTCGAAGATCATTTCTCTTTTTCGTCTGGCTCTGCCTGACGCTTGGCTTTTCTTTTCTGGAGGCATACACGGAAAAAGATGCCCTAGAGAATCACAAAGATGAGAAACAAACACAGCAAACCAAAAAGAAAAAGGAAAAGCACCACGTGATCCTTCCTCCACCCACGATCTATCAGTATGAACCCTTGTCCAAGACGCGGCGGTTGTTGAGGAAGATTCGTATGGGACCGTCTCGACTCTTGAAAAGCAAAACCACTCATGAAAAAACTGTTCTACAGAACCAAAGCATGGACGATCACTACAATCCTCGATTGGGATTTGAAATGGCAGTCCTTTCCGGACTGTCCTATTGGGAGTTTCACAAGAAAGACCCTCCGGAAAACACCACGGGTTTTGCTATACTGAAATTCATACCCTCTGTGAGCAAGTTTCGAAAAAAGATTCGCAAGTTTCGAGCGAAATTTCGGTATTATCGGAACAAACTCAAGGATAGGTGTTCTTTGATGATTCGCGAATCCTTTCCGATTGCTAGGTCCTTGAAGCGGCGAAAGAGTAGAAATGCAACAGAATTCGACGGCCCAGGCGTCAACATCACCAGGGGCAACAACAACAAGAATCCATTCTATACGTTAGAATACTCATTTTACAATTGGCACGAACCTACAAACATCAAGGGTGTTTCATTTCACGATACTGACGTTCTCATATCGACCGCCAACAATGGAAATACTCTCGTTATCGCGTTCGCCGGATCAGCCTCGCCCGCCGATGTTGTGACCAATGTCCAGACCTTTGAGCCCGCCAATCACTCGTTATTCTTTGAACCAAGAAGCAACCGACCAAAGGACCCTCAATTTTGGAAGAACAATGCAAAAAATCATTCCAATGACAAAAACACCACCCAAACCCAGGGTTCACTGCATCGGGGCTTTCTCAATGCCTATTCGAGGGTCGAGAGGGGAAATGTTATGCGCATCCAAACGACAGACACTCTCCATCCACGTATAGAAAATACTACAACTACATCGCATCTGCTACCAAATTCCATGAGGTGGTGGAGAGGACCCATCAAAGAGCGTCATCGAAACGAGGGTGAAACAAAACAACGAAAGCCTACCAAGCCACCCATCCTGGACAGTCTGAACCGACGCTTCGGCCATTGTCACTCCAATGCAGCAGCAACTCTCGAGGACGAGAAAGAGCATGTTGGCGAGGACAACGACAACAACATCGATGACGCCAGTGAGGATGATGATGACCTCGAAAATCTTAAAATGACCAATGAAAGTGGAGAAAAACCAGATAGGAAAAAGAAGAAACGAAAAAAGAAACGATATGGCGGATGCAAAGTAATGGAAAAAGCCGGCGGAGAACCACCCATTGGACTGTCGGTGGTTTTGAAAGAGTTGGTGGAGACTGCCCTCGCCAACGGTTATAAGGTTCACATTACGGGACATTCCCTGGGCGGTGCACTGGCAACACTCTTGGTTCTGGATGTTCTGGTCAATGAAAACATCGTGGAATTCGACATGCACAACAATGCCCACAACAATATGTATCTGTGGACTTTTGGGGCTCCCCAAATTGCCGATTTGCTGTTTTGGGAAAGCCTGTTGGTACATTCCCCCAAGCTGCGTCGCTTTTTGATGGGAAACGATATTGCAGAAAAAACCATAACCGTGAATAGATCTACGTCTCGTCAATTTGTTCACCGCTACGTCACCTTGGGGGACGATGGAAAGGTGGATGCAGTCTCGGAAGTGGCCAAGAACACCCTAGCGGCGCACAAGGAATCATCGTCGAGCGACACCAAGGACACCAACCAGTCGGAAAGGGCTGCCCAAGAAAAAAACATTACTAGTGACAACGATCCCTCATTGGCACGGAACGAGCATAATGGCAAGAAAAAGTGGCCCGACGCGATTCATGGCAAGTTTGCCCAATCCCTGGGCGGAGTCTCGAGCGGATCGGAGGTGACGCACTTTATCGAGGCTCATTATCTATGGACACCCGATCAACAACAAAAACAGCTCGAGCGCAACCAGCAGGAGCAGATGAAACAATTGAAGGAATTGGAAAACCATTTATTGGGAGAGCAAGAAAAGGACGGAGGAGAAGAGGCAATCGCCGATTCTGTAACTGACACGCGATCTTCTATGCACGCCCATTCGATTCGAAACTACCTGATGGGAATTTCTCGCGAAGCTGGCCCAGATCAGCACCCATTGATCCCCGATCTTCCATTGGAGTGGTTGGAATATCTCGAAATTGTTCCAAAGAAATAGAAGTGCCGGTGCTGGTTGGCAGACAAACTTCTACTACTACTACTAACCAGCAACTATAGAATTACTAGCTAGTACTAACTACTAGTAGTACTCGAACCACTCTCGTCAATGCCCGATTGCATTCTCGATTCTGCATTTGCTTTCTAACTAATAGTTTGAATAGATTAGTTTTTACTACAGTGCAATTAGCAGTTATAATCCCGTCTATTACATCCAGAGAAGTCGAACAGAAGGCGAGTGAGAAACCGATGCTTCTGTGTTGCTTCTTTTTGTTCGCCGCGTGGCAAGGGAATCTGTCTGTTGCGTCTGTATGTCTACCGTGACACCCGTCCCAGCATTGGTATCGAATTCCCAATTATCCCCAACGCTACGTGAGTTTGTAGCCGTAGAAATTCGTCTTACGCGTTCATGCGTAAGAGGCGTCAAACAATTTTCGGTATCAAATTCAAAAAATCTTTTTTCACCGCCGATCACTTGTAGTAGTACATAAATTTGACAATCTTCACCTGGGCATTTCGACATAGTTCCATCTTGCACATCTGCCGATTACTGCTGCTGCACTGCAATTGTTCATTTTCAACAAGATCAGAAACAAGACTTCTACATCGACTTATAAATCAATTTCAACGAAAACAATGATTGCAACAACTCTAAAACTAAAGCAAACCTCGGATCTGCCGATGGCGCCACTGAAAAAACAACAAAAGCGAAAGACATCGGCAGTCAAACGATCAATTGCGGTTGCTACCATGCTGTTGGTTTCCTCCTGTGGTTGTGGAGTGGAAGCGACTGTCAATCCTGCGGCATCGGCGGCCATCAGTGCTCTCAAAAAGATGGACTATCGGTACTTTGTGGCTGGAGGAACCTGCGCCGCCTTTTCGCACGGCATTACGACGCCCATTGATGTTGTCAAGACAAGACTACAGGCCAATCCAGAAGTGAGTATCCTTTTTCCGCCTCTTATTTTATTATTGAGTGAACGATTGATTGGAGGAGAGTTGCGAAAAAAGAGACAATCCACCAACATATGCACGAATTCCGATCCGTCTCATTCCTTTTTGTTCATATTTTGTTTTTGTTTTTCTTTTCGCTCGCAATCTCTCCATTGTGAACAATTCATCCCATTTCGATTCATATTTGTATTTGTATTTGTATTTGTATTTGCATCTGCATCTGCACTTCACACAATACTATAATCAATTCACATTTTTCCAAAATCAGAAATACAAAGGCAAGGGATTGGTCGGCGCGACGATTCAGATTTGCCGCGACAAGGAGGAGGGCGGACCGGCAACCTTGCTCAGTGGTCTGGGACCGACAGTGTTGGGCTATGGTATCGAGGGAGCCATGAAATTCGGTGTCTATGAGGTCGGCAAACCTGTCTTCAAAGCACTATTGGGAGAAGAAAACAAGGTCTTGGCCTTTGCGATGGCCAGTTTCGTGGCGGGGGCGATTGCTTCCGTCTTGTTGGTGCCCATGGAATCCTTGCGCATCAAGCAAGTTACCGATGCTAGTTACAAAGAGGATACGATTTTGACGGGTTTGCCACGCATTTTCAAACAGGATGGCTTTTGGATTACCATGTCGGGTGTCTGGGCCATGCTGGCCAAGCAGGTCCCCTACACGTTCGGCAAGCAGGTCAGCTTTGATTTGGTCGCCAAATTTTTGTACTCGGTCGTAGAAACACTGAAAGCGACGCTCGCCTTTTTGACCGAGACGCAACTCAAGTGGATCGTCTCGCTGTTGAGTGCCTTTTGCGCCAGCATTGCGGCCTGTTTGTGCAGTCAACCCGGAGATATGATTCTCACAGAGACGTACAATTCGGGAAAATCCAGTGGCAAATCCAAGAAATCGGCAAGCACCCCTGGGAACTTTCCAACCGTCACGGCCGCAATTTACGGCCGGGGTGGGCTTCCCGAATTCTTTCGTGGGACCCAGGCGCGATTGGTGCACGTCGGAGTGATCATTACCTCCCAGCTCATGGTCTACGATCTTGTGAAACAACTATTGGGACTCCCAGCGACGGGATCTCACTAAGCAGACATTGAGCACAGTGTGCAAACGGAAACATACGATGGCGTTTGAAAATGGACAAACAATGATATTTAATGCTACAGAACTCATCACGACACGTATCTCTTCACAACAATGCACTTGGTTGCAATGCAATCTGTGATAGAATATGTAGTTGCTGATGTACTCAAATCAGTAGCAAGATCAATGGCAACAAGACAGCTCTATGGATCAGAATGTGAGACTTAATTTAACGACAATTTAATGTTACTGTTCTTCAAAATTTACAGGAGAAGAGGATGGATGTAAAATGGACATACCGAACGGCTCGTACACGACTATTCAGAAGGAATCCCACTTCGTAAGCAGCGACGGCCTTTTGGTACTAGATTGCATGATGTTATCTATCCCGATTGTGCTTAGACATAAATGGCTCCGACCCAGTCATCCCAATTATATCCGCCACCATTGTTCCAGCTGTAGGGACGACGTTTGTAGTAGTTTCCGCCGTAGTACTTGTTGTTGTAATAATATCCGTTGTAGTATCCACCACCATAATAGTAACTGTTGTAATTTCTCTTGTAGTGATAGTGCGTATTGGCGGTGGGCCTGTAATAGCCGCCGCTATTCCAGCCACCGCCGTAATATCTTCTACCGTAGTAGCCCAGGTGGAGTTCGCGCTCGATGTTTCGTTCGTCTTCGGAAAGGTCCTCCTCGGGAGAATAATCTTCCAAGTCCTCCGAGAACATTTCATTCAACGAATTGTCAGCATCGCTTACATTGTCTTTCTTGACTGCTCCTCTCAGACCCTGAAAGGAACTTAGAGATGGAAAGTCAATACCTGAAACTCCTGTTGGGTTCGATAGAAGAACCGCAAGACAGATTTGGAGAATCCATCCCAGGATGAGTTTCTGTGAACGATTCTGCTTGGCCATTTTCAAGTTGATTGCAGACAGTACTTTCAGTTTTTTTTCGGAAGACTATAGAAGTGATCCGAGTGAAAAGTAAAAGCGCTGTTGTAAATTCACGTGTAAAAGGTGCAACTTGCAGGAAAGCAACGACGAGAAGAGGCCACGGAGATTGACGCCGAGTTGGCGAATCAGCTGCGCGCCCTAAAAAAGCGATTGCCAAGCATTGATTGCGATCCTGAGACTCCGGAAGACATGATTCAACACTTGGAAGTGAATGCGGCCAGAAATGATGATTTGGGTGAGGAGGAAGAAATTTTGGAGTGAGTTGGCGATTGCGCGGTGAAATGTCATTTTGTCGTAATTTCGACCATTTCTGGTACAAAATCAAGGAAATACTATCTTGATCATTGTTATTGATCAGTATTGAACAAACCATTGTTTCGTTTCAGTTGTGAATTCATTTTCTGCCGGCAGTGTAACGGAATCGAGGAAGATTTCTCGAAAAGACGGGTCGGTTTCGAATATTGGTGAATCGTTTCGATTCTCGTGTAATGAGAATTGTCGATACAAACTTTCCACCGATGTAGAAATTATAAATCTTAAAGAAAACAAATATAATGGATCGTTTTAATACGATAACCACTTTTAGAATCACATTTTTTAATCCTGATAAATCTATTTTCCTCGATTGGAGAGAATACATGCTAATACAATTAGTCGAGCTAATCTTGTAGCTTCGAAGGAGAAAATTGATGACAACGACATGAATCGACATCGAAATAGTATCAAGAACCTATTATATGGATCATAATATAGAAACTTAATCAATCGCAGGTTTGATTAGTCAATTTCTTCAAGAAATAAAGGAGTGCATCGTGTTCTGCACCTTCCAACACTCTGTATGATCGATTTTTGACGCAGGGCGAGTCGGGAGTGACAGAAAAATTCATAACTCCAAAACTACGGGGAATTATTTGATCATTGATAGTAGAAAATGAATATTGGGCGATATAGAAACGTTTGAGAGTGAAGCTATTGGAATAGAATTGGGTTGAACATTTTCTAGAAGCCCAACTAGCGAAAAAATGTCAAATTATCGCAAAACTAGCCGATTTCGGCCAAAACTACCGATCTTTCTACAAGTATACGGAATTTTCCAAAAATAAGTGATACATTCTTGAAGTATCTATACAGAGAAAGGTTTCAAATCAAATTGCGGAATTCTAGATGCGTTTAGCGCCCTCTAGATCTGCATAACGTGCCAAAATAGCTAGAATGGCGCATGTCGTGAACGACATGCACAACCACAATTCTGCAAGCATACCGAATTACTCGAAAATTCATAGCAGAAAATGAAGTTTGGTGCATACAGAATAAATAGGAAACAAGTCTTTCAGTAAACAGTAGAGGGGATGGTAGTTCTAGAACTTTAACATGCGAAAACAGGCCAGAATTACGACATCCAGTTTAGCGAGTACGACAAAAAGTGCAAAAACTTGGAAACTCTAGGGAATAACTCAGATCCTTTTCTCTTATTTTTCAACCTTTATGGTCAAGAAAAGATCTGCTTCATTGTTTGTGGAAATAACACGAGTTTGTCGAATTCTACAACGTATGTGTCCGGGGAAGCGGAAGGTGTTGCAAAAATGATAGGTGTTTGCAGTCGACGAAAATACGTTTACTCCGCAAGCTCGACGACTTTCCGATAAATTAATAGCTCAACAGAGCGCTCATAACATATAGAAACATTTTTTCACGAAGTTATAAGAAGTAATATTGGGGATCATGTTCCTTGGACTCTATTGCCTTGTGCAGCACAAAACGCTGGGGAACTCGTAGACAGTACACAAGGTACCAATTACTCCGCAAGTACGACGAGTATCTGAAAAATAATGAACTCTACGTTGAAAGCTTTCTATAAAGATACTTTTTGAACCATAGGTTGTGGAAATTCGTTGAGTTATATATTTTTTGTTAGCGAAAAACGTCCTAATTTTGGCAGAATGGACGAGACCCAGGGATTTTGAGAACGAATTACTCTATAAATATATTGAATTTTTGGATTTGTTTTTGGAAAAGATATCAAGAGAGTCTTATAGAAGAAGTTCGATATATATTTCACTGACTAGCATTGGGTTATTGGATTATAGAAATCTAAAATATGAGAAATAACAAAACTAGACGACTCAAATTTTAGTTTTCAATCGTGTAGATAAAGTGAGTATAAGTATATTGAGGGAACCTCCATCATCGGGAACGACCATACCAGCATGACAGCACCGCTTCCCGTCTGCTCAGCGAAGTTAAGCATGCTCGGGCTCAGTTAGTACTACGGTGGGGGACCACGTTGGAATCCTGAGAGTTGTTCTCTTTTTGTTGTATTTTGTTGCTTTTTTTAATTTTTCTTCGCGTATTTTTGCTCGCTGTATGGTGTAGGGTTGGGGATCGACATTGTATTTGTTGTATTTACAACTATTTCCCCCCCGCTTCATTTTCATCACCAAAAAATAATAGCTACACGTTTAGTTCCCCCAAAATTTGAATTTTTAATTTTGTTATAAGGACTATGTCATGTCCAATCCACCTTCCATCGTTGAGATCCAGACGCGCGCAGTGCAAGTCTTGTTTCTACAGTGCCACAACGGTTACTAAGGCTTAATTTGCCATATTTTTACGCGCAATATGCAGAGTATAAAAATATTCAACGACGTATATCATTATTTCCCTTTTTACGGTTAGGGATCCCAGGTCACACTTAAGAATTTTGAACGCGGGTCGAAGGACCAAAACTGCCACCACATATTTTTCGGAACCACAACGACATTGTCGTTGGTATGTGATTCTTGTATCACCACCTTCCAACAAATTGACATCGTTCTGGTCTCTTCATCGAGATTGTTTGAAAAGGTGCAGTCCTCAATTATACTCGGCCGCGACTGTACATACCGTTTTCATCATTACACGACCTGTATACAGTACAGAAGCAACACTTCGAATACAATCGATCTCCACTTGCACTCTTTACATCTATACCGACGAAATTCTATAGTACAACAACAATCAAAGATCGATCGAAGAAAGAATCAAAAGAATAACCATGAAGTCAATAATAATTGGAATGTATATTGCGGCGGCAGCCTTCTCATCTGTGGGGCGTTCCTGTGTTTCTGCGGCGGCATCCGAACCTACCAAGGAGACGACGAAACGAAAGACGAGAGCTCGTCGGCTCCGAAGGAAAAATGTGCTCAATGTAGACAACAACGACGAAACAGAACAAAACATGAACTACAAACACCGAGTGCTCAATAGATCCGACGACAGTGATGAGATGACGAATGTCAATGAAGGCAACCGACAATTAGTGGAAGCAGGAACAATTTCAGCAATAAATATTTCCGAATTGAAGAATCAGAATGTTGTCGACGGGGGAGATCTCGAAGCATTGTTTGCGATGACGCAAACAGAAACACGACCGCAAAGTGAATTTGCCGAAACACTTGATGACGAAGAATCCGATGTATTTTTCATGATGAAAAACATCCTTCCAAATGGTAGAGTCCATGAAGATGACATGGAATATAGCATGCCTATCAATCCCGTAAGTTTTGATTCAGTTGCATCATCAAGTTGGAATTTACGTATTGCTTTCTAACCTTGTCGCATTTTTTATTTTTTTCGAATCCCAGACGAACAAGCCCAAGCCAACCAAAAAACCAAAACCTGTGCCGCCAACCCCAGCACCATTTGGAGGTCCTACGCCCGCTCCTTTCACTGGACCTACCAGAAGCCCGACGCAAGAGCCCACTTTTCGCCCCGTCGTTGGTCCAACACAACGACCAACTCCTCGACCCACTCCGCGTCCAACTCCTCGACCAACTCCTAGTCCAACCTATAGACCGACACCTCTTCCAACCAGAGCTCCGAACCCAGGTCCAAATCCGTTGCCATCTGGCGGGACTGTCTGCGGTGATTTGACTCCCACCGAGCGAGAAAGTCTAATTTCGGCACAAGTCGCAACATATAGCGGAAACAGAGCGAATCAACCCGGAACTGCTCAAAATATAGCTTTGCAGTGGCTCATCGACGAAGATCCTCTTCAAGTCTGCCCAGAGGACTTTTTGGATGTTCAACAACGGTACATTCTAGCTGTTTTGTACTTTGCTACGGGTGGTGACCAATGGGACAATTGTAATGCTCTCTCCGCCGCATCGCAATCCCCATGTGTAGGAGGTGAAGATCAGCGATTCTTGTCATCGAGCGATGTCTGTTTCTGGTTTGGAATTAGTTGCAACCGATTGCGAGTTTCCGGAATTTCTATCGACGAAAACAACCTGAGAGGAGAACTTCCCGAGGAGATTGGATATTTGGAGCAAATTGAAGATTTAGATTTCGATGGTGAATTGGAAGAAGGCCTGAACTTTTTGACTGGTACGATTCCTTCCACATTTGGTCTTCTCGAACGGTTGGTAACTCTGGACTTGGATTCGAACGAATTGACCGGAACTATCCCCGAAGAAATTTTCGACGCAGACCGTCTGACCATTATGGATTTGGATTCGAACGAATTGGAAGGCACACTGAGCGCCGGATTTGCCAATTTGGCAGAACTTCAGATCTTGTTCCTGGACAACAATGCATTCTCTGGAACTCTTCCCGCCGAAATGGGTGAAATGGAACGGTTGCGATTCCTCCGACTGGATCGTAACGAGTTGAGCGGCTCTATTCCTGACGAATGGGCTACGATGGAAAGGTTGCGTGTCATGTTTTTGAACAACAATGCGGGAATCACCGGAACGATACCGAGTTACCTTGGTAACTTTTTGGACATGCAACAATTGAGTTTGTTCGACACTGGCATTTCCGGAACCGTACCGTCAACACTGGGGCAACTGACAGGTCTTGTTAATCTATTTCTCCACTTTACGGATCTGACGGGCACCATGCCCCAAGAGATTTGTGATTTGCGAACCTCGGGTGCTCTCAACTTTTTGACGGCCGATTGTGCCGGAAACAACCCCAAGCTGCAATGTTCTCAACCCGATTGCTGTACTGTGTGTTTCTAATGGGATAGAATTCACGACGGTGCAGTACTAAGTAGTGGGGAAAACTACGAACGACAACCCATGGGGCTAACAAAACAAAAACAAAAACAACAGCAACAACATTATTTTTATGTTTTTCAACAAGAAAAAAGTAGGTGGCCGAGTGGGAGTTACCACTCTGTTTTGTATCCATCGTGATCACCACCACACTGTAACAATAGTTCTATTCTTTTTCTGAAACACTGGTCTATTTAGCATAGTGCTTCGTACGTTCATATTGTTGACTGTTGATGTGAGAAGGGTTCCTACGGATGCTGTAACCTCGTTAAAAAAGGATAACCGTAGTAGAATAACTCTTTCTAGTAGCACAAATTATCACAAACACAAAATCTCTCTTTCGAATTCTTATTGTATTGTATTATCATTAGAAGTGTTGTTGTATCGATTTCGTTATTCACCAATCAAACAAACATATACAACATATGCAACAATCAACCAGTGGTAGCAAATAGCAGCTTATAGAAATCACGAAAACATGGTAGTCTCATAACGATGGAGATTGATTAGCAGGGGATTCGATCAAGGCAAATAGATAATTTTGTACTAGAATTTGAGAAAGTCCAAGACAGAAATCCAGTAAACTATTGCATTGCAACAACACAATGAACGATGAAAACTGCAAAGGAATAAGAACTATGTTAACAGTATTGCTACTAGTGTGTGTTATTCGTCCCCTAGAATGTCGGACTAGTATATGTACAATGGTTGGGTGGATATTGTGCTGTTAGCGTGTGCCGTAGTGTGTGCGTGTGAATTTGAAGCCGCGCTGGGACGATGCTTTGTCTGTGCTACGGTGGGAAAAATAGTAGTCACCTAAAAGTCTCCCTGCTGCGTGCTTCTAATGTGTTGGAACGGAATGCGAGCATTGCATAGCATTGCATAGTTGGATTTGATTTCCGTGCTTCCTTAGATGAGGTACGATTCGACATCGTCCTCGTTTCGGGAGTCGCTCAAAAAGAAGAGATCATCGGAGGTGTCAATCTTGGTTTCTTGGGCAATGGGAGGAACGTAATCGTCCGTGACGAGGTAGGGCTCGACCTTGCAAGTCAAAGGAAAGACGGTGGAAGGAGCGGTGTTGATGACACGAACGGTGGCTCCGGCACCCATGGCGAGGGTGGGGGTGTCAATGACGGCAAAGAAAGGCTGGTCGAGTCCGTTCTCAGACATGATGTCAATGACCTGCTTGCTGTCGTCGCTGCTCTGGACGAGTTCGACACGGGCGTGCAAAGGACGTCCATCGGTTTCCAAAAGAACCTGGACGGACTCGACAGTGTCTTCGAACTGGAAGGACTCGATTCCGTTGTCTCCGTGAACGACGTAGGTTTCACCGAGATCGGACAAAGCCTGAACAACCGCTCCTTGTCCAGCTTGTTTGTTTCCACCGACCTTGGCATCCTCGACATCGGCGACCACACAGGCACCCATGTTGAATTCCATAGGAGACATGTTGCGGACGGCAATCGAGTTGTGCTTGTTTGGGGTCTCCAAGACGGCCGAGAAGGGGTAGGTCAAACCATCATCGGAGGCGACCTGAAGGCGCATGGGAGTGGATTCGGGTCCCTGCCAGACCTCGACGGTGGCGGAGAGAGGAACTCCATTGTTGTTGAGCATGACAGAGACACGGTCAACGTCGTTGTTCATGATGTTCCAGGTCTTGAGGCACTTTCCTCCCTGGACGTTCTTGACAGAGTCGGTCTCGACGAGCGACTGGAAGGCTCCACGGACGGCACCGACATTGTTGGGAGTGCGGGCGGCTTTGGCGGCGGCCAAGTCGAACTTCTTAAGGCCTCCAATGACGGGCTGGGCCTTTTGTTCGGCGGACTGCATAGGAGCGCGCTTGGCGGAGTTGGCGGTCTTCTCGGGTGCATTCTTGTTGGCCATTTGCTTGACGGCATCAAGGCTGGTGGCCTTGGTGAGTTGTTCCTGTTCGAACTTTTCGGATTCGTTGATCTTGTAGTTCAAGGCAGTGTTGAAGGCAGAAGGCTTGGCAGGAGCAAAGGCCGAAGCGGTGAGGGCCTGTTGGGCAAGGAAAAGGGAAAACAATTGGATCTTCATGGTGATGTTTGGTTATGAATTATGGTAGATCAGTGAGAATACACGAGAATAAACGATATGGAAAAGCTTGTTCGTTTGTAATTTTGTGAAAGAACAAGTGAATTGAGTTGCTTTTTGCGGGAAACTTGGAGAAAGATTCTCTGCAACTGAGGGATGATGTAACCAACCAACGAAAAAAAGAATTAACGGATTTCTGTTTCCGACTGTTGCCTTTTGGTTGGCAGTTTGTTGCAATCGACGAATCAAATCACAGAGCCGTTTGCCGATTTGCTCTTTCCCGTGCGCCGCGTATATTCCATTTTTATAGTCCTGAATAATTTTATATCGCGCGGGCCATTCGGGAATGCGAGGAATTTATTTTAAGATGTGGCAAAAGCAAGGCAAACTGCCGGTAACGATCCATTCACGATTGATTGTGAGTTTCTGATTGGCCGCGAATATCCCTGCCAGTAAACAACTGGTAGAATGAACGAGCATGGTACCATTTGCGGGAGTGTGCCGCGTTTTCGAGTCACGAGGTGTCAAGAGATATGGATTCACTCGATTCAAACTTGTTGTTGACAGCGATCTTGCTTCATGATTTTTGAAGCATCAAAGTTCTGCACATCCGCACTTCATCTAACATAACATCCCACAATAGATACTAATCTAATACTTCCAGTTATACATGTACAACCATGGATCCTTCCAATACTACACGCACTGCATTAGAACAAGAACCTTACCCGGGCCACGATGAAACTTGCTCGAAATACATGAAAGAAGCCAAAGCGATTCACGCCAAACAT
>JACLAC010015038.1_pt1 | contig 20598 bp, 11 predicted proteins | sample 8027881 | NCBI WGS metagenome assembly JACLAC01 (sample SAMN15725517, study PRJNA655200) | protist metagenome | isolation source: fluorescence activated cell sorting (FACS) single amplified genomes of... | place: Spain: Blaines Bay Microbial Observatory, Mediterranean Sea | collected 2016-01-19 | reverse complement strand
TAACTGCGCTGTATATTGGTTGGACAACTAGTTTAATACAGCAAGTGGGTAAAGTTGGTATTCAATTTTCTGCATTTGAGTTTTGGTATTCATTTTTACAATCAGCATTTACCCAATACAATAATAGTTTTGAAAATATTGAAAACAAGCATAGTATATTGACGTTTTCAGCTGGTCTTTTTGCAGGTGCTACAGAAGCAATTATATGGACTACCCCGACTGAACGTTTAAAAATAATACAGCAAGCCGAGCTGAGAGAAGGTGTTAAAACTAGAGAACATAGAGGATTTGTAAGGGCGTTAACCAATATCATAAAAACACATGGCGTCTCTAATTTATTTGTTGGGGTAGTGCCTACAGCTATACGGCAAGGATCTTCATTGGGCATTCGATTTCTTTTATTTTCAACATTAAAACAAAGCTTTGAAAAATTAGATAAAAATCATCCAAATGCAGTTTGGCATACACCAATTGCTGCTGGTTCTTGTGGTGTTATAAGTGTAATGGCAAACAATCCTATAGACGTTATTAAAACTAGAATTCAATCGCAATATGGCCATAATAATAATAAATCATCATCATTATTCTCAACTTTAAAGGATATTTTAAAAAATGAAGGTGTAAGCGCATTATATAAAGGTGTTACAGCACGTGCAATGAAAGTTGGTTTTGGTCAAATTATTGTGTTCAGTGGATATACAAAGTTATATAAAGAATCTAATTTATCAAATAAATGATATATTTTTTACGAATTCGCGTACGAACAATTGTATATAGAGTAGTGGCCGTTCTTTTCTATTTTACGCCATCCAGATCATGTTAATATGTACTACACTGTCTATTCATACTGTTTTGTGAAAAAAAAATGTCTCATGGGATGAAAACACAAATTACTTCTCCTTATTTAATGATGTTGGCTTAATTACTAAACGAAATTGATTTGGTTGATTTAACATTCTATCTATTAAGTCAAAATCGCTCCTATATATGCGATTAACAATTTTCATTAATGAATCCGTCCATTGAATGTCTTTCTGATGATTTTTTCGTTTGGAGGATGGGTTGATTATTGGGATAGGTTTTATAATACGACTATTTTCATCACCACCATCATCATCATCATTAAAAACACCAATAAAATTTAACAAAGGCTGTAAACAGTATGTCAAATTTCTACTATAAACGATAACAATAGATTTTTTATAATCAGATGGCTTTATCCAATGTGACGTTGGCTTGAAATGATCTTCCCATGTTGCACCATATATCAACGAACTTGGCTCGTCTTCTACACGATGTAAAAAATCTTGAAATGTTGTATGTCTCTCCTTATTTATAAAATATTCATCACGCGGATGCATCTTAGATCCATATTTCCAATAAAGATACATTGATACAATTCGATCATATGGATCTCTAACAACGACTATAGGATTTTCAACTTCGCTTGCTAGTATTGAATGTGAGCGGCGAAATTCATAATATTTTCCATTTATATATGTCCATTCAGCCTCTGATATCCAAGATGAATAATATTCAGCCAAATATTGATCTACAGCTGTACCACCAGATTTAGTAGGATGTATAAAACTATATTTTTTTCGAAGTTGTTTATTTGTGTTTTTATCCAAGTTGTTATTGTTATTGTTATTTGTTCCAACATTATTATTATTGTCATAAATATATGGAAATCTTGCAATTGCTAGACGGTTCGTAAAATTGTGAACTTGTATGTTTTTGCTTATTTTATCTTTTACTATGTCACAAGATTCCGGTAGATTTGGAAGTCCATTAAGTGTTTTTAGCCCTGGATCGATATTGATACAATAACTTGGTTTATCTTCAATTGTTTCAATCATTTCTATTAAATTCGATGCTATTCCGCTTTGAAAATTCATATACAGTTTTTTATTATTTAAACCATCTATCATGATTCTAGCATCTTTATTTGTCTTATTTAACATACTTACAGCCCAAAATATATCCATCTTTTTTGAAATCATTAAATTATTATTCTCCATTTGCTCATTTTTTTCAATATCATTGTTAGAAATATAAAATAAATCACATTTGCGATTTGGATACATGTACGAAAAACTTGGAATTGTATCTTCAAAACTATTGCCAACGGTGTATTGAAGTCTATTACTGTAGTGTGAGTTTAAATAAATAGCAGCGGAATTTGCATCTTCGCGTGAGCCATGATCAAATGCTACAACGTTAACATGTTCATTTGACATTAACCATAAAAGGGATTTTCTTATTGCATCCGTTCCAGCGTGGCAAACTGTTTTAATATTTGCATTTTTTGAATATAAAAAATGAGCTGGTAAAAACTTCAAAAAATACAATAAATCTTGTTGTTTTAAATGACGTGATAAATGCTGTGAATGTTTTATATACAATATAATAAATGCATTTTTTATTTGATTCAGAGCCTTTGCCTTGCAATCTAGTATGTCCCCATTTATTATAAGCCTTCTATCTTCGTTACATATCTTATATACAAGCGATTCTTGATTGAAAAAAGAATTTCTATTTATGCTCAGCGTTAATTGTGTATTATTATTATTACTTTGTGTAACTGCTACTTGTAACTTTTCGTTAAAAATAAATTCACTAGCAGAAATACTAACAATGGCGTTAGAAGAAGAAAATATTGCAACAAAAAATGCAAGGTAAACATATGCCAAAAAGTGCATGGTATACCTCTTAAATTTTAAACGTTCTCTCTGTCTCATCAAGTAGATTGTTTTGTTTGTATAGGTTGGTATACATTCGATTGATCGGGTGTGTAGTATTATATACTCCATAGTTTTGAAAAATTCTATGTTATAATAATAAATAATAGCACAATCTCGGCAAGTAGTATGGTGCAGTTACAGTAGACTAGTGATGTGGTGGTGGTGAATGCTGGAATGCCTGGAATGCTGGAATGAAGAAAACAAAAAAGTCCAAAAAAAAAGCTGTTGTTTCGTTGTTTCCCTATATTAATTTTAATATGCATATATTTATATTCTATTAAGTATAAATTTACAAATTTGAAATTGATTCTAAAATTAATTATAGTTCAGAAGAAAATACTATAAGCTTACAGTGTATAATAACATTGTGCCATTACCAGGATTATTAAAATAGTGCATTATTCTGGCATTAATAATGAAATTAACATCATCATTAAAAAATAAAAACTATAAAAAAAACAACAACAAAACAAAAAAACTACAAATACACCATACATAGTGCCATACACATCAATCAATCAAAAATTATTGAACCACGAAATATAATAGCATAAACATTTTGATATCATCATTATTTCTCTCACACAGTATCATATATATATATATAAGGTAGATAATATTTGTTAAAACATTACGTGTGAAGATTTTACTTGTGAATGTAATAATAATAATAATAATAATAATAATAATAATAATTATGAAAAAAAATGTGTCGATATTTAAATCAACAGCTTACAATATAAAGAATAGTGAAAGTAATGAACCGTGTGTAAACATAGGATGCTCGAATATAGACGCGTGTTTAAAAAACGGGTTAAAACCTGGTCATGGTATTGTAGAGGTTGCGGGGGAATCATCATCGGGTAAGACTCAATTCTGTTTACAATTAGCTTTAAACTCACAACTACCATTAAAACCAGATGGTTTAAGATCCGGAACTTTGTATATATTTTGTGAAGGTACGTTTCCAATAAATCGCTTGAAAGACCTTGCATATAATAAATATGATAAATCCACCGCAAAGATTTTGTTAGAAAATGTTTTTATTGAACATATAGATGATGTAGAACAATTATGGACATTATTGAGCAGTAAGATGTTACGCGCATCCTTAGCAAGTGGTCGTATAAAAACTATTGTAATCGATTCGATTACAGCTATTATCAGAGGAGAATTTGGTTCATCTCGACGAGATTTATCAGATAGAAGCGATGCATTTTTCAGTTTTTCCGCGCGTATGAAACGTTACTCCAGTTTATATAAATGTCTCTTTGTCGTTATAAACCAAGTATCTGCTGTCTTGAATCGTCATGATAATAACAATGTTGAAAATAATAATTACAATAACAATAATAATTTTGGTATGAGTACAAGTTTCGTACCGAATGGCCAAGAAATTAGTACTGTTCATGGAAAAAATAATCATGTAAAATATCTTTCATCCAACGAGGCTTTAACTTTTACTCCATCACTAGGTATCTCTTGGTCAACATGTGTCAACACTAGAATTATTATACGACGTTTAAATAATGAAATTGCAAGATTTGATAATAACGATAATGAATCGAATGATAAGAATAATAATGATAATAATCACAGTCCTAATAATAATGGCAATTCAAAAATAATTGTATTTCAACCAATTGTACGTGAATTAAGAGTTTTATTAAGTCCCACTTTACCATTTAATAGTTTTTGTTATTTCACCGTTAAGAAAAATGGATTAGTAAATGTATAAAAAAGGGAATTCTTATTATATTGGAAATTATTTTATCTACGTGTACTGTAAAACGATTGGTGTGTGTGTATACTGTATAAAAAATTCTATTGATATTGATATTGATTGTAATTATTGCACAATCATCATCACTAAAAAATATCCCATTTCAGGCGGGAACCAAAACGTTACCATAATAGAAAATTGGAAACACTATATACAGGTACACACTATTAACAATTGCACCTTAACCTACTCCTCACTCCATACATCACCAAAAAAACAACACCAAATAATAATAAATTAATACTACAATTGCATTATATACTACATTTATTATATATATACATATAGTCGTCGTAACAAACAAGAGAGAAACATTGCCATTATCAAAGATCACGTTTATATCATCCCTTGTATATCATTGTAAAACACATACACGCATACTGTACTTTAAAACATGAGAGCTGTAGGCCTTTTCAAAGGTGGCAGTAAAAAAAAGAAACGTCGAGTTGATACAACAACAACATTGAAATCATCGTCTTCGCAAGAATCACTATCACAAAGAGATATGAATATTCTCGCAATGAAAAATAATGAAATAAAAATTGTAAGAAAACCTGTGCTATCTTTTTTAGGAGGTACTAATTTAGCATTGTCGAAGAAACTTAGTAAACCATTCAAATCTCCATGTCTACATTTAAGAACCGATGAATCTGATGCATTATTGAAAACGAAAAGACTTGGAATGACTAATTTCCGTCCGCCCAAAAAGTTTGTAAATAGTAGAAATATACAGCGTCAAACAAATACAAATGTGAAAACAGACCAAGTTCCACTAGTAGATCCATCGAAACGACTTGTTGTTTATGAAAAGAATGACATTATTGTTGAGGTTCCAAATATATTAGCAAATGTTTTAAGAGAACATCAACGAGAAGGTGTTCGATTTTTGTTCGCGTGCGTTGCAGGTGTATCTATTCCTCCATTCAGTGGAGCCATTCTTGCTGATGATATGGGTCTTGGAAAAACGTTACAAACGATATCTTTGATTTATACACTATTAGAAAATCATATTGAATTAGATGCTTTTGAAGAATTTAAATTTCCAGAAATGAATGACAATAAAGAAGGTAGTTCTACTAATGCAAAGAAAAACAATCAGAAACAATCTAAATCATCATCGTCATCGTGGAAAAATGCAATAAATGAAAATGAAAGTGATGATGATATTTTCATGGTTGATGTAAAACAAAAAAAAGAACAAAAACTTGCGAAGAAAAAGAAGAAGAAAATGGTTCAAAATGATGGTAATAATGAAAATAATGATAATAATCACAGTAATAATACAATTGTATCAACCACCAACATCGTATCATCTTCATCGTCGTCATCAAATTCAATAATAACATCTGCTAAATATGAAAATGGAAAACAAGAGCATCAACAACAACAAAAACGTGTGTCGTCACGTAAATTGAATGTAAAACATGTAATTATCATTTGCCCGACGTCATTAGTTGCAAATTGGATGAATGAATTTAACAAGTGGTTAGGAGAAAAAGTTCAATGTATCGCTGCTGATGGTAATTCACAAAAAGAAAAATTAAAACAAATACGTCGCTTTACAAAAGATCGATTAAACAAAGTACATGCATTAATTATTTCATATGAAACGTTCAGAATATATGTTGATGAATTTCAAGGAAATGGAATTTGCGATTTATTAATTTGTGACGAGGCACATCGATTGAAAAATGATCAAACGAGAGTAAATCAAGCGTTGAATTCTTTATTATGCGATAAGCGTGTTTTATTAAGTGGTACCCCAATGCAAAATGATTTAAACGAATTTTTTGTTATGTCATCTTTCTGCATGTTACGTAGAAATACTGTGCCATTTCATATGAGAAATATGATGGTACCAAACACCAACAACAACAATAATAATAATAATTATAATAATAAAATGCAATATATTGATGAAACTATTTTTGGCACTCAAAGTAGATTTAGAAAACATTTCGCAAATCCATTGCTAGCAGCAAGAGAGCCAGATGCTACTGATTCAGAAATTGAAATTGGAACCAGAAGGCAAGTTGAATTAGCTGAATTGACTAGTAAATTTGTATTGAGACGCACGAATGAATTAAACAAAGTTCATTTGCCAAACAAATTAACGATGGTCGTCGTTTGCCCGTTAAGTCCTTTACAGCAACAACTATATGAACATTTGACTCGTGCAGAGAATTTAGATCGAGAAAATAATAAATATTCCATTTTAAGTGCGATCACATCTTTAAAGAAATTAGTAAATCATCCTATATTATTATATCGTATGATATTGGAACAAGAGCAAAAAATGATGACTTCGAATAAGCAATATTATGGTGACTTTTTCATTGGCCTTAAAGAAATATTTCCTGATTCTTTTCGCGATCCAAGACAAAGACGTGAATGTGAAAAAGCTCATCATAGCGGTAAAATGCAGTTATTGTATTATATGATGCAAGAATTATCTCGCAATACAAATGAACGAATTGTTTTAGTATCAAACTATACAGAAACGTTAGATATATTTGAACGCTTGTGTCGCGCATTAAATACACGATATGTTCGACTTGATGGTAGCGTCACTGTAAAGAAACGCCAAACACTTGTTGATCGTTTTAATGATCAAAATCAAAATTACTTTGCATTTTTATTAAGTTCCAAAGCTGGAGGATGTGGATTGAATTTAATTGGTGGTTCGCGGTTAGTTTTATTTGATCCGAGTTGGAATCCAGCGGATGATAAACAAGCAGCTGCTCGAATTTGGAGAGACGTAAGTAAAAATTTCTATCACACACACATTAATTTTAGAAAATCCTCTCTAACGTGCTACTCTTATACATACATATATATATATATATATAAAAATACTGGAAAACTATATATATACAGGGTCAAAAAAAGACATGTTATATCTATCGATTTTTAGCATGTGGTACAATTGAGGAAAAGATTTTTCAAAGACAAGTTATGAAAGAAGGACTAGAGCAATTAGTCATGAACAATGAAGAAGATGAATCGGATTTCGGTAGTAATGAACGTGGAAAAACTAAACAATCTGCAATGTCAACTGAGGAAGTACGCAAATTATTTGAATTGAAAAATACTGAATGCGATACACACGATATTTTACGATGTGAAGGATGTAAAGCAAAAAAAAAATTATGGAAATTGCACCCACGCACTGCTGGTTATAAACCTGAGGATAAAAATGCTGGAGAGACCGATTTACGTACTTGGGCCCATCATGCAAATGTGAAGACGGTTAATGACGACTTATTGATATCATGTTGCGATAGATTCGATGCAATGTCATCTAACAATAATGATGGCAATAGTAGCAGCAGTAGTAGTACAACAATGACAAGTGTATTATCGACAGGACGAAAAAGTTTAGTATCGTTTACATTTTCATTTGCAGTTGATAACGCATCGTAAAAATCTTTAATATGAGGGAAGAAATTACAAGAGAAATGGGAGAAGAAACAAAAAAGGAGAGGCGTATGTACAAAAGTTCACAAAAAAAAATGTGAAAAAATTGTGTGTTGTATTAAAATTTGATACACACGTGCCGGTATATTATTTAAATGTGTTTTTATATATAATACAGGCATATCATATATATATATTAAAAAAATATGATATCATAAACGCGCTCGTATGATATGATATATTTTCCAATACCCGACGCATATTATCATTATATTATTTATTCTGCTGTTGATGCATTTGAGTTACTACGTGATTGATTTTTTGAAAATCGTTCATCACCTCCATAGACTCCACCACTTTCACTAAATTCTTTCATAAAATGTGTTTTACAAAGCAATCTTAACCCCGACGTAGCAAAATTTGATATTGTTAATTGACCATTACAAGTTTCACATTTAGCGCATTTTTTGTGATATACTTTATCCCCCATACTTATTTTATCATCATTTGGATAAATCGTTTTATTGCAAGCACCACATTTTAAACTTGCACCACCAAACCTACTTTTTTTTCTAGTCTTTGATTTCTGTTTATCTAATTTGATTCTTTCTGCAACACTTAAACGTTTTGGAGCTGCATCATTCGAAGGAAGTTCTGTTGCTTTATCGTCTAGCTCTGTATCGTCCTCCTTTTTCTTATCATCCTCAACAGAGGCAGTAGTAGTAGTAGTAGTAGTAGTAGTAGTAGTTTTAACAGGTTCAGGCTTTTTCTCAACATTAACAGGAGAAGTTGTTTCATCTTCGCATGTCGGACATGGTTCTGTTACAGCTATCTTTTTTGGTTTAACAGCTGTCTTTTCGTTTGAAATTTTTGCTGCTTTCGTAGCTTGTATCATTTCTGCAACTGATTTTCTGTTGGATGATGCTACGACCTCTTCAGCAGATACAGCTTTTGTCTTGACAGCAGCTTGTGGTGGTGGTGCTGGTGGCTTTTTAGTAGCAGTCACAACTGGCGTATTTGGTTGGCTTGTCGTAGTAGCAGATGCGCTTGAGTTACTACGTGATTGATTCTTTGAAAATCGTTCATCACCTCCATAGACTCCACCACTTTCACTAAATTCTTTCATAAAATGTGTTTTACAAAGCAATCTTAACCCCGACGTAGCAAAATTTGATATTGTTAATTGACCATTACAAGTTTCACATTTAGCGCATTTTTTATGATATACTTTATCCCCCATACTTATTTTATCATCATTTGGATAAATCGTTTTATTACAACGACCACATTTTAAACTCGTACCGAATTTCATGGTAATGTTATTATACACAAAAGATATGCGTATATATATATATATATATAATTATTATAAATTAAATTATTTCCTTTGTATTAAACAAAGGAAGTGTTTTGTTGATTGAATTAGAGGTTCTATCTCGTTCTCTTATTATAATTATACAATCTAAATCTGTCTTTTTTTACTGTAAACTGTATATTATGAAGTGCAAAGAAGAAGAGTATTCTTCATATCTTATAATCCAGGTAATCTTACTTCCTTTTTTACCTGGTACTTCTATGTATTACTGTATTACAGTACCAAGGTAATACGTGCATACCAGGCATACCATATTTTACATTGACATCTTTGGTGTGATGGTATGTGAATGCTAATTACCTCGAGAGGATAGCTGGATAGATAAATCCTATAATTTTTATACGGCACACTTTTTCTTTAAAGATACTCTCTGTACTGTAGTTACTGTAGACTAGTATATCTTCTCCTATTAAATATCACCTCTATCCTATATATTTATATATGTGTGTCTAATCGTTCAATTAATGTGTTGCTAATATTATTGATATATAGATATTGTAGCTGTGCACCTGTAGGTAGGTAAAACAAACAGACAACAAGATTAGGAAAAGTACCATTCTTTTTGCGAACAACAGTCACAACAGTACTTCTCATCCTCAACAACTGCATTATGTCGCTTGGTGAACCCAATAATGGACATTGGTATTCTGGTATGGAAAATTTTATCAACAGACCAACCCCCACTCAATTAAAAGATAAAGATTTATTGAAAAAAATATTACTGGCAGATACTACTAAATTCATGGTGATACATAGGAACGCTGACAAACGTCAAAGACTAGAAGTACTTTATAACGAAAATAGAATCAAATGGGTTTCTAGAAAATATTTAAATGATCAGTTACACCTTCCAATCAATGATACGGAACAGACAACGGGCGGTGGCTTAGTTTTATTAATTGGTAGTGGTAATAATAATAATAATGATAATAATGATAATAATAACGAAGCATGGTATTTAGCAGTTGAATCAACAAAAACAATAAAAGAAGGATTAGTTGCGAATGATAAATTTATATCTGGAAGGGAATTAAATAATTACGCATTTGATCAAAGTGAAGTTGCTTCATGTGGTTTTGTCATGGCATTGATGAAATGGCATCAAGGAGCAAAATTTAGTGGGAAATCTGGGAAGCCAACGAAAAGCATACAAGGTGGGAGTAGACGCGAAGCACCAGGACGAGGTGATCGTTTGTATCCACGCGTAGATCCTGCTGTTATTATGGCTGTATTATCTCCTGATAATGATAAATGCTTATTAGGGCAATATGCTGGTGGTTCGTTTTTTACGTGTCTAGCTGGTTTTGTTGAACAAGGTGAAAGTGTTGAAGAAGCATGTAGGCGTGAAACTATGGAAGAAAGTGGAATTCGTGTTGGTAAAGTATTATTACATTCAACACAACCATGGCCAATTGGTAGAGCTGGTGCTTGTGAATTGATGATAGGTTGTATGGCACATGCTATATCCACTGATATTAATGTAGATACTGATGAAATAGGGGATGCTAAATGGTTTACTCGAGATCAAGTGAAACAAATGATTGAACGGACCGATGCTGGTAATGCAAAACCTTCAAAAGAGCTACCACTGATACCAGGTAAAAATGCAATGGCGTATCATCTTTTACGTTGTTTTGCTGAAGGGTTTACATTTAATAATTTCAAGTTGTAAAAAATATACGAGTATTCCATAGAATATGATATATGTATTTGATATATTAACAAAGAGTGGAGCGGAGATAATTCAGTTAAATAAAATTTTTATAAAAAATGCTTTTGGAAACGCGTCATATTTTATTTTTTAGTGTATAGCGCGTGATATTTTAATTATGGAGACTTAAAATGGGAATATATTAGTGTTGTGTTAACATACAATATTATAAGACCCGGACAATCTGTAGAGTGACCTTTGAGGTGCCAAATAACTAATATAACATATTATATAGGTAAATATTTCTAGTATACAACTACTCCGTACTTAGACCAGAGATTTCACCAATATTTGAGGGGAAAAATAAATAATTAAAAAATAAAAAAAAACATGTAAATATGATGGGAAAGTGTGAAAATGTCACAAATGTAACTTTTGTGTGATGGATTACTTAATGGAGATGCACAACTTCACCATTGTGTCATTTCACTTTCTGTTGATCAAAAAAAATATTCTTTATATGTATAAAATCACCGTCGTGCCCTTTACAAAAATGCTCAATTCCCAGAGTGCGTTTATGGCATCTTCTTGGATTAAAAATAAAATGTCACCAAGTTATCCAAAATTCATGATTTTTTGCAAGATCTAGGAATTATAATGCACGAGGTTTGATAGTAAAATATGTGTAATTTGTACTTATTAGTATACTAAATATTTATTTATCAACTGGAAGCTCCTCCTCAGAAACACCGGGTCATAATATATATATTATTTAGATAATATTTATTCATTTTTTGGCTATTATTCCTATGATGGCTCACGGTAGTGTTCCCAAAACATTCTTACGAATATAGGTTCTTACTATAAAACAACAATTGATAACTTAAAAATTATGAATCACTTAAAATTACTAACTAAATATAACTAATAATAACGTAAATAATATGTAATAATTAAGGTACTTGAAAGAATAATAATAATGAAATAAATAGACATACAGGAGTAATATAATGGAAAATGATACATAGATATAATACTATCTTAGAGTAACTGTTAGGCGTTAGGCTCCTAGCAAACAACCCGCTGTTTTTCATACTTGTTACTATATGTTTTAGTGGAAATATTTTACCTAATACCTGTTTTTCATACTTGTTACTATACTTTTATGGGAAAGATTTTCCTATCCCCCTTTTTTGGGAATCCAGAATCCTGTTGGGTTTTGGTGGATTGCCGAGAAGACTAAGACACTAAGACGTGTAAAAATTATTTATTCTTCTTCAAATAAATTATATTATTAATTCTCCACATATTTTTATAAAAAAGAGTGATTGCCATATACAAAGTGTGTAGAGAGTGAGAGACATAGATATAGACAAAACAAAAGTGTTAGAGTCAAACATGTTGTTGTCATTGTACATCGTCAATCGTGCGGGTACGTTAGTATTTCATCGAAATTTAAACCCATCCTTGCCGAAATTAAGTAGCAATGAATATTTAAGAGTTGGATCTACGTTTCATTCTTTACACGAGTTAGCGAAACAAGCTGCACCTATACAATCAGGTGGTATATTAAAATTGGAAGCTAATAATTTTTCGTTGCAATGTTTGCAAACACTTACCGGTATGAAATTTGTCATCATAGCAGAAACGGGCGCGCCGTCGTTGGACCGTGTATTAGAACGTATATATCAATTTTATTCAGATTATGTATTAAAAAATCCATTTTATGAATTTGGTTTATTAATTAAATGTCATTTATTTGATGAAAAATTAGAAATGTTGTATAACTCCTATAAAAATGGCGAAAAGTTTTAAATATATATATGCCGAAGAAGTGATTTTATAAATTGATTTATTTGTATATTAGAAATATGATATATACAAATATATAGATGGTATAATTAATATTTCGTGAAATTCAAATTGTACATATAGTGTTTTTTTTGATTTAATCAAAGTAGAGTGAAATAAAATAGATATCATTTTATTTAAAAATATTAAATACATATTTATATAAAGTTACATACATGCATTTATATCAAAAAAAATCTCCTCCCTCTTTCCCATTATTATATCCCCACACGACTAAACAATGTCACACACAGAAGTTTACCTTCCACTTCCTCCTCCACCCGCCCCCTCTCTAGAACTAATCAACCTCATCTCCTTTTGATACAACCACATCGGTATTAAAATTATACAATTCCAAACGTTTTTCTTGACGAGATGATATGTTTGGCATTTCAAGAAAACCTTCGCCAAGCAACGTATCAGTTGCATCAGTATGGCCTGTATCACAATTTGCTTTTGATGTATTTGGTATGAATGGTGGTTCCATTTCAATGATTTCTAATTGCTTTAAATATGCATTGTTGGCATCATTATTGATTTTTTGCCACCATTCATGTTTTCGAATTTGACTATGTATCCCAATATCTATATTTTCATGGTAAATTTGATCTTCTATTGTAATATTATTACGTTCTCCATCATCTCCGATTGCATCTGATAAGATTTGATGTGATAATACATCTTTTAATAACGATGTTGCTCCTCTTGATACCCTAGCTCCAGTGGTTCCTGTGTCTGTTCCTGTTGCTGAACTATTTAGTAATTGTAAACGACTGTATTCATCATCCAACGTAATACTTTTTAAAAAATCTAAACAAGCTGGTGTGTAACGATTTGTTGCTTTTAAATCATTGATGCCGTTTAAAATGATATCATGTTTATCCATCGTTTCTTTAGATTCTACATCCATGTTGACAATACGATTCTCTTCGTCATCATTGATTTTAAATTCATTTTTTTTGTCGTTTCCTTTTACATTTTTTTGGTTTTTTTGATGAATATTTCCCAACATCAACAAACTAGTAGAATTACGTCTTGCTTTTTCTTGTTTCTTTTTCTTCTTCGATTTGTTCTTGTCTTTTGGAATTGGTAAATACCCAGTTAAAAATACGTACATGGTAATGCCCATTGCATATATATCCGCAGCAATTCCATGCGATTTCTTATCTTTAATTTCAGGGGCCATATATACACCAGTACCACTTCTTGCATTGCATCTTCTTTTTTCATTCATATATTTTGAGATTCCAAAATCTGTTAATTTAATATATCCATTTGCTTCTAATACTAAATTATCTGGTTTAATATCACGATGTAATATATTCAACGAATGCATGTATTCCAATGCTTGAAACAGTTGACCAATATAAAACATAGTCGTCGTCTCATCAAACGTTCCGCTTGGTTGTTGTCGTTGTTGATATGCTAAATCACCACCTAATGCTAAATCTAACACTAAATAACATCGATATGGATCTTGAAAGGCATATAACATATTGACTAAACGTGGATGTCTTAATTTTTCCAAGATTGCACGTTCATTGAAAAGCATTTCTTCTGAACTCTTGCTTTTAAATGCTTCCTTTTTCCATAGTGTTTTCATTGCATAATGCTGATCTGCATCGGATCCATATAATTTAGTTACACAATTTACTTTTCCAAAACCACCAACACCAACTACACGTTCCACTTTAAAATGATTCACATCTACAGGTGTCGATGCAATTTTATTTTGATTACTAAAACATTGTCCCATATTGAATAATGTTTCTTTGTTTTGGGAGATAGGCTCGTTGTTGCTTAAAAATTAAATATAGATGAAGAATATTACTAAAAAATGATTGAGAGTTGATGTAGTATCTTCGTTTAGTTTGTTGTTGTATGTGTATGTATACTGTTTGTCTCAATTGTTGAGATTAAACAATCTAATTTGTTGTTGAATTGATAATTATTATTCTTTCAACAAATATACTGGATAATTATATAATGTTTGAAAATCGATACGATGTTATACTATTGAGTGATTTATAATTATAGTGTTTGATATTCTTTCTTTTAGTCGATATATATATTCAAAACACGTGCATATTCCAACATCAAACGTATTGATATATATTATGCTTTAGTATGCATATATATATCTAGTACTATGTATACCAAAATGAAATTTGTGTTTCAATATCATCCTGTTTACCTGTGGTTTTTATCAAGTATCATTGTTTGTTTTCTTACCTGCTATTTACCTGTTATTTGGTATTTACTAATGTATTTACAAGACTTCCAACTTCCAACAACAAATTAAAATAAACTATATTAGTTTAGTTATAGTGTTATATAGTGTTACCTGATATAGTATTAGTATAAACTACGTCAAATGCAACAATTATTGCGCAACAATTATTTTCCGTGTATTACAAAACTGAATGAACACAGCATAAAAACCATTCTATAATTTTTTTGCTTGTGCAACTTACCACCCCTCCAACTGTCTGTATTCACAGCACTAATATAGTGCTATATATTGAGACAACAAGTACACAATATATACTGCATGTGGGGTCTCAGACTCTGTCGCATACTAAAAAATTTCCTATTTGTGCAACAAAAACATGTAATACCTGCCATTATTTTGTAATACACATCTTGTTTTAGTATAATACACGTCATATTTCAGCCATTTTTGTGCAACAATAATGTTGTGTAGAGCGTAGCGCAATATGAGGTGTTTGTGCAACAATTAATCTGTAATACTGGAGTTTGTGCATAAAGTTCATAAAGTATAATATGATAGTAGTGTCCAATGTAGAATATTACCTATATGTATTTCCAAAACCCAAAACCAAAAACCAATGTATTAAACATAAAATAGTAAATATATATATATATACACATATACATAAAAGAGTGTTAAAAAAGACATTTATAACATTAATTTTTCATAAAATTTTTCGAATATTGTATTCGCTCCATAAACGGTCGCCAAAACGAATGGTATTAATATAACTTAGATGATTAGTCTTTAATTATGTCATACTTCATAGTCAAATTTTGACTTTTTTTGGTCAACATGCCCGTATTATCACGGCCTAAATAGTGTAAACAGATGCGTATATTGCCGAAGAAAAGATTTTTGGGATCTTGCAGTAAAATTAACAAAAGAGGGGAATTTCTCCATGACTGTATTAAATAATATTGATGTTGTTTATGGGGTGGAGCAAGTGTTATCAAGATTATACGACGTATACGTAAGGATGCTAAAAGACATGTATTATGAAAGATACCGATAAATTTGTAATTTATTACTATGATAAAGTATGTTTTTTAAATTTTCTATTTTTTTTTTTTAATTTAATAAGTTAAATTTATTAATTGTCGAGTACAATTTCTTCCTATATCTTCGTATTCTAGTCGCCGAAGGCGGCTTCGCCGTGTTGCACACAGTGTTGCACAGCTGTCAGGTACTCATATAATAATAATACTTTTTACGCGTAATCGGTAGTAATACTAGCTTAATAGTATACCTGTAAAAGTTAAAACAATAATAAAATCAAAAAAAAGGCTGTGAAACAATTAGCATAGGAATAGTACTAGAATAGAGTTGAAGAATAGGGTTCAAAGATGCTCCGAAATGTATCCAAATATACCTGAGCGTCGTGTGTTCCGACTAATGCAAATAGATATTAAAAAATATATTGTTTCGTATCACTTATGGAATAATTCGGAAATAAAATTTGGGTTTCTTCTACTTTCAACAATTATTTATTTATTTTTTCAATTTTTCATAAAAAATTAGAAAGGAAAGCAAACATCAATCAATGTCAACAACACAAAATTCATCATAATTGTCTAAACGAACATTACCAATCGTCTTAATATCATTTTGTTGCATTCAATAATCAATAAATACTAATGTATGGAAATATTTCATATTATACCATCGTTGTTTTAACATGGTGTTATGGAATTGTTGCATATAGTAATGCACAAAATCTTGTAAATCCTATGAAAATGAACGAAAATAATCATAAGAATAGTATGAAATTACCAAAACGTTTATTTTTACATGCACATTATTATAATAGTAATACTCCATCGTTGCGGGATGAAAAGCGAAGTGAAAATATGTCAATGTTATTTGTATTGAGAATTGAAAATTATAATGGAAAATATTTAGTAGCATCATTAATCAAAGGTTATGGTCGTGATTTAATTATACGTTTTTATCATCCAATATTTAAAGAATATGTAAAAATAAGTGATGAAAACGATGCGAATGAATTTTTATCATCGTTATTATTAGAAAAGAAATTTGTAAATGAATTATCACCCTTTAAAGTTGGATCGACGATGGATCATCGTATTACTAAAACCAAACAAAATGTAAAATATGTTGGTGATATACACGGACATGTATATGTATCGTCTTCAGGAAATGGATTAGCACGTTTAGCAGCATCTAATATTGGTTTATGGAATATTTCACAAAGACAGACACCGATCAATAATAACAATGATAAAGAAGAAAAGATTGTTTTACTGGGTCAAGTTGATATCGGTGTAGATAATGTATTAGGTAAATTAGATAGAAATGCATTAGCATACGAATTTCCAAGGCATAAACCCCCGATATTTTTAAATTCAAGTATAAACAAGCAAATCTTCGATGATATGATGATGATGGAAAAAGAGATCAATTTATATAAAAGTTTGAATGTAAAAGAACAAATTATTTATTGTGAATCACCAAATGCATTTGGTATACCACCAAAAGTTTTCAAACGTGGTTCCAATTATTTATTCTCTGGAAACGGTATGTTTTATATTACAAAACAACCATTAAAAAATGAAAATAATAAAAAGAAATCGATGAAAGTACATGGTATCGGTAAATTTCATCAAGTATATAGTTCTATTATTGATATATTAAATATGAAAGATAAAAATGTATTGGATTTAGGTGCTGGCTTAGGTTTTATTTCATTTTATATTTTATTTGAAACGAACAATATTGTCAAAAGTGTTACAACAGTTGATTTTGATTATAATTACATCGATACATTGAATAAAGTTGTGAAGAAGAAAAAAGATTTTAAAACTATACGTAACAAATTCAATACAATTGTAAAGCGCATTGAATTTAATGAAAAAAATGACATGTTAAATATTCCAGTGGCAGATATTGTATTTGCACCTGCATCTTTATTGGAAGTATTTACAACTTGTAACAAACATAATATACGTTTAGATAATGAACATGGTGATAATAATGTCCCTCATATGTTAGAACGATACATTAGTACTTTGTCATTAAGAACGATTGAAACATTAATAATTGAATTTGTTGATTTAAAAGATCCTACATTAAGTTGGGCATTAAATTTAGATAACGATGGCAATGATGTGGAAAATGAAAAAAAGAATCGATTTATTTCTGATAAAGTTTACAATCGAGTAATTTTCGAAGAATTGCTTGATAAATATTTCAGTGAAATTATATTAATAAATCATCCAACACCAACTCGTAGTATATATTTAGTGACGAAACAATTAGATGGTAATGAAAATTTATTTGTAATGAAGAAAGAACTGCAAAGAAATGTGCGAAAACAAAAAATATTCCATATCTTAAAAGATTCTTCCAAGTTATTTTTAACAAATAATAATAATAATAATATGCAATACAACAACAATCAAAACTACAACATAAAGCCAATATTACAAAATTCAAATATTTTAATTGGTATCGTAGTTGATAATTATGACAAATATTTGCAACAAGCTGTTACATGGTTAAATTCATTGAGATGGAATGGAGGACAAACGAATATACGTGCAGATGTCATGGTGTGCGTATTACCAGGTGTACCAAAACAATTTCAAAAATATATGTCCTCATTAGGTGCGATTATACGCCCGATAATGCCATTAAGTGAACATTTGCCTGGGATAACACCACATTCAAATAAATTAAGATTTTTTCAACAACCTGAAATTTTAAATGGCACATATAAAACAATTGTATATATGGATACAGATATTTTAATATTTAATGATATTGTTCCATATCTCTCTCATGGAGGTAGGGGAGGAGAGGAACCAATAGTAGCAAAATTTCGTGCTGGTCGCACTGTTTGGTAAGTATCTACATATATAAAATAGCATTTAGATGATTTATTATAATTGGAACTAACATATATATATTTTTTTCCATATATTCGTCATTATTTTTATAGGGGACAATTTGTATTAGCTGATCCAGTTTGGCAACGAGTATTTGAGCTTGCTGGTGTTGTAAGTCGTGGCGAATCAGGTAATATGTTAGGCAAAATATGGCCAAATACGGGAGTATTGGTATTTAATATAAACCCAACATCAAATGATAGATTGGAACAATTTAAATCATTTCTAGATGCATGGATAGCATTAACAGATAAAACATTTTATTGGTTAAATGGTTTAAAACAAGATATTTATTTTACCGAGACATTATCGTTTTTATTAGCATTGATTGAAGCAAATGTTGCATATGAGCTTTTACCAATACAAATGAATTGTCAATTAAATATGCCATTATTAGATTTTCAACGAAATGGTTATATTGATACATTGATGTATGATGAAGTTCCAATAGTAGTACATTACCCATTAGAAACGATCCCATTTAATAAATATGGATATGTCGGAGCATTGACACCATATGAAGCATTACGAAAAGCATTTCCATTTATTGGTGATAATCGCATACCATTAAATCATATAAATCAATTCTATTTGCAACAAGGTGGTACACCATTTTTTCATGGTTCTCCTACAGGGATTGATTTTGTACAAGATGTTTTAATAAACCCTGTTGTAGGTCCATATTGTAATCCGTTATTAACAAAACGTTATGGTTTATCTTGGAATAATAATAATGAAGATGATTCATTAGATACAATTGAATATGATGATCGTAATGATTTTACAAATATTCCGAGTAGAAAATCATTTTTATCCTTATTAAATGGATATGTTAATGCAGAAAATTATAAAACATTATTACAAGATTTAGCTTTGTATTGTCAAAGTCCAACCGTTTTCATTGATTTTTATGATCGTAGTAGTAATAATACTAGAAAGATGATTCAAACGAAAGAAGATTTAACATTTGCAATGGAGCAATTAATGTATTATCATTTAAACGAAGATGATGGTACAATAGATGATACGATGGTATTAAATTTATTTGTCACTGGTCCACAATATGATTTGTGAGAGAGGAGAGAGGGGGGTAAGAGAGGTGAGAGTGAGTAAGAGGTGTGTGTGTGTGTGTGCGTGCGTTTTGTGTGAGAGTATCGGTGCACGTAGAGGGGACTTTGTACTCGTAGTTTTTAAAATAGGTGATACATACGAAGCGTACCTTGGGATTGTCGTCCATCTCTTTCCGCAAAGTGTTTCTATTTTTTTCTATTTTTTAGCTTTTCTATTGGCAGATATATTTTTGTTGGAGTACCTGGTATATTATGAATTATATGTATATTTATACACATAGAACATAGAAAACACTGTTCCAAATATATTATTATTATTATTAAGTTCAATTTGAAATTAATATATACCATTATAAGGTACAAGGGAGGAGCATTGTATTATATAAAGAAGAAAAGTAGTACTTCTCGTACAATCTTTACAAGCAATATATATATATATATATATTTTAGGTTTTCACTAAGGAAATTACATGAACATGGCTTCATTTATAAATAATAATAACAAGGATGATGAGAGCAAAGGTGAA
>JACLAC010022555.1_pt1 | contig 20602 bp, 13 predicted proteins | sample 8027881 | NCBI WGS metagenome assembly JACLAC01 (sample SAMN15725517, study PRJNA655200) | protist metagenome | isolation source: fluorescence activated cell sorting (FACS) single amplified genomes of... | place: Spain: Blaines Bay Microbial Observatory, Mediterranean Sea | collected 2016-01-19 | reverse complement strand
ATTATTCTGTTTCTAGTCAAGAAGATTTAATGGAAACCATGACTTCCGTTTCAGATACGATGACGCTTATGCTTGGGGGTATTGCAAGTATTTCACTTTTAGTTGGTGGAATCGGTGTAATGAACATCATGCTGGTTTCAGTTTCAGAAAGAACAAAGGAAATAGGGATAAGGAAAGCCATCGGTGCTAATAGGAAATCGATACTGCTTCAATTTCTTATTGAGGCAATTGTGTTAAGTATGATCGGTGGCCTAATAGGGGTTTTTCTAGGATTGGGTATTTCCAAAATAATCGAAACTTTTTCTAGTTTGACCATTTCATACTCACCAACAGTAACACTTACAGCTTTCTTATTTTCTTTTGCTATTGGAATTATCTTTGGAGTGTTTCCTGCAAATAAAGCATCTAAATTAAATCCAATTCAAGCTTTGAGGGAGGAATAATTGTTTATCGTAAAGTGGTAAAAGTTTGATGCGAATATAAGGTAGATTACTAAGTTAGGAGAGAGAAATAGATGAAAAAAATAATGAATTGGGTTGGTATTTTCTTATTGATTTTGATACTTGTTCAATCAACGGTTGGAATTCTTAGCTATACTCAAACTGGTAATCCCGAAGGCTTCCAAAATGGTATGGGGAGAATGAATGGCACTAATGCTTCCAATGGTGCAATGCCTCGGAATAATTCAGAAGAAATAGACTCAAGTCTTACCGATGCAACAGAAGATAATTCTAGCAATAACAATAGCATTATTGATACAGCAGCTCAACATGATCGTATGCAAGTGAATATGGGATCACAAGAGCAACCGGGTTCCTTCTCTACAGTGTTACGAACTCTTAATAATGGCATATTTGGGCTAGTACTAAACTCTGTATCTCTCGGACTAGCTATAGGTTGGATTGTTTTATACTGGTTAGTTAGAAAACAGAATAATATAGCTCATGAAGCTTAATATACAATCAAGTTTTATTTAAACTCTATAAAACCCTAGAGAGGTGAAGCTAAATGCGACAAAATATAGCAATGAAATTAATTGCCGTTGTAACGATCCTTGGGTACTCTAGTGTATCAGTGGTCATTCCTATAACACATGTAAGAGCTGAGGAAATCAGTCCTTCTGAAAGTGCAGTTTTTTTAACATCGATTGAGGTTGAGGAATTTCAACTAGATCAGGTATTTTCACCAGAGATTACTAACTATACTGCATCTGTGGGAAACAATATAAAATCCATGAGCTTAGTCTTGGAAAAGCAAAATGAAACAGCAGTTATTAAAATAAATGATGAAACGGTAGAGGGTGGAGAGAAAAAGAATCTACCATTAGTAACAGGTACTAATTCATTTGTTATTAATGTTGCGAATGGAACAGAGGTATCTTCTTATACGATTACAGTTACACGTGAAAAAAGTAATGATTCAAAGCTTTCGCATCTTTTTCTATCAAATGGAAGTATTACATTTGATCCTGAAGTAACAAAATATCAGGTTAAGGTGAATAACGACATTAGTCAATTAACAGTTAATGCGAAAGCAGCGGATGATACAGCTACCCTAAAGATAAATGGATCAACGATTGAAAATGCAGATGAGGACCATTTAATAGACCTCCCTGTAGGATCTTCAATTATTACAATTACTGTAACAGCAGAGAATGGAAGAACACAAACATATAATGTGTCTGTAATAAGAAAAGAGAAGGAAGAAGTCAAGCAAGATCCAAGTTCAAGCGGTGAAGATAAGGATCAATCAAATGAAACAACTAATCAAACACCTTCAACAAGTATTAAGAGCGATCTTTCGCCGGATACTACAGAATCAACTTACGGAACAAAGTCTGATGCAAATATTGATTCGTTATCAGTATCTAATGGAAGTGATACAAGGACTAATGATAATAATACAATGTCACAAGAAAGTGATAGGGATACACTAACAACCGCCAATCTTGCTTTTTTAACAGTCTCGAATGGTACTTGGAATAAGAGCTTTTCTTCCGAAGAGTACACTTATCATCTTTCACTAGCTAACGAGGTGACAAGCCTAACTATTTCTGCTGTTACTGAAGAAGATGATGCAGAAATTTACATTGAAGATAAATTAATCACTAATAGCTCAACCGTTACAATTGACGATAAAGCGAAAACTGTCATCTCTATTGTTGTTAAACACGATAGTGATCGGAAAACCTATGTTTTAGTGTTTGATAAAACAATAGAGGAAGAGTCGAGTTCTGTAACAACAGAATCTACTACTGATACAGAAACTGATGCAACAGTAGTTTCAGTTGACTCTAGTAGGGATAATACTTCTGCCGTGGGTAACGAAAGAAATTCTAGTGCAACAGTAAGCCAAGCGGAAGCTACTTCTTTTTGGCAAAAGCTTTTGTCCGTTTTCGGCTTATAAATGAACCCCCTAATTAATTGATATAAATTGACCATCTACCAGATCTTTGCTAAGATTACTTTAACTGAATGAACGTGATTACTCCAAAGGGGAGTAGCTGTTAAGCAAAGTCGTCATTACGGGTTAAAACACCCCGGCTTTGTTGGCAATTTTATTGTTAGCGAGACCTTTGCCAATTCTATGGATTGGTAAGGGTTTTTTTAGACCTTTACTTGAGTGTAAAGGTCATTTTTTATTATAAATAGGATAGGAAATGTGATGCGTTCCTACAGTATTTAGGGGTAGGCTAAAAAAATGCACAGTTGATTGGGTGCTGTAGATTAATGGAAAACAAACGGCTTCATTGGGAGGACCTAGATTCTTAGATGAAGCATATATAAATAATATACAAAACTTAAGTGAAATTTTTCTAAACGATAGTACTCCAAGAGGATAGGTGAAAATGATGGAAGAGAAATGGGTAATCGTTGATAAACTTTTATCAGAAATAAAAATAATGTCAAACCCAAACAATAAACCGAAGAGAATGTTTGTCACAATCGATACTACAGCTATTCGACTAGCTTCCTTTAAAGATCCTGCTCCGAGATTTTGTGCAACAAGTACACTTGTTCCTGTTGCAACAAACCCAAACATCACAACGATGACGGATAGAATTTGGTTCGATATTCCAACCGCTGCCACAGCATCATCTGAATATTGACTAAGCATAATTGTATCAGCGTTTCCCATCAGCAAATGTAACGATGTTTCAATAAATATTGGCCAGGTTATCGCAAATAATGAAAGCTTCTGGACAGATTTCTCTTTCGATTTCATGTTGTTATCACACCCGTGACAAGTTTAAATATAAACTACAATCTAATAATAGAACGCTTTCATTTAAGTCCTTACCTCAAATTTAATTACAATTATAATAAAGTAACTATAAATAAGACATATAAAATTCAGACTTCATGTATTAGAAAACAGTGCAATTCTATTAATTAAGATAAGGAAATTTATGAACCTCAAAAAATACTAAAACCTCAGTAACATTTCTGAAATCTTAACAAATCATGTTTAATTTCACACTGGTATTTCGATCACAAATAAGCTTTCCATCAAGTATATCTAGCTTTGCAACTTGAAGTGAAGTTCGTTTACTTTCATAGGATTCCACTGATACTCCTTCTTTTCGACCCGGATGTGTAAAATAAAAAATAAATGCTTCTTGTTCATGAATATGAACATCAGCATGATAGCCAAAAGAACCATCATCATAGCGAGTTCCTGGAATATGTAGAATGGTATTGTTATAGTTCCAGCTTTTACAATCTTTTGATACATAAACAGCTTGACCAGCCCATTTATCAACAACCATCCAATAGTAATCCTTAAAATAGAATACATTAGGGCCTTCATGAGGAAATTCTGTAATCACTGGTCCAACAACTTCCCACTGATATAAATCAGTACTATCTGCTGCATATGTATAAGAGTTATGCTCCTCATCTTTGTACCACATTCTATAGCCACCATTAGGTAAGGTATGAACACAAGCATCAATAACAAACTCAGAACTTAGCTTAAGATTTGATTCAAATGACCAGTCCCACAGATTAGTACTTGTATAATGAAGAATTTTCCTTTTGTGTCCTTCCCATCGATTAGGTACTCCTTGTATATAACTTACATACATATGATAAGAACCTTCATGAAAAATAACTTCCGGTGCCCAATATGTATTTCTTCCTTTTTCAAAATCAAGACCTTGAAGTGTTCCTCTGTAATTCCACGTTTGCCCTCCATCAGATGATGAGGCAATACCAATGTCTGTTCCATGAACCCAAGAAACACCATTACATTGAACATTAGCACGTCGGCTTGTGTAAAGTATCCACCATTGCTTTTCTTCATGATTCCATATAATAGTTGGATCAGCCGCACCATCAAAAATTGGATCACGAAATAATGGTGAATTCGTTGTGTTAGCTTTGGTCAATTTTCTCACTCCTACATAGTTATTTTCGAATTTTCAAACAATGATATTTTATCTATTAAAAATTGTTACTTTTTATAGGAGATGGTTGATTGAGCTCCAGGTTGCTCGCTTTCCGCAGGGCGGTCGGTGAGCCTCCCTCGTCGCTAAGCTCCTGTGGGGTCTCACCTGTACCGCAGTTCCTGCAGGAGTCTCACACCTTCCGCTCAATCAACCATTGTTATAGTACTTAGTCTTCAAGGAAATAACAATTTATAAAGCTTGTGTTATCTTTTTTCTTAGATTATTACCTTTTATCCGATAAAACACTGTTTACTCAAGAATTATTATTAGTTAAAACAATATAGTGTAATGTAGCGGAAGACACTTGACTCCTGCGGGTGTAGAGGAAAGGTCAAGACCCCGCAGGCAAAGGCGAGGAGGCTTGACTTCCTCCCCGGCGAATCTTGTGTCTGGAGCGAAATGAAACGAACTCATTAGTTTGCTAAAACTCATTAATAACAACACATTTTCCAAGTATAATCAATTATTATTATAAAAGCCTTCCTTCTAAAAGACTTGCATAAAAAGAGTGCCATCACTCCTTACTACCAAGTCTAGTAAAGTGAATGGCACTCTTTAATTGATGAGATTATTTCAGATCTTCCATCTTAACAGCATCCATGTCTGTGAATGTATAATTTTCTCCTGCCATTGCCCAGATAAACGTGTAGTTGCTTGTTCCTACTCCTGAATGAATAGACCATGGTGGTGAAAGAACAGCTTGCTCATTTTGGACCACTAAATGACGAGTTTCTTGTGGCTCACCCATGTAATGGAATACTCTTGATTTCTCATCCATATCGAAATAAAGATACACTTCCATCCTACGGTCATGAAGATGTGCTGGCATTGTGTTCCACATATTGTTAGGTTCAAGTAGCGTCATTCCCATCATTAATTGACAGCTTTGAATACCATCTGCATGAATATATTTATAAATTGTACGTTTATTTGATTCACTGTCAGATCCTAAATGTGTTGGCTCAGCATCTTCAATTGGAGCTTTTTTCGTTGGATATTGCTTATGTGCTGTTGTAGAGACAATATAAAATTTGGCAGGATCGGAAGCATTACTGCTTTCAAATAAAACTTCTTTATTTCCTAAGCCCACATATAAGCAATCTCTTTTATTTAATGTATAACTCTGACCGTCAACTAAAACTGTACCTTCTGCACCAATATTGATGATACCAACTTCACGTCTTTCTAAAAAGTATTCAGTTTTTAATGTTTCTTGATCTTCTAGTTTTAGAGATTGAGATGTTGGAATCGCTCCTCCAGTTACAACACGATCATAATGTGAGTAGGTCATATTGATTTCACCTTGCACAAAAAGTGAATCAATTAAAAAGTCGCTTCTTAGTCTTTCCGTTGTATATGTTTTAAAATCTGTTGGATTAGTTGCATGTCTGATTTCCATTATTTTTTCCCCTTTCAAATTTGAGAATTGAGTTATTACTTTAGACTTTGGCTACTTTCATATATGTTGTTGCTTTAAAACAAGTGGAGCGGAGGCGCTACAATCAACCTAACAAAGTTTCTGTTTAATGTTGCAAATCTTTTAAGAAAAAGAGCCTTTATTTAAGAGCTCATCCAACCGCCATCAACACATAAAATATGACCATTAACATAACGCGAAGCATCTGATGCTAAAAAGATAACTGCACCTTTTAAATCATCAGGTGTCCCCCAACGACCTTGGGGAATTCTTGACGTAATATATTCATTACGCTCCTGATTAGCACGAAGCTGTGCTGTATTATCTGTCTCCATATAACCAGGTGCGATAGCGTTTACATTTATTCCTCTACTTGACCATTCATTTGCTAGAGATTTAGTTAATCCAGCAACAGCATGTTTACTAGCTGTGTATGCAGGTACTCTTAAGCCACCTTGATAGGAAAGCATAGAAGCTATATTTACTATTTTTCCTGATCCATTTTCAAGCATATGTTTACCTACTTCTCGACATAGCTGAAAAACAGAATGCTGATTTACTTTGATCACTTCATACCAATCATCATCTGAAAATTCTTCAGCATTTGATCGACGAATAATACCCGCATTATTAACTAAGATATCAATATTATTTGTTATTGCTAAAGCGTCATTTACTAATTGCTTAGCTGCGTGATCTTGTGATAAATCAATAGTAAGTTCATGGAATGTTCCACCAACTGCTTCGATTTTACTTCGAGTTTCTGACATATTACTCATTCCAGCTCCAATTACTGTTGCGCCAGCCTCCGCAAGACCAACTGCCATCCCTTGACCTAGTCCTCTGCTAGCTCCAGTTAATAAAGCCACTTTACCTTTTAAAGAAAAAAGTGATTCCATTTCAATACCTCCCCTTGTGTAACTTTGTATTAAATTGTTCGTTTATGTTCATTATAGTTTGATTATAACATAAATAAAAGAGATGACAACGATTAATTGACCGTTTATCATCTCTTTTTTTTGTTTTTATATTTCTGCAAAATGTAAGTTTATTTCCCTATTCCTTAAGTTTTCTTTTATTGTTTCGTCCAGATTTGTATCTGTCACGATTTCATTTACATCTTGAATGGAAGCAAATTGAATTAATGCTACTTTTTCAAACTTCGTGGAATCAGCTAACAAGGTAATATGATCAGCACATGCGATAATTTGTTTTTTCCAATCAGCATGAATACTATTAAATACTGTTAAACCGTGTTCAATCGAAACACCTGTTGTTCCGAAAAATAGCCGATTCACCCTCATTTTACTTAGCATCTCTGTTGCTTGTGCCCCCATTAAAGATGATGATGAATCAATTCTTGTACCACCTAATACCATCAAACGAACATTATGCTTTGACAGCAGCACATTCGCAATTTTCAAATCGTTAGTAATAACTGTTATAGGAAAAGCCCCTAATAGCTTTGCAATTGCAATTGTTGTGCTTCCTCCATCCATTAAGATTGTATCATTTGGTTGAATGAGCTTTACTGCCTCTCTTGCAATTGCTTCCTTTACATCACTATGTCCTAATTGACGTTCAGCAATTGGGAGCATTCTTCCCTCATCTTCTACTAATACTGCCCCACCATGTATCCTTTTCAATAGTCCACGCTTCTCTAAAATTTCTAAATCGCCACGAATTGTTTTCTCTGTAACATCTAAGAGCTTACTCAATTCAGAAACTTTAATGATTTTATTTTTATCTAATTGCTCTAGTATTCTTTCATGCCGTTCAACAGCAAGCATTATTAGTCCCCCGATACTTCAAAACCATTCTATTTTAATGATACTATTATAGGCTACTATCATACAAAATCAAACGTATAAAACTATATTACTTTTTCCTTGCATCCTGAACAGCTTTTATAAATGCAGATGCTGTTTCTGTTATTTCACTTAAATACTGTTCAGTAAGCTCTTTTTTTGTATTCACTAAAGAACTTCCTACTCCTACTCCAGAAGCTCCAGCCTTAATGTATTCTCCAACATTAGCAACAGATATTCCCCCAGTTGTGATCAGTGGAATTTGTGGTAGCGGTCCATGAATATCCTTAATATAAGATGGTCCAAATACATTAGCTGGAAATACTTTGACAAGATCAGCACCATTTTCATAGGCTGAGAGAATTTCAGTTGGTGTTAAAGCACCTGGAATACTAACGACACCATATCTTTTAGCCATTTCAATTGTTTTACTATTAATCGTTGGTGAAAAAATAAACTTTGCTCCTGACATAATAGCAATTCTAGCTGTTTCAGGATCTAAAACAGTTCCTGCTCCAACCAATACATCGTTCAGCTCTAAAGATGCTTTTTCGATGGCTGCACATGCTCCTGGTGTTTCAACTGTGATTTCTAAAACCTTTACTCCACCTTTACTTAGTGCTTCACCAATAAGTGCAATATTATCTACTGTAGCCCCACGAATAACAGCAGCAACTCCTGTATGCTTTATAATCTCAATATGTCCCATTTCTGCATCCCCCTTAACGAATAACATCTTCACGATTATTTGATAAAAGCTGCTCTACTTCATCTCGTTCAGGTAAGCCGTCAACATCGCCATTTACCATTGTCACAAGTGCTCCAACTGCATTTGCACGTTCGACTGCTTTCTTTAGCTCAATTCCATCCAGTAGTCCTGACAAAAAGCCTGCAGCAAAACCATCTCCAGCACCTATTGGATCCACCACTTGCTTAACTGGAAATCCAGAAATTAAACCGCTTTCTTTTTCAGTGAAATAAAAAGCACCTTCTGCTCCAATCTTCAACACAACGATTGATGCACCATGGTTTAAAAATAATTGCCCTAATTTATGTGGATCACTTTCACCAAATAGAAATTCTCCCTCAGCAACACCAGGTAAAATAATATCTGCTTCTGCAGAAATTTCTAATAATGTTTTTCTCGCTTCTTCTTCACCCCAAAGCTTTGTTCGTAAATTAGGATCAAAGACAATTGTCGTTCCTTCACTTTTAGCCAGCTTTATTGCTTCAAAGATTGTTTCTTTACAGCTATCACTAAGTGCTGGAGTAATTCCTGTAATATGAAGATATTTTGCTTTGGCTAAATACTCTTTATCTAGGTTTTCTGGTGATAGTTTACTAGCGGCAGAGCCTTTTCGATAATAATAAACTCTCGTATTATGCTGCCTTCTCGGTTCTTTAAAGTAAATTCCTGTTGGTGCTTCTTGATCAAAGGTTACTTGACTTACATCAACATTTTCACCCTTTAAAAAACCAAGAACTGCTTTCCCGAATTCATCATCTCCAAGCTTACTTATCCAGCCTGACTTATGACCTAATCTTGCTAATCCAACAGCAACATTTGATTCTGCTCCACCAATCCTGTTTGTAAACTGTGTAGCATTTCTCATAAAACCATCACTTGTTGGAGTAAAGACCACCATTGATTCCCCTATTGTAATAACATCCATCTCACAATATCCTCCTTTTGTGTGCAATTAAGTTCGTAAACTATCTTTATTGTTCGTTTATGTTTCTTAAGTATATAATGTTCTGACGATTTTCTCTATACTTTTTATTGATATATTGAAAATTATGATGAGAATTTAATCTAGATATTCAAACTATATAAGCTCTCATCACTTCCTCCCCTTGTTAGTTCAAAAATGAAAAGGTAGCTTGCACACAAGTTATCAAAAAAATAAAGACTTATAATTTCATTTCATTTTATATAGCATTAGTGTTGGTAATAAACAAAGTAGGGGTGTAGCATGGGTAAAAATATAAAAATTGATTCTCCAAAAATCGCAGGAGAATTAGAAAAAGTAAATTTCCAGGATATTTATTATGAAGAAGATCCACAATTAATGAATTGTATGGTTAGTAGTGCACAAGTTGATAATGAGGAAATTAATCGAGTAATCTTTTCAAAGGTTATTTTTAAAAATGTAACGTTTTTGAACTCTTCCTTTTTTAACATCGATATGACTGATGTTATATTTGAAAATTGTAATCTTTCCAATGCACGGTTTTGTGATGGTATTATTCATAGAGTCACATTTAAGGATTGCAAGCTTGTTGGTTTGGATTTTTCGAATGCTAATTTGGGCAATGTTACTTTTGATAATTGCGATCTTAACCTAAGTAGTTTTGCAGAAGCTCGTCTTAAACAAGTAGGATTTATTGAATCTTTATTAAGTCATACCAACTTTTATGATTGTAAACTGAACAAAGTGAGTCTAAAAAGCTGTGATCTTAATGAAGCTGATTTTACTGAAACTTCTCTAAAAGGAATTGATATTAGTACATGTTCATTTGAGCAGCTAACTGTGTCATTTCAGAATTTAAATGGTTGTGAGGTTTCACCTAATCAAGCCATAGGATTTTCGAGATTGCTAGGATTGAAGATTGTAGAATAATTAAAGTAGAGGTTATGTTTAATACATAAAAAGGAACCATCACTCTTATTAATGAGCAATGGTTCCTTTTTCAAGTTTTCGGATTTAGATTTTCTTAGGAAATACAAATTATATTTGATAATCCAAAACATGTGGATTTGCTGCTTCCTCCTTCTCAATGCTAATACCTTTCGATTTTAACAGCTGCTCTAATGTTAAATGATTACTTTGTTCTGTGTATTTCTCATTCCATTTAGCTTTATCAACTGTATCTCGAATGGAGCCCTTCATGCTCGCAAATAAAACAGTAATCTTCTTATTATCACAAAACTCAATTAAATCCTCGAGTGTATCAACTGATATTGTATCAACATCATTAACACCTGACATATCTATAATGAGCCATTTTACCTTTTTATACTTTTTAAGATAATACCTTATCTTTTCCTCAATATAGGAAATGTTCGCAAAATGGAGACTAGAATCAACTCTCAATATTAAGACTTTATCAGAAGTTATTGCTTCAGGATATCTTTCTACATTCCGAAATGTTTTTTCACTTTTCACGTATCCCATTTGGACAATTGATGGGTGTGAACTTTTATTTACTAATAAAAACAAAGTAAATATTGCCCCGATAATAATTCCCCATTGAATTCCTATAAATAAAGTAACAAGAAAAGTTGTAATCCAAATCCATCCTTCAAATCGTTTGACTTGAAAAAGATGCTTTAGCTCTTTTATATCGACTAATTTATAAACGGCCACTAAAATAATCGCAGCTAAAACAGCGTTTGGGAGATAATAAAAAGATGATGTGAAAAACAACAACGTTAAGATGACAAGGAATCCAGTTATAACTGACGTGATTTGAGTGGCGCCACCTGATTGGTGATTAACCGCTGTTCTAGAAAAACTGCCGTTTACCGGAAAAGATTGAAACCATGAACCTATTATATTTGATAAACCTAATGCCACTAATTCTTGGTTTGGATTAATCTTATATCTTTCCTTTTTAGCTACAACTTTTCCTATTGCAAGCGACTCCATAAAGCCTAAAAGAGCAATGGTGATTGCCATAGGAAGTAAAAGTTGAATCAACTCTGTGGATATAGAAGGAAATAAAAATTGCGGGAAACCTCCTGGTACACTTCCTACAATCTTCACACCCTTTCGATCTAAATTAAGTGATGAAACAACACCAATTGATATAATAACAATTAAAAGGGCACTAGGTAATTTTGGAGCAGCCTTTTTCATAACAACTAAGAAAATGATGCTTATTAGACCTATCACAAATGTAATCATATTAATCTCTTTTATTTCTTGAATGATTTCTATTAAAATAAGATGAATCTGTAGGTGGTTTCCAATTTCAATTCCAAATACATGTTTAATTTGACTAAGACCAATTGTAATGGCAGCTGCTGATGTATAACCGTTCATAACCGAGTGGGGAATGAATTTGACGATAAATCCTAATTTACTAAGACCTAAAAGAAGCTGAAACATACCAACCATTAAAGCTAATAGAAGTACAAGCGATATATATGAACCCGATCCTGGAGCTGCAATTGTGGAAACTCCTGAAAAAACAAGTAATGATGTAATGGCCCTTGGTCCAATAGATAAATGTTTTGATGAAGCAAAAATTGCGTAAATAAATAAAGGTACTGTAGCAGCATATAACCCCATAACTGCTGGAAGTCCAGCAACCATTGCATAAGCCATTCCTTGAGGTATTAGCATAATAAATAAAGTGATTCCTGCGATTAAATCTCTTTTAAAAAGCTCTTTATTATAAATTAATAAAAAATCTAATGGTTTCCACTTAGGCAATAAAGTCTCTCTCCTTCCGCTGAAGGCTATTTCATTATTTAAAAGTTTTCGTTCAATTTCACTTCGTTACATTACTTTTATTTAAACTCTTTATAAAAGGCTATATTCGCAAACTTTGTTGCTAATAAATACTTAAGAAATAAGCATTGTATTAAGTCAAGTGGCATCTTTTCTTCATAAAATTGTAGCCTTTATGCAAAAATACACTGTTTCTACTGCATATTTTGGTTACATAGCTAAATCTTTCAGAAAAGAGCCTTATAAAGAAAATATTATACAACTTAAGTATAGATAAAGAAACAAATAAAATCCAACCCCTAAAAAAGCGAGATTGGATTCAATAACATTATATTTTATTTCCAAAAGAATTTCAGTTTAAGAACGTCCTTCATAAATTCATCAATTGATGCAAAGCTTCTCTGGTTATACCACCTTTGAACTGTTTCCATTAACCAAAAAGGGATTGCCTTTCCATCAATTTTATCGTAATACGCATCATATCCTTTTCTCAAATGCTCCCAGCGATGGTCATCTCCACTTTTACAATATTCTGATACATCAATTACTTTTGCTCTTCCATTCTGTAGTAATATATTTTTCAAATGAATATCCCGTGGATTTAATTTTTGTTTTACTACATAGTTCCTTGCATCTTCTACATCCTTGATCACTTGATAAGGAATATGAACACCCTGTAGTAAGCAATCATAAAGAGTGATTCCTGATTCAAAGCTCAGAACTAAATATCGATCATAAGCTGCAAAACACGTTGGAAAATATGGTGATTTCTTTAATTTTTCATAGACTTTTGCTTCTAATTGAATTTTATCTTGTTTATCGTCTGCGAATAGTTTAAATGCAAAATCGGGTAAATCTATATATTGAAAAACAGCTGCATCAGTCCCAATACCAATGCATCTCAAATCATTTGAACTGCCAGTAATTGTGACAGGTTTATTGTTTGGGTTTGACATTATTTTTATTTCTGATAAAAGTTTATCAACGATTACCCATTTCTCTTCCATCATTTTCACCTATCCTCTTGGAGTACTATCGTTTAGAAAAATTTCACTTAAGTTTTGTATATTATTTATATATGCTTCATCTAAGAATCTAGGTCCTCCCAATGAAGCCGTTTGTTTTCCATTAATCTACAGCACCCAATCAACTGTGCATTTTTTTAGCCTACCCCTAAATACTGTAGGAACGCATCACATTTCCTATCCTATTTATAATAAAAAATGACCTTTACACTCAAGTAAAGGTCTAAAAAAACCCTTACCAATCCATAGAATTGGCAAAGGTCTCGCTAACAATAAAATTGCCAACAAAGCCGGGGTGTTTTAACCCGTAATGACGACTTTGCTTAACAGCTACTCCCCTTTGGAGTAATCACGTTCATTCAGTTAAAGTAATCTTAGCAAAGATCTGGTAGATGGTCAATTTATATCAATTAATTAGGGGGTTCATTTATAAGCCGAAAACGGACAAAAGCTTTTGCCAAAAAGAAGTAGCTTCCGCTTGGCTTACTGTTGCACTAGAATTTCTTTCGTTACCCACGGCAGAAGTATTATCCCTACTAGAGTCAACTGAAACTACTGTTGCATCAGTTTCTGTATCAGTAGTAGATTCTGTTGTTACAGAACTCGACTCTTCCTCTATTGTTTTATCAAACACTAAAACATAGGTTTTCCGATCACTATCGTGTTTAACAACAATAGAGATGACAGTTTTCGCTTTATCGTCAATTGTAACGGTTGAGCTATTAGTGATTAATTTATCTTCAATGTAAATTTCTGCATCATCTTCTTCAGTAACAGCAGAAATAGTTAGGCTTGTCACCTCGTTAGCTAGTGAAAGATGATAAGTGTACTCTTCGGAAGAAAAGCTCTTATTCCAAGTACCATTCGAGACTGTTAAAAAAGCAAGATTGGCGGTTGTTAGTGTATCCCTATCACTTTCTTGTGACATTGTATTATTATCATTAGTCCTTGTATCACTTCCATTAGATACTGATAACGAATCAATATTTGCATCAGACTTTGTTCCGTAAGTTGATTCTGTAGTATCCGGCGAAAGATCGCTCTTAATACTTGTTGAAGGTGTTTGATTAGTTGTTTCATTTGATTGATCCTTATCTTCACCGCTTGAACTTGGATCTTGCTTGACTTCTTCCTTCTCTTTTCTTATTACAGACACATTATATGTTTGTGTTCTTCCATTCTCTGCTGTTACAGTAATTGTAATAATTGAAGATCCTACAGGGAGGTCTATTAAATGGTCCTCATCTGCATTTTCAATCGTTGATCCATTTATCTTTAGGGTAGCTGTATCATCCGCTGCTTTCGCATTAACTGTTAATTGACTAATGTCGTTATTCACCTTAACCTGATATTTTGTTACTTCAGGATCAAATGTAATACTTCCATTTGATAGAAAAAGATGCGAAAGCTTTGAATCATTACTTTTTTCACGTGTAACTGTAATCGTATAAGAAGATACCTCTGTTCCATTCGCAACATTAATAACAAATGAATTAGTACCTGTTACTAATGGTAGATTCTTTTTCTCTCCACCCTCTACCGTTTCATCATTTATTTTAATAACTGCTGTTTCATTTTGCTTTTCCAAGACTAAGCTCATGGATTTTATATTGTTTCCCACAGATGCAGTATAGTTAGTAATCTCTGGTGAAAATACCTGATCTAGTTGAAATTCCTCAACCTCAATCGATGTTAAAAAAACTGCACTTTCAGAAGGACTGATTTCCTCAGCTCTTACATGTGTTATAGGAATGACCACTGATACACTAGAGTACCCAAGGATCGTTACAACGGCAATTAATTTCATTGCTATATTTTGTCGCATTTAGCTTCACCTCTCTAGGGTTTTATAGAGTTTAAATAAAACTTGATTGTATATTAAGCTTCATGAGCTATATTATTCTGTTTTCTAACTAACCAGTATAAAACAATCCAACCTATAGCTAGTCCGAGAGATACAGAGTTTAGTACTAGCCCAAATATGCCATTATTAAGAGTTCGTAACACTGTAGAGAAGGAACCCGGTTGCTCTTGTGATCCCATATTCACTTGCATACGATCATGTTGAGCTGCTGTATCAATAATGCTATTGTTATTGCTAGAATTATCTTCTGTTGCATCGGTAAGACTTGAGTCTATTTCTTCTGAATTATTCCGAGGCATTGCACCATTGGAAGCATTAGTGCCATTCATTCTCCCCATACCATTTTGGAAGCCTTCGGGATTACCAGTTTGAGTATAGCTAAGAATTCCAACCGTTGATTGAACAAGTATCAAAATCAATAAGAAAATACCAACCCAATTCATTATTTTTTTCATCTATTTCTCTCTCCTAACTTAGTAATCTACCTTATATTCGCATCAAACTTTTACCACTTTACGATAAACAATTATTCCTCCCTCAAAGCTTGAATTGGATTTAATTTAGATGCTTTATTTGCAGGAAACACTCCAAAGATAATTCCAATAGCAAAAGAAAATAAGAAAGCTGTAAGTGTTACTGTTGGTGAGTATGAAATGGTCAAACTAGAAAAAGTTTCGATTATTTTGGAAATACCCAATCCTAGAAAAACCCCTATTAGGCCACCGATCATACTTAACACAATTGCCTCAATAAGAAATTGAAGCAGTATCGATTTCCTATTAGCACCGATGGCTTTCCTTATCCCTATTTCCTTTGTTCTTTCTGAAACTGAAACCAGCATGATGTTCATTACACCGATTCCACCAACTAAAAGTGAAATACTTGCAATACCCCCAAGCATAAGCGTCATCGTATCTGAAACGGAAGTCATGGTTTCCATTAAATCTTCTTGACTAGAAACAGAATAATAGTCACTTGAATTTGGAAATAAGGTTGTCATAAGACCTTGTATTTGAAATTTTAGAGAAGCGTGGACTATTGAAAAGGATACATGGTGGGGCAGTATTAGTAGAAGATGAGGGAAGAATGCTCCCAATTGCTGAACGTCAATTAGGACATAGTGATGTAAAGGAAGCAATTGCAAGAGAGGCAGTAAAGCTCATTCAACCAAATGATACAATCTTAATGGATGGAGGAAGCACAACAATTGCAATTGCAAAGCTATTAGGGGCTTTTCCTATAACAGTTATTACTAACGATTTGAAAATTGCGAATGTGCTGCTGTCAAAGCATAATGTTCGTTTGATGGTATTAGGTGGTACAAGAATTGATTCATCATCATCTTTAATGGGGGCACAAGCAACAGAGATGCTAAGTAAAATGAGGGTGAATCGGCTATTTTTCGGAACAACAGGTGTTTCGATTGAACACGGTTTAACAGTATTTAATAGTATTCATGCTGATTGGAAAAAACAAATTATCGCATGTGCTGATCATATTACCTTGTTAGCTGATTCCACGAAGTTTGAAAAAGTAGCATTAATTCAATTTGCTTCCATTCAAGATGTAAATGAAATCGTGACAGATACAAATCTGGACGAAACAATAAAAGAAAACTTAAGGAATAGGGAAATAAACTTACATTTTGCAGAAATATAAAAACAAAAAAAAGAGATGATAAACGGTCAATTAATCGTTGTCATCTCTTTTATTTATGTTATAATCAAACTATAATGAACATAAACGAACAATTTAATACAAAGTTACACAAGGGGAGGTATTGAAATGGAATCACTTTTTTCTTTAAAAGGTAAAGTGGCTTTATTAACTGGAGCTAGCAGAGGACTAGGTCAAGGGATGGCAGTTGGTCTTGCGGAGGCTGGCGCAACAGTAATTGGAGCTGGAATGAGTAATATGTCAGAAACTCGAAGTAAAATCGAAGCAGTTGGTGGAACATTCCATGAACTTACTATTGATTTATCACAAGATCACGCAGCTAAGCAATTAGTAAATGACGCTTTAGCAATAACAAATAATATTGATATCTTAGTTAATAATGCGGGTATTATTCGTCGATCAAATGCTGAAGAATTTTCAGATGATGATTGGTATGAAGTGATCAAAGTAAATCAGCATTCTGTTTTTCAGCTATGTCGAGAAGTAGGTAAACATATGCTTGAAAATGGATCAGGAAAAATAGTAAATATAGCTTCTATGCTTTCCTATCAAGGTGGCTTAAGAGTACCTGCATACACAGCTAGTAAACATGCTGTTGCTGGATTAACTAAATCTCTAGCAAATGAATGGTCAAGTAGAGGAATAAATGTAAACGCTATCGCACCTGGTTATATGGAGACAGATAATACAGCACAGCTTCGTGCTAATCAGGAGCGTAATGAATATATTACGTCAAGAATTCCCCAAGGTCGTTGGGGGACACCTGATGATTTAAAAGGTGCAGTTATCTTTTTAGCATCAGATGCTTCGCGTTATGTTAATGGTCATATTTTATGTGTTGATGGCGGTTGGATGAGCTCTTAAATAAAGGCTCTTTTTCTTAAAAGATTTGCAACATTAAACAGAAACTTTGTTAGGTTGATTGTAGCGCCTCCGCTCCACTTGTTTTAAAGCAACAACATATATGAAAGTAGCCAAAGTCTAAAGTAATAACTCAATTCTCAAATTTGAAAGGGGAAAAAATAATGGAAATCAGACATGCAACTAATCCAACAGATTTTAAAACATATACAACGGAAAGACTAAGAAGCGACTTTTTAATTGATTCACTTTTTGTGCAAGGTGAAATCAATATGACCTACTCACATTATGATCGTGTTGTAACTGGAGGAGCGATTCCAACATCTCAATCTCTAAAACTAGAAGATCAAGAAACATTAAAAACTGAATACTTTTTAGAAAGACGTGAAGTTGGTATCATCAATATTGGTGCAGAAGGTACAGTTTTAGTTGACGGTCAGAGTTATACATTAAATAAAAGAGATTGCTTATATGTGGGCTTAGGAAATAAAGAAGTTTTATTTGAAAGCAGTAATGCTTCCGATCCTGCCAAATTTTATATTGTCTCTACAACAGCACATAAGCAATATCCAACGAAAAAAGCTCCAATTGAAGATGCTGAGCCAACACATTTAGGATCTGACAGTGAATCAAATAAACGTACAATTTATAAATATATTCATGCAGATGGTATTCAAAGCTGTCAATTAATGATGGGAATGACGCTACTTGAACCTAACAATATGTGGAACACAATGCCAGCACATCTTCATGACCGTAGGATGGAAGTGTATCTTTATTTCGATATGGATGAGAAATCAAGAGTATTCCATTACATGGGTGAGCCACAAGAAACTCGTCATTTAGTGGTCCAAAATGAGCAAGCTGTTCTTTCACCACCATGGTCTATTCATTCAGGAGTAGGAACAAGCAACTACACGTTTATCTGGGCAATGGCAGGAGAAAATTATACATTCACAGACATGGATGCTGTTAAGATGGAAGATCTGAAATAATCTCATCAATTAAAGAGTGCCATTCACTTTACTAGACTTGGTAGTAAGGAGTGATGGCACTCTTTTTATGCAAGTCTTTTAGAAGGAAGGCTTTTATAATAATAATTGATTATACTTGGAAAATGTGTTGTTATTAATGAGTTTTAGCAAACTAATGAGTTCGTTTCATTTCGCTCCAGACACAAGATTCGCCGGGGAGGAAGTCAAGCCTCCTCGCCTTTGCCTGCGGGGTCTTGACCTTTCCTCTACACCCGCAGGAGTCAAGTGTCTTCCGCTACATTACACTATATTGTTTTAACTAATAATAATTCTTGAGTAAACAGTGTTTTATCGGATAAAAGGTAATAATCTAAGAAAAAAGATAACACAAGCTTTATAAATTGTTATTTCCTTGAAGACTAAGTACTATAACAATGGTTGATTGAGCGGAAGGTGTGAGACTCCTGCAGGAACTGCGGTACAGGTGAGACCCCACAGGAGCTTAGCGACGAGGGAGGCTCACCGACCGCCCTGCGGAAAGCGAGCAACCTGGAGCTCAATCAACCATCTCCTATAAAAAGTAACAATTTTTAATAGATAAAATATCATTGTTTGAAAATTCGAAAATAACTATGTAGGAGTGAGAAAATTGACCAAAGCTAACACAACGAATTCACCATTATTTCGTGATCCAATTTTTGATGGTGCGGCTGATCCAACTATTATATGGAATCATGAAGAAAAGCAATGGTGGATACTTTACACAAGCCGACGTGCTAATGTTCAATGTAATGGTGTTTCTTGGGTTCATGGAACAGACATTGGTATTGCCTCATCATCTGATGGAGGGCAAACGTGGAATTACAGAGGAACACTTCAAGGTCTTGATTTTGAAAAAGGAAGAAATACATATTGGGCACCGGAAGTTATTTTTCATGAAGGTTCTTATCATATGTATGTAAGTTATATACAAGGAGTACCTAATCGATGGGAAGGACACAAAAGGAAAATTCTTCATTATACAAGTACTAATCTGTGGGACTGGTCATTTGAATCAAATCTTAAGCTAAGTTCTGAGTTTGTTATTGATGCTTGTGTTCATACCTTACCTAATGGTGGCTATAGAATGTGGTACAAAGATGAGGAGCATAACTCTTATACATATGCAGCAGATAGTACTGATTTATATCAGTGGGAAGTTGTTGGACCAGTGATTACAGAATTTCCTCATGAAGGCCCTAATGTATTCTATTTTAAGGATTACTATTGGATGGTTGTTGATAAATGGGCTGGTCAAGCTGTTTATGTATCAAAAGATTGTAAAAGCTGGAACTATAACAATACCATTCTACATATTCCAGGAACTCGCTATGATGATGGTTCTTTTGGCTATCATGCTGATGTTCATATTCATGAACAAGAAGCATTTATTTTTTATTTTACACATCCGGGTCGAAAAGAAGGAGTATCAGTGGAATCCTATGAAAGTAAACGAACTTCACTTCAAGTTGCAAAGCTAGATATACTTGATGGAAAGCTTATTTGTGATCGAAATACCAGTGTGAAATTAAACATGATTTGTTAAGATTTCAGAAATGTTACTGAGGTTTTAGTATTTTTTGAGGTTCATAAATTTCCTTATCTTAATTAATAGAATTGCACTGTTTTCTAATACATGAAGTCTGAATTTTATATGTCTTATTTATAGTTACTTTATTATAATTGTAATTAAATTTGAGGTAAGGACTTAAATGAAAGCGTTCTATTATTAGATTGTAGTTTATATTTAAACTTGTCACGGGTGTGATAACAACATGAAATCGAAAGAGAAATCTGTCCAGAAGCTTTCATTATTTGCGATAACCTGGCCAATATTTATTGAAACATCGTTACATTTGCTGATGGGAAACGCTGATACAATTATGCTTAGTCAATATTCAGATGATGCTGTGGCAGCGGTTGGAATATCGAACCAAATTCTATCCGTCATCGTTGTGATGTTTGGGTTTGTTGCAACAGGAACAAGTGTACTTGTTGCACAAAATCTCGGAGCAGGATCTTTAAAGGAA
>JACLAC010000150.1_pt1 | contig 20614 bp, 18 predicted proteins | sample 8027881 | NCBI WGS metagenome assembly JACLAC01 (sample SAMN15725517, study PRJNA655200) | protist metagenome | isolation source: fluorescence activated cell sorting (FACS) single amplified genomes of... | place: Spain: Blaines Bay Microbial Observatory, Mediterranean Sea | collected 2016-01-19 | reverse complement strand
CTGGCATCTTCGCGTTTTGGCCTGCTCGGCGATCGGGTCGCAACGCGGGCCAAGGTGATTCCGATACGCGGTAACCAGGTGTTTCTGACGGATCAGACAACCATCCGGTATGCCCCCATGATCGGGAAGATCGGCGTAGCCCCAGATGCACCAGAACCCGGGACCGCAACTGGGGCATTCGGCGGCGCGTTGAGCTGCATCCAGATTGCACCGGGCGCCACGCTGTATGTCAAAGCGGCACGCGACGGCGCGGGCGTGTGCCTGGAGGACGTGCACGCGGCGATGGGTGACGGCGAGGCGACGGCATCAGCGGTTGAAATGGCCGCCCGCGTAACGCTCCGTTGCACGCGCTACGAGGGGCCTGTCTTACCATTGCCGGCTTTAACCAACGCGGATGAGTTGGTCGTTTTCGCAAAAGGCGATACAGCAGACGTCGCCGCCCGTACGGCCACAGATGCACTGCTGGAAGCCCTGATGACACTCCGGGACGTCGATCTGACGGAAGCAGCATTGATTGTTGGTGCCGCCGGTGACGTGCGCTTATCGTTTATTGGCTCCACCCCCGTTCAGGCTCGCGCGGCGATCGCGCGCCACTTGTCAGGAATCTAATCCCATGTCCATCACACGTGATCTGCCGGTCTGGCGCTCGCTCATGTACGTACCGATCAACGTTGACAAGTTTGTCACCAAGGCGCACACCCGCGGCGCGGACGTCATTCAACTGGACCTGGAGGACAGCGTACCGCCCTCGGAAAAAGCGGCCGCGCGTAAGCTGGTAGAGCGTGTAACGCCACAGGTACGCGCCGGGGGCGGCGACGTGGTGGTGCGGATCAACCGGCCTATCCAACTGGCCGTGCGCGACATCGAGCACTCGGTTGTTGAAGGCGTGGACGGGCTGGCCATCACGAAGGTCGACAGCGCATCGCATCTGAAGATTCTCGATGAACTGGTAAGCGAGCTGGAACTGGCCCGCGGCCTGCCCGTTGGCGGAATCCGCTTTATCTCGATGGTCGAAACAGCGGAGGCATTCCTGGACATCGGCAACATTCTCTGCGCGACCGACCGGATTGTCGCCGCCAATATCGGCGGCGAGGATTTCGCCACGGACTGCAACATGGAGCCACTCGCGGAGACATTGTTATACCCCAAACAACACATGATCATTGCCGCCAACGCCGCCGGCGTCATGCCGCTCGGCTTTGTCTCCAGTGTGGCGGATTACAGCGATATGGATGCGTTTGCCGCCATGGTGCGACGCTCACGCGCTTTTGGCTTCATGGGCGCTGGCTGCATACACCCGCTGCAGGTACCGGTTATCAATGAGGCGTATAAGCCAGGTGACGACGAGGTCAAGTGGGCGCGGAAGGTAATAGACGGTTATGAGGTCGCCAAGGCAGAGGGACGGGCGTCGTTTGCGCTCGATAACAAGATGATTGACATCCCCATCGTGGAACGCGCCGAACGGCTTGTCAGACGTGCTGAAGCGGTGGCCGCGCGCGAGGCCACCAAAGCGGCCGCACCCGGTTAGATTTCTCACGCCGTCTGATTAGCAGCCGCTGGTCAGAGGCCGCCACTCTCGCAACCAAAGTACAACGCGTTGGCGGCTTCAGGGCCCCAGGTGCCAGCTTCATAAGTATGGATTGGCACGTCTGCCTCAACAAAATCCAGCAATACCTGATCGGCAAATGCCCAACTCGCCTCAATTTCGTCACCGCGTAAAAACAGCGTCGGATCACCCTGAATAGCGTCGACCAACAAACGCTGATACGCCGGCGCCGTCTCTTCTCCAAAATGATCCTTGTAATCAAACTCGAGTTCGGCGGGCGCCATGATCATGTCCGCACCGGGCCTTTTCACGCCAAACCCCAGGCGGATTCGCTCCTCTGGCTGGATACTGATAGTCAGTACATTGGGCCGGATGTCGCACAGAGATCCGGAACGACTGGCTGCCCGCAGTTCGCGATCATCCATGCCGGGCGGCTTGTTGAATAACTGCAACGGCGGCGTCCTGAACTGAACGCGCACCTCTGTCATCCGCGCGGCCAGGCGCTTGCCATGACGCATGATGAAGGGCACACCGCTCCATCGCCACGTATCCACTTCCGCGCGTACGCCAACGTAAGTCTCCGTGGAGGATTGCTCGGCAACACCCGCCTCTTGAAGATACCCCGGCACGGTCTGCCCACCCATGTCGGCGCCCAGATACTGGGCGCGCACGACCCCGCACTCGCCCATCTGCGGGTCCGGCGGAACGAGCCCGCGCAAAACCTGCACCTTCTGGTCACGTATGGCCTGCGCATCCAGAGATATGGGCGGCTCCATGGCCACCAGAGCCAACACCTGCAACATATGGTTCTGCAACATGTCGCGCACCGCCCCACTGCCGTCGTAGTACGCACCACGCCCGCTTTCCATACCCACCGTTTCGGCGACGGTGATTTCCACCAGTTCCACATGGTGGCGATTCCAAAGTGGTTCGAAGATCGCATTGTGGAAACGGAAACCCAGCAGGTTCTGTACTGTTTCCTTACCCAGGTAGTGGTCGATACGAAATATCTGCTCTTCCTCGAGCAACTCATGCAAGCCTTCGTTCAGTTCACGCGCGGTGGCGAGTGAGGTACCAAACGGCTTCTCGACCAGGACGCGGCGCGCCGGCATCCCGTCGTGCGCGCAACGGTGGATCACGTCTGCGGCCACCAGGTTGTTGACGGCTTGCAGGAACAAGTCCGGCTTCAACGCGAGATAACACAACCGCGCCGTATCGCGTCCGCCAGGCAAGTCGTTCAGATGTTCTGCCAGGCGCGCGAGCGACGCCGGGTCCGCAACGTCAGCCTGCATATAGGTTGTTCGCTCGAGTAACGCCTGCACCTCGTGCACCCGGCCAGCTTCAATAAACGGCGCAACGGCCGCCTCCAGCGTGGCCGCATCCAGACTCCGGCGCGCAACGGCGACGATACGGATGTCCTGATCAGGCGGAGCCTCGGCCGCAATCGCCGCCAGAGCCGGAAACAACTTGCGCCGCGCCAAATCGCCTGTCGCGCCAAACAAGACTACCTGCGTGGGGTCTGAGGTCGTCTGCTCCATCACCCCTCTCTCCTGTTCTTAGACTCGCATCCCTTGTAGTGTAGAGGCCGTCCCCGACAAGCCCAACCGAGAGGCCTGTGATGCCCAGACAACAGTTGAATTTCCTGTTCTTGAACATTGGCCACTTTCTTGACCACTTGTTCATCCTGATTTTCGCAACCGTCGCGGCGCTCAAACTCACCACCGAGTGGAATATGAGCTACGCCGAGCTGATTCCCTACGCGACCCCGGGCTTTGTGGCGTTTGGATTGATGTCAGTGCCGGCTGGGTGGCTGGCGGACAAGTGGAGCCGCGAAGGCATGATGGTGGTGTTTTTTATTGGCATCGGCATTGCGTCCATCCTTACATCGTATGCGTCCACGCCAGTCGAAATGGGCATCGGACTCGCCGCCGTGGGGCTATTTGCGGCCGTTTACCACCCCGTTGGACTGGCCCTGGTTGTGCACGGTCGCACCAAAACCGGCGTGCCGCTCGCTATCAACGGGATCTTTGGCAACATGGGTGTTGCAAGCGCGGCGCTGCTGACTGGACTGATGATCGACACGGCTGGCTGGAACGCCGCATTTGTGATGCCGGGCATCGTATCCATCGTCGTCGGCTTGGCCTACTGGTGGTTTGTAGTCGCGACCCGCGCGGCCAGGGAGGCTGACGACCAAGCCGCAGCCAAAAAAGCTGCTGGCGCCATCGAACTCGAGCGGCGCGATCTGGTGCGGCTGTTCGCCATCATCTTCTTCTCAACAGCCGTGGGTGGTTTGATCTTCCAGAGCACCACCTTCGCACTACCCAAGGTATTTGATGAACGCCTGGGTGAACTTGCGATCAGCGCCAGCGCAATCGGCGGCTATGCGTTCATCGTCTTCACCATTGCGGCATTTGCGCAGCTGGTTGTCGGCTATCTGGTGGACAACCACTCAGTACGCACTGTATTCAGCTTCGTCGCGGGCCTTCAGGCCGTATTTTTTGTCGCCATGATCCAGCTGGAAGGTATGGCAGCGCTTATCGTATCTGTGGCCTTCATGCTGGTGGTATTTGGTCAGATCCCCATCAACGATGTGCTGGTGGGTCGAGTCGCCCGTAGTGAATGGCGGGCGCGTGTCTTCTCGTTCCGCTACATCGTCACATTCTCGGTTGCAGCGACGGCCGTACCGCTGATTGCGTGGATACACAACACCTGGGGCTTTGGCGTGCTGTTTGGCGTGCTGGCCGTTGGCGCGTTATTGATCCTGGCCGCCGTGCTGATGATGCCAAGTCGGAACACCGTGGTGGTGCCGCAGACGGCCTGAAGCCCCGGGCTCAGACGCACGGACTTTCGTCTGAGCCACCACTCGGCAAACAGGATATTGGGTGTCCAGCAACTTCAGGAAAGGTTGCGTGAAGCTTCCACGCAGGTTGACCCGTCCGCCAGGAGGAAAGGGAGCTACAGGCGTATCGTCACAACCGCATGGGTCGGTGCAAATAACCAGTTCATGATGCGCCGGTGCGGCTATAGCGCTGTTGCGCCTGACGGCTCTCGGAACGCATCGTCGATGCAGAGGACCAGGAAACGGTAGGAGCCGGTCGCAACACCAATGCCAGACACGGTCATCAGCCAGAACACGATCGTTTGACGAGTTGTACTGGTTCCCAAGGCGCGTGCCTCTTATCGCTCGTTGTCGTTACAGATCAACGTCACCCTTAAGCAATCTTTGTGCAATGGTGCGATTGAGGATTTCGTTGGTTCCGTCAGCGATGTTGACGACGCGCAGCGAGTGCCAGGCTTCGGTCAGATTCAACTCATTCGTAAAGCCCATGGCCCCGTGGGTCTGAATGGCCTGATCAACCGCCTTGAAGCCCACTTGCACGGAGTACGCCTTGGTCATGCTGAGTTCTTTGATGGCGCTGTGCCCCTCATCGAGCAGCGTGGCCGCATTCAGCCCCATCAAATGTGCGGCATGTAACTCGGTGGCGCATTCGGCCAGTGGAAACGACACACCCTGATAGCTGGCTATCGTGTCGCCGAAGGCTTCGCGCGTGTTGGCGTAGTCCAACGCCTGCTCGAGCGCCCACCGTCCGTAACCGACGGAGCGTGCCGAGTTGTAGATGCGTCCCAGGGAAACGCCGTACAGCGCAGCCTTAAAGCCCTGATGTAACTCGCCAACCACCTGCCATGGTTCAACGTACAAATCGTCGAACGCGAGTTCTGCTTCGTCGCCACCGATGTGACCAAACAGCTTGATGATGCGTTGCACCTGAAAACCGGGCGAATCCGTTGGCACGATAAACGCGCTGATACCACCGCGCTTGGCAACCGCGCGCTCCGCGTCCGTCACGGCGAAGATGACACAGTAATCCGCAACCGGCGCATTGGTTGTCCAGATCTTGCGACCGCTGATGCGCCACCCATCGCCGTCAGGGGTGGCCCGGGTCTTGATCATGCTGGCGTCCGATCCCGCATTCGGCTCCGACAACCCAAAACACATTGATTTGGTGCCATCCATCAAGCCAGGCATGACCGCGTTGCGCGCCTGCTCGGTCACCTGCTCCAACAACCGGCTCGGACCAAACGCCCAATGCGCGAGGGCGTACAACATCAGCCAATTGCCCGGGCCGCATCGGTGGAACAGCGCTTCCCACACGGCGTAATACGCGAGATGTCCGAAGCCGCTGCCACCCAAAGCCTCGGGCACACACATCTGATAGAAGCCGGCCGCGGCAGACCGCGTGCGCACCTCGTGAATCAGCTGTAACAGTTCATCAGAGAAGCGGCCATCCTCAGCAAACAACTGCCGGGGGTTCTCGAACAACGCCTTGTTGAGCTCGTGTCGCGGAATGACTTCGCTCTCGACGAATGCGAGTAATCCATCGCGTACAGCACAAATATCCTCTGGTAATGGCGTCGCTATTGCCGTCATGATCCCCGTCGCTCTCTTCTACCAAACACTGCCAATCTCATCGCATGAACGCATCTTCGCCGCCGGCTGGCGGCACGCCCAAAACGCCCTCGACCACTGCCGTCACGCTGCCGTTTCAGGCGCGCATTCGCAAGTCTGCTTATTTTCACGCATCACTCAAGCACGGTTGCCATTCTTTTGGCGTATACAACCGAACCTATATTTCCATGGGGTTTCAGGACCCCGTCAAGGAATACTGGGACCTGCTGAACGGCGTCGTGTTGTGGCCAGTCGCTGGCGAGCGGCAACTGGAAATCAAAGGTCCGGATGCCAGCCGATTTGTGCAGCTGTTGACGCCTCGTAATCTCGACAAGTTTGCGGTGGGTCAGTGTAAGTACCTGCTTGTGACAGCAGACGACGGCGGTATCGTCAACGATCCGGTCTGCCTGAAACTCGGGCCCGATCAATATTGGTTATCGGCTGCAGACAGTGATATCTGGCTGTACGCGCGTGGCATCAACGCGATGGCCAGAATGGACGTCGAGTTGAGTGACCCCGATGTCAGCGTCATGCAGGTACAGGGGCCGCACTCCATCGATCTGATGGAGAAGATGTTTGGCCCGGAGGTACGCACACTCAAGTACTACTGGTGTATGCAACGCACACTGGATGACGCGCCGGTTATCGTGTCACGCACGGGCTGGAGCAGCGAGTGGGGCTACGAGATTTACCTCCGCGACGCCGCTGCTGGCGACCGCGTGTTTGAACATATACTGGCAGAAGGCGCAGAGTTCGACGTGCAGCTGGGCGTCGTCTCGCAGATCCGTCGCATCGAAGGTGGCATGTTGTCGTACGGTGCGGATATGGACCTGACCACCAACCCGTTTGAGATCGGACTGGGCCGACTGGTTGATCTCGAACAGTCGAATGACTTCATTGGGCGCGACGCTTTGCGGGCAATCGCCAAGGCAGGGCCACGGCGCAAGATCATGGGCGTGTCTGTACCGCCGCCCGCGTTGACGGGTTTTATCGAGCCGTGGGCGCTGGAGATCGATGGGCAACCTGTTTCGAAAGTAACAAGCCTGGCGTTTTCTCCACGACTCGAACGCAACATCGGGCTCGCGATCTTACCAACATCGTTCGCTGACGCAGGGCGAGCGGTATCGCTGGCGACACCGGGTGGTCCGGTTGCCGGAGAGTTGCAGGACTTGCCGTTTGTCAGTGATCGAACTGGCTAATCGCAACCGCGCAGGAATCGGACGACGCTGGCCGTTACTACCGCGGAGAGCAGCTCGCCGTTGTCTGTAGACAGATCGTGGCGCATGTCTCTGATGCTAACGACATCGGCTGTGGGGACCGCGGCTTCAAACAGGTCGGCATGCTCGAGCGGGATTTGACTGTCCGCGCCACCGTGTACGCACAGTAACCTCCCACCCAGCGCCCGCGCGAGTTGCCGCGGGTCGACAGCAATCTAGGAACGGAGGGATGGCTGTACGTTGTCGCGAAACATGGCATGGAGTTCGGGTGGCACATCATGCGTGTCGCGCCCGGCTTCCAGCTGCGCAAGGATGCGCGCCGCTCTCGCGTAAAGTTCAGTTGGGAGCAAAGCCTCGAGTTGTGCACGTAGCACCGCGGCAACACTCGTCGCTGGGCTTGCCATCGCAAAAACACGCACCTCGGCGATGTGTTTAGCAGCCGCGAGCGCGATCGTCCCACCTTCGCTGTGGCCAACAAGCGTCACCGCGTCAACGCCTTCTTCAGGTTCGACACGCGCGCACAGCCAGTGCGCCCATTCGATGGCATCTTCAACAAAGTGATCAAATCGCAGTTGCGGTTCCGCCAGCGTCGGTAATCGACTTTTCGCAACGCCACGTTTGTCGTAGCGGACGCTGGCGATACCGTGCTCACACAGAGCTTCTGCAAGCGCGCGCAGGGGCTCGACGAATGCGTTGCCGTTATGCTCATCACGATTGGTGGGCCCGGACCCTGCAAGCAACACACAGGCAGCCCGACAGGGATCGGGTCGTAAGTCCGTGCCGGACAACACACTATCCGTCAGCCGTACAGAGACTTCTTGCTCGTCTGAACCACCAGCCAACACCGGCCGCCTTATGGGTTAGGATGATACACCTTCGTCTTTAGCACTATCTGTTTGACGCCATGCAAGCAATTCGGGTTCACACTTTGGAGGGCATCGAGGCGCTGCGCTTTGAGTCAGCCGACTTACCGGCGCCAGGCGCAGGTGAAATCAAGGTCGCAGTCCACGCGGCCGGATGCAACTTCGCCGACACGCTTCAGATCAAGGGTCTCTACCAGACCAAACCGCCACTGCCCTTTGTGCCCGGGTTGGAGTTGGCCGGCGTTGTAAAAGAGGTCGGAGACGGAGTCACCCGCGTACGTGAAGGGGATCGCGTCATGGGCTGGGTGCCTTGGGGCGGTTATGCCAGCGAGGCAATCATGTCGGACTGGGCCGCAATTCCAATGCCCGACTCGATGAGCTGGACAGATGGCGCCGCTTTCCCCATCTGTTATGGCACCGCTTATGGCGCATTCAGTATTGGGCGCGTGGCTCTCAAACGCGGCGAAACCGCTATGGTGCACGGTGCGGCGGGCGGAGTTGGGCTTGCGGCAGTGGATGTCGCAAAAGCGATGGGCGCCACCGTCGTCGCCACGGGGGGCGCGCCACACAAGTTGGCGGCCTGCGTGGAGCAAGGCGCTGACCACACCATCAACTATCGCGAAGAGTCCGTGCGCGATGCGGTGAAAGCGTCCGTGGGCGGCGTAGACGTGGTCTTGGACCCGGTCGGCGGCGACGTCTTCGACCAGTCGCTACGCTGCACCAATCGGGATGGACGCCTGATTGTGATCGGATTTGCTGCGGGCACCATCCAACAAATCCCCGCGAACTATCTGCTGCTGAAGAACATCAGCGTCGCGGGTTACGGATTCAGTATCTACTCCCGCGCGGACCACGGACACTACCAGCGCGTTTTCGCAGAGCTGAACGACTTTTATGCTGACGGCTTGCTGCACCCACGTATCGACTCCGTGCTGCCGCTGGAGCAGACCGGCGCGGCGCTGTCAAAACTGCTGGAGAGAACGGCTATCGGAAAGGTTGTGGTTACTGTCGATTAGAGTTTGCGTAACGACACACTCTCGACATGATGATCAGCGCCCTTACGTAAGATCAGGTGCGCGCGCAGCCGCGTTGGCAGGATGTTCTCTGTCAGATTCTTGAAGTTGATCGTACGCCAGATCTCGCGCGCCATACTGCGGGCTTCGGGGTCACCCAGGCTCGCGTAACGGTGAAAATAAGCGGCAGGATCTGTAAAAGCCGTCTCTCGCAACTTCAAGAACCGTTCGATGTACCAATCTTCGATCACGGCGGAATCCGCGTCCAGAAAGATAGAGAAGTCGAAGAAATCGGACACATACGGAATCGCGTCTCCATTGGTTGGCAAACGCGCGGACTGTAGTACGTTCAGACCCTCAACGATCAATATGTCGGGCCGACGGATGGTGGTCGTCTCATCCGGCATGATGTCGTAGTGGAAATGCGAATACACAGGCGCGTGCACGGCTTGGACGCCGGACTTCACCTCCCCCAGAAACCCGAGTAACGCCTCGATATCAAAGCTCTCGGGGAAACCCTTGCGCGACATGATGCCGCGTCTCTCCAACACGGCGTTTGGGTACAGGAATCCGTCCGTTGTGATCAAATCAACACGCGGATGGTCGGGCCACTGAGCCAGTAGCGCGCGTAACACACGGGCTGTTGTGCTTTTTCCTACCGCAACTGAACCCGCAATGCCGATGATGAAAGGCATCTTGTCGTCAGGTCTGCCGAGGAAGGTTGTTGATACCGAGTGCAGCTGTTGTGACGCCAGCACATACAGATTCAACAGACGCGAGAGCGGCAGATAAACGTGCTCAACCTCCGCCACGGACAGGTTCTCGATCAAACCTGACAGCTCATCGAGTTGCTGCGGAGTCAGCGTCATGGGTGTGTCGGCTCGCAGTCGCGCCCAGTCCTCGCGTGTGAACACGCGGTACGGCGAGTAGGGCAGCGGCGCACTCGGCCTGACGGCACCGACAAAGGCGGCTTCTACGGCAGCAGACGTGCCAATCGTGTGTAACGTCATACGCAAACCATAGTGCAAATCAAGCTAATTGCACGGTTACTCCGGGACCTTGGCGGCCACTGCTTCAACTTCGACCAGCAAGTCAGGTGCCGCCAACCCATTCACGATGAGCAACGTGGAAGCCGGGCCCACCATATCGCCCAAGACTTTGTCCCGTCCGCGCCTGAACGCCTCCACAAAACGCGAATCCGTGAGGTATATCGTGAACTTGACGATATCCTGTCTGCCCATGCCGGACGCTTTCAGGGCGGCGAGTATGTTTCGAAAAGCGCGCTCCGTCTGACGCTCTACACCACGCGCAACCTTGCCGTTCTTGTCAACGCCAACCTGTCCCGAGATCACGAGCCAGCTGGCGCCTGGTGGTACGTTTACCGTGTGTGAATAGTTGCCGAGAGGCGGGCTCATCGTCGTCGGATTGGATTTTGTATTCACGGCCGTGTGTCCTGTGTTCCAGCTAGGGGCGTCGATCGTGCTACCTTCTTGGCCCGGTTACCAGCCCGAGGCTTCCAATACATGTCCCGCAATCTAGGTCAACTCATCAACCTAGACGTGTGTGCAGACCGCGTCATGCTGATCGATTGCCGTGTTCCAGACGCACCGGTTGAGTGGACCGGCCGCGATATCGAGCAACAGAGCGACGCCATCGCGCGCGGACTCCTGAAGCGTGGACTCAGCCGCGGCGACCGCGTCGCCATTCTCGCAAGTAATCGGGCAGAGTATCTGACGGCATACTACGGCACGATGCGCGCAGGCCTCGTCAGTGTGCCCGTCAATCACAAACTAGCCGCCGACACCGTGGAGTACGTGTTGCGCGACTCAGGCGCAAAGCTCGCGTTTGTGGACAACGAGCGCGCGCTGCTGGTGCCGCGCGACATCCCGCAGGTGTCGTTTGATGATACCGCCGGGTTAACCGCTCTCTGTGAACCCGGCGACTTCGATTCGATTGCACCTGCGGATGACGAAGTCGCGATGTTTCTGTACACATCCGGCTCAACCGGCAAACCGAAGGGTGTCCCACTCACGCATTTCGGACACCGATGGGTTATCGATAAACGCCTGCAGGCTGGCGTTGACTACGCGACCGAGCGACTGCTGGTGGCGGCGCCGCTCTATCACATGAACGCTCTGGCAATCGCCAAGTTTGCCGCGTTTGCGGGTGCGCGCATCGTGTTGTTGCCGCAGTTCTCCGCCGCGACCTATATCGCAGCCATAGCGCGTTACCGGTGCACCTGGCTCACGTCAGTACCAACGATGATGGCGTTGGTCGCACAACAAAAAGAACTGCTCGCCCAAACTGACCTGACATCGGTCAGGAGCGTCCGTATGGGGTCCGCACCGGTCACGATGGGCCTCGTGAACGAACTGCGCGAGATCTTTTCAACCGCCGCGATTCAACTGGGTTATGGCACTACGGAATCCGGCCCCGTCGCGTTTGTGCCACACCCCGATCGTAAACCAACGCCTGATCTTGCGTTAGGCGTTGCCCATCCCGACGTGGACATGCGACTGGTGGATGGCGATAACCTGAATGCGGAGCAAGGTGTATTGGCGGTCAAATGTCCCGCTGTGACGCCGGGCTATCACAACCTTCCGGAGAAGACTGCCTCGGTCATGTCAGCCGACGGTTATTACAACACCGGCGATATCATGCGGCGAGATTCTGACGGCTTCTATACCTTCGTGGGTCGCGACGATGACATGTTCGTGTGCAACGGTGAGAACGTCTTTCCCGAAGAAGTGGAGCGCATTATCGAATCCCACCCCGGCGTTGCCCAAGCGTGCGTCGTGCCGGTCGAGGACGCCGTGCGAGGACAGATGCCTGTTGCATTCGTCGTACCGTCGGGGGATTCCGTTCCCACGGTCGACGACGTCAAGCAGCACACGATTGCGAACGGTCCCGCCTATCAACACCCGCGGCACGTGTTTTTTGCGGACATCCTGCCGCTTGCCGGCACCAACAAAGTCGACCGCAAACAACTGGCCGAGTCAGCGGCAGACCGCGTAGCCACTAACGCTTGATGAACGCCTAAACAGATGACAACCGGTATTAGGAGGACAGGGGCATGAAGTTCGGATTTCATATGTTCACGCGTGGCGCCACCGTCACGCCAGATGCCATCGCCGGGGCCGCACTACATTGCGAAAGCCTCGACTTCGACTATTTCGGCGTCAGTGATCACGTGGTTGTCAGCGCGGCCATCGATTCCGCCTATCCTTATACGGCCGATGGATCATGGGCAGGTGCCGCGGAAGGGGAATGCCTGGAGACGCTGACCACACTCGGCTTCCTGGCCCACGCCACCAAAACCATCCGCCTGTTCACATCGGTGATGGTTGTGCCACATCGACAGGCGGTACTGGCTGCCAAGGCCATCGCAACGGTTGATGTCCTGAGCGGCGGGCGCGTCACCATCGGTGCCGGTGCCGGATGGATGCGCGAGGAGATGGCGGCACTTGACTCACCACCGTACGATCGTCGCGGTGGCGCGACCGCGGAATATCTGCGGGCGTTCCGCGTGTTGTGGCGCGATGAGATCTGTCATTTTGATGGCGAGTTCGTGAAGTTCAACGACATCATGTTCGCGCCCAAGCCTGCCCAGGAGGGCGGCCCGCCTGTCTGGATCGGCGGCGAAGGCGCGGCCGCGCGCCGGCGTGTCGCGTTGCACGGTGATGGCTGGTATCCGGTCTCCGTCAACCCCAACGCGCCGTTATATACGTTGGAGCGCTTCAAAGCAGGGCTCGCGGATGTGCGTACGCGAACAGAAGCCGCGGGGCGCGATCCGGGCGAGTTGCAAATTGCCATGTTTGCGCCACACCTGACAATGGGTCGTGAGCTCAAGGACAAAGACGGAGAGCGTATGGCATTCACAGGTTCCAACGAGGCGATCGTCGATGATATCGGTGCCTTCTCGGAAGCCGGCCTGCAGGTACTGGTACCCAACCTGGACCGGCCCCACCTGAGCGACATATATGCCGCCTGTGACCAGTTTGCAGGCATCATGCGCGCCGCTTAAACAGCGTTATTCAGAGGATTTTCACTTGAGTGAACAACTAAAGATCGAGGAGTGGCAGGCGCGCATCAGCGGTTCACCGTTTAATGCCTTCTGTCAGGCGACCCTCACGGAAATCGACTACGACAACCTGACTCTGAAAATGACGATGCCGATGCGTCCGGAATTTGAGCGACGCGCCGGTACGGGTCAGTGGCACGGGGGCCCCATCGCCGCGTTTATTGACACTGTGGGTGACTACGCGATGGGTCTGCACGTCGGGGCGCCGGTACCCACTATCAACTATCGCGTCGACTATCTGCGGCCGGCCATGAACACGGACCTGTATGCAGTAGCAACCGTGCGGCGGGCCGGGCGTACTGTTGGCGTGGTGGACATCGATGTGTATGACGAGAAGGAGCGCCTGGTGACCGTCGGACGCGGTTGTTATTCCGGCACGTCCGGTTAGTTGCCCGGCCGGAATCGTATGGTCCTGGACGTCGAATTTGACCACGTCGGCTTTATCGTCAACGACCTTGTCGCAGGCGCCAACGCCTGGCGGGTGCTAGGCTTTGAGCTGTCGCCAATCAGTCCACAGATGGGGCTGAATTCCACTGGCGAATTTGAGCCCTGGGCAACAGCCAACCAATGCGCCGTTTTCGAAAACGGCTACCTGGAACTCATCGGCATTCATCGTCCGGAGTGTTTCAACCCCTGGGAGAGATTTCTGCAGCGCGGCGATGGTGCGCACATCGCTGCGTTTCGCTGCGATGTGGCTGACGAGACCTATGCGAGGCTCGCAGAACTGTCCGCCGACTTCCAGCCTCCAGTGCAGCGACGCCGCGACGCGCCCTACTGGGATGAAGGTAAATGGACCTCGCGCGAGATGCGTTTTCGCAACATCTTCAGTCGAGATGAGCAATGTCGCGAGGCACGCTACATCATCATCGAACACCAGACACCGGAAGTGTTGTGGCAACCCCATCTGACCACCCAGCCTAACGCGGTGACTTCACTCGTCTCGATGTCGTTTGTTGCAGCCGACGAACCTGTTCACGAAAGACTCGCTTTACTTGGAAACGCGCAAGCCAATTGCTTCCGGTGCACACGTGGTGGGCACGTGGAGCTCTTGACGCCGAAGACATGGCAGACGCGGTTCCCCGGGTGTGGTGAGCCGCGCCTGGACGCGATCAGCAGCTGTACGGTGGCTACAGACAACCTTGACGCGCTACGCGCACGGCTCGACAAAAACGCCGTGCAGTATTACCACGATGCAGATGAACAGCGGCTGTGGATTGCGCCCGCGTTCGCCAATGGCACTGTAATAGAATTCATACCCAGCATCTGACGAATCAACGAAACAAAAAAGAGGACTCCTCCATGCGTGCAACAGCCATCATGGCCCACGGCGGCCAGGAACAAGTGGTGTTTCATTCCGACTTCCCGGATCCGGTTGCGGAAGAAGGTGACGTCATCGTGCGCGTGAAAGCATCCTCGCTCAACTATCACGATGTGTTCACCCGCCGAGGCATGCCCGGTATCAAGCTCAATCTCCCGGTCATACCCGGCCTGGATGTTGCCGGTGAGATAGCGGAGATCGGTCCCGGTGTGGAAGGCTGGGAAGTAGGCGAGCCCGTGCTGATAGACCCCGTCAACCGCACCAAGGGCGGTCTGTTGGGCGAGACCACCAATGGCGGACTGGCTGAGCTTTGCAAGGTACCGGCCAATCAACTGGTGCGAATTCCTGATGGCGTGACATTCGCGCAAGCAGCGTCGCTACCGGTCGCGTATGGCACCGCGCATCGGATGATGTTCACGAACGGTCACGTAAAAGATGGCGAGAGCGTCTTGATCCTGGGTGCCAGTGGCGGTGTTGGCACGGGCTGTGTGTTGCTGGCCAAGATGGTCGGGGCCGAGGTGATCTCCTGTGCCAGCTCGCAGGAAAAACTGGACCGCCTGACGGCGATGGGCTCGGATAAAGTCCTGAATTACAACGACACCAACTTCATGAAGTGGGTTTTTGAACACTACGGCAAACCGTACCGACGCTCGTACGATGGCGGCGTCGATGTGATCGTGAACTTTACCGGTGGTGATACCTGGGTACCGAGTCTGAAAGCGCTGAAACGCGGCGGGCGCCTGTTGACCTGTGGTGCAACTGCCGGCTTCGACCCAACGGAAGATATCCGCTATATCTGGACCTTTGAGCTGCAGATACTGGGCTCCAATTCGTGGACGGTAGAGGACCTCACTGCGTTAATGGGTTACATCAAAGACGGCAAGATGGAGCCGGTCATTGATACCGTGTTGCCTCTGGAAAAAGCGGCCGAGGGGATAAGGATGATCGAAGATCGAGAAGTCTTCGGAAAAATCATCATCGAGCCCTGATGCAATCGAAACTCATTTAGGCGGGGCCACACAGATGCTTGAATGTCAGCGCGACCTGTTCACATTGCGAGACGATGTGCACTATCTGAACTGTGCTTCCAAGTCGCCGCTGTTGCGTGCGAGCGAAGAAGCCTCGATGCGCGGATTGATGTCACAACGCCTCCCCGAAGGCACACCTCCAGCTGATTATTTTGCCGAACCTGACCGGTTGCGCGAATTGTTTGCGCAACTCATCCATTGTGATCCCGTGCGCGTGGCAATCGCGCCTTCCGTCAGTTACGGGCTCTCGATAGCAACACACAATCTCCGACTGAGGCCAGATCAAAATGTGGTCGTTGTCGAAGACGAGTTCCCAAGCATTGTGTACGCATCCCTGGCTGCCAATAACACATCAGATGGACAGCTAAGGACGGTGCCGCGCGAGTCAACCGGTAGCGCATGGACTGGTAGACTCATCGAGGCCATCGATACCGCAACGGGCCTAGTCAGCCTGTCGCCCGTCCATTGGATGTACGGTACAAGGTTTGACCTGCAGGCAGTAGCCGACCGGTGCCGCGAAACAGGTACGCTGTTGGTCATTGATGGCACCCAATATGTCGGCGCCGTGCCATTCGACTTCGCGCAGGTGCAACCCGACCTGCTGGTGGTGGCCTCCTACAAGTGGTTGTTTGGGCCCTACCAACTGGGTTTGGCCGTCGTTGGCGATCGCCTGCTTGACGGCGTCCCTTTTGAACATCACTGGAGCCCGCGAGCTGGTAGTGAAGATACGAGCAACCTCATTTACGAGCCGCGCTATCGAGAAGGCGCGCGCCGCTTTGATGTCGGTGAATTCAACAACCCGATAACCGTACCAAGCCTCAATGCGGGTCTTGAACAAGTCCTTACATGGACGCCCGCCGCAATCCAGGAATACTGTGGGGCATTAGCCAATCGGTTGATGCAGCAGCTGGACGATAGTCGTTATTCGCTCCCGCCCGCGGAGGACCGCTACGCACACATTCTGGGAATCAGTCTGAAAGATCCAGGCAGGATTGTCTCGCTGGTCCAGGCTCTCAGCGCTCGCAACGTCCGCGTGTCCAAACGCGGCCCGGTCTTGCGGGTCTCACCACACGTATACAACACCACTGATGATATCGATGCACTGGCTGAGGTGCTAAACGCAAACTAAGGGACGGTTGTGAGCACGTCGATCTCTTAGCGCTTGTACACCCACTCGATCAAGCGGTCCTGCAGCGCGCGTCCAGCGCCACCGCGGGCGCGGTTGCTGTTTAGCAACATTGCAATCGTGTACATCCTGTTGTTCTTCGCGCGTACGTAACCGGCGATCGAAACAACGTCGCGCAACAGCCCAGTTTTCACATGCACTCGCCCCTGTTCTCCGCGACGCTTGAAACGCCGTCGCGTCGTGCCATCAACCCCGACAATGGACAGGCTCGAGATAAATTCCGGCATCGTAGGGCGTTGCCAGGCGACGCTTAACAGCTGCACCAGTTGTTGCGCGGAGACACGCGAGGCGCGCGACAGCCCAGAGCCGTTTTCGATGAACAGCTGCTCGACATTAATGCCGCGTTTCTTGAGATGCGCCAACAAAACTTTGGCTGCATTCTCGCGAGTGACGGGTGGCGCGTAACGTGTTGCACCAATGGCATACAACAACAGTCGGGCCATGATGTTGTTGCTCCACTTGTTGACGGGTCGCACCAGCTCACCCAGCGGTCGCGACTTGTAACGCACCAGAGGCTTAGAACCTTCCGGCGTCGAGCCGCGGCGAACACCACCCGCGATGGTACCGCCCCATTGCGCCCAGATTCCCTTGAATGTGCCCAACGCGTAGTCCACGGAATCCATGACGTTGCGCGAGAGCTCATAGTCTTTGCACTTGAGCGGAAGCTTCCCGCTGAAGCGCACGACATTGTCCGGTTCGACCTGCATTCGCAGGCTGAGCGCATTGCTCTTACACCGGCCTTTGGTGCGCTTGATGTTGTTAACAAGCTTCAGGTTATCGAGTGTTGGGATGGTGTACAGCGCGCGTCCATCGCTTCCATTGAACACGAAGCGTGTGGCGTTGAAGTTAATCGTCAACGCCGTCGGAATGACGTTGTACAACCGGTGTCGCTCACCATCAAAGGCACCCGTGTCCAGCGGTTCCATCGCATAGCGGCTGTCGTCCACCACCAGGTCGCCAGTGATGTGTCGGATACCGCCGCGCCGTAGCTCGCCCAGCATTTTCCAGATTTCCTCCAGCACCAGAAAAGGATCACCGCCGCCCTTGATAATAAGGTCGCCGTTCAGGGTGCCCGCTTCGACGTCGCCCACAGCATGCAGTTCGGTTGTCCATTTGTGCGCCGGTCCCAACAGGTCAAGTGCGGCCCAGGTAGTCACAAGTTTTGCCGTAGAGGCCGGGTTTCGTGGGGTCTTGCTATTGTGGCTGACGAGCGGCGTCCCACCTTCAACCGGGGTCACCAGGATGGACAACGCCTTCGTCGGCACTTTGTACTTCTTGATGACTTTGTTGATCGAGGCAGGCAACCCGTTTGCACTCGCGAGACTTGTACCGACCAGCAAGGCGGCCGTGCACGCCAGCCGCGCGCAAATCTTCGGAAGCTCACTCATCACGACGCTTTTCTTCGGACCGGCAGAGTTGTCAATGTCCGCGATATCACAACCGGCTGATATTCGAACTGGTCTGTGGCCAGTTCAAGATCGCTCAAATGCTCGGCCACGGCCTGAAAACCGAGCGTCCCTTCCAGGCGCGCAACGGCAGCACCTAGGCAGTAGTGCAGTGAATATCCAAATCCAACATGCCGGTTTTCTGTGCGGCGAATATCGAAAATATCCGGTTCGTCAAACCGCCTCGGGTCGCGATTGGCCGCAGCCTGCAACAGCAGGACCCGCTGGCCGGCGTCGATAGTGATGTCCTGATAGGTGGTCGCTTCAGCGCTTAGACGCCACATCGCCTTGATCGGTCCCTCCATACGCAGGACCTCTTCAGTGGTGCCAGTCGCCAACGTCGCATCTGCACGTAGCTGGTGCCACTGTTGCGGATGAGTCAACAGCAGTTTGACGCCGTTCGCCAGCAGATTTCGGGTCGTTTCATGCCCCGCGAACAGCAACAAAACACAGGTGGCGACGATCTCCTGCTCGCTCAATTGATCGCCGCGCTCCTGTGCTGCCAGCAGATCACTGATCAAATCCTTACCCGGTTTTTTGCGACGCTCCGCGATCAAGCTCCGAATCAGCTGCGCAAACTGGTCCAGCCCGCGCGCAGCACGCTCCTCGCGATCGCTAACGCTGGGTGCGCCAAATAACAACATGACGATTTCGTCGGACCAAACCGCCATCTGTTCGTGATATTCGCTCGGCACGTCCAACATGCCGGCAATCACGCGAACCGGTAACGGATTTGCAAAACGCTCGATAAAGTCGAACTCTTCAGCCCCGTCCAACTCCCGACCAAGCTCCCGTGCCATCTCGCGGACGATGCCATCCATGCGCGCCACGGCTCTGGGCCTGAAGGCGTATTCCACCAGCTTGCGCAAGCGCGTGTGCGCGGGCGGATCCATAAACACAATCCAGCGCGACAGAATATCCTGTACCAACTGGTGCCCGACGTCACCGTCGCGCTCCTGACGGCGCTCGTACACCGGCGAGACACGGTCGGAACTCAGCGCGGCGTCTTTGAACGCGGCCCTGACGTCCGCGTACCTGGAGATAACCCATGCCGCGAGTTCGGGGCTCCAGTGCACGGGATCGTTTTCGCGCAGCCAGTTATAGGCAGGATAGGGATCCGCCATCACCTCGTGTGACGTGAGGTCGGGCGCTGCTCCCTTTTCGTCTGCAGCCGTCATACGGCTTCACTCATGCGGGCGTACATGCTGCGATTATTCTCTCCAACGCATCATCAACCAGTTGCTCAAGCTCCGTTGGCGACAGGTTCTGAATCGGGTGCGGCACCCATACGACCTCAGGTACCAGACCCAGTGCCGCACTCTGCATTTTGGCCGCTTGCTTAAACTCTTCGGTGGCCACGATACAACCGGCAATGCCACGCGAATCCAACGAGGTGATGTCATGCAAACTGCACGACGTACACGATCCTCAGTCGGCCAACCCGGCTATGACAATATCGCAGTCCGCAACCATATCCGCGATCACCTGTTCCGCCGCGATCTTGGTATGCGTCGCCTTGGCAAAACGTCGTGTGTCCAGGCCACGCGCATCCAGACGCGCCTGCAGATAGTCCATGAACTCGCCACTGCGTTCCTTGTTGATGGAGAACAACCCCACTCTTGCGGATGCAAGTGGCACGCCTGGCGCCAGGCGCACGCGACTGACCGGCGAACTTTCTGCCGTTGGGTCGCGAAGCAAATGATCAGACATTCATTAATACCCCGTTAGTTCGTCACAATCTCGCGTGTGATCGGTTGCACCTCGTGTGGTCGTCGCATGGCCGCCCAGCCGCCAATGACTGCGGATAACAGCGAACCTGTACCACCCGCACGAACAACCAGGAGACTTCCAGGATGAAACTTGTCTACAAGTTCATCCGCCCGGCTGGGATCAATACCTTCAGCCAGGCCATGCGCACCTTCAATTACGTCGTGCCCAGGCTTACGCAGTGCCTCGGTCACGGCGGCTTCGATCTCCGCGCGCCCGTAACCTTCCCGCTGGAACACAGCGTAGTGATCCGGGGAGATCGCGAGGATCGCTCCAGACCACCCGTACAGTTTCGGGTGGCAAACGCCGACTAGGCCAGCGGCCAGCGTACGGGCAAGCTCTTGCGCACTTCTTGCGCGGTGCCCGCGAATACCGTGCACGCCATCACCGTGGAATAACGTCACGGCACTGGAGCCGGGCGCACATCCACGCGCAACGTGTAGTGGCAACCAGTCGTCGTCGCTCTCATCCTCGGCAAAACAAAATCCCACTTTGCCTGGATGACCAAACACGGCACGGTCTATCTCGCCGGGCCGGCCACCGCCCACATTGCGGATGATCAGTTGCAGCGCGCGCCCGATCGTGCTGTTAGCTCGATTACCCTGCCCAAATACGTTGCCCTGCGCGTTGAGCCCTACACGCCTTGCAATGGGTCCGTTTACGATGATCGCGGGCCCGGAAAACCAGGTTGTGCATAACAAGC
>JACLAC010009816.1_pt1 | contig 20621 bp, 17 predicted proteins | sample 8027881 | NCBI WGS metagenome assembly JACLAC01 (sample SAMN15725517, study PRJNA655200) | protist metagenome | isolation source: fluorescence activated cell sorting (FACS) single amplified genomes of... | place: Spain: Blaines Bay Microbial Observatory, Mediterranean Sea | collected 2016-01-19 | reverse complement strand
AGAACAGGCAAATCCTGGAGGACTGGCTCAAGCGTTTCTAATTGGCGAGTCCTTCGTGGGCGACGGGCTGTCAAGTCTGGTCCTGGGCGACAATATTTTCTATGGGCAGAATCTTAGTCAGTCGCTGCAGAATGCCAGTCAGCAGACGACGGGAGCAACCGTCTTTGCGTACCACGTCAGCGATCCTGAGCGGTACGGCGTTGTCGTTCTCGACGAAAACGGCAAGCCAACAGAAATTGAAGAAAAGCCGAAAGTGCCGCGTTCGAATTTTGCAGTCACAGGGCTCTACTTCTACGACAAGGATGTTGTAGAAATTGCGAAAAGTTTGAAGCCGTCTCCGCGGGGCGAACTTGAGATTACCGACGTCAATCGAGTGTATCTGGAGAGAGGCGACCTCGACGTCGAAGTCTGGCGACGAGGAACGGCCTGGCTGGACACAGGTACTCACGACTCACTTCTTGAAGCCGCTCAGTTTGTGAGTGTCTTGGAGTCTCGCCAGGGACTTAAGATTGCCTGCCCGGAAGAAATTGCCTGGCGAATGAACTACATCACCGACGAGCAGCTTCATGAAATGGCCGAGCCAATGAAAAACAACGGGTACGGGCAGTATCTGCTTCAGTTGCTCAGCCAGTCATACGACCACACCGATCCTGGGTTTCTGCAATCGTAATCTGGTCGAGGACCGTTACGGCGCCACGTAACTGACGTTTCAGTCGGTCGTCCCGCTACACCGCCGCAGGCAGGACGCGTCGCCTTGCGGTCGCGGCACGAGCTGACTGAATTTTTGCTGTTGCCACCTGTTCGTTGTGTCGAAGCTGGTAGTTCAGGATCGACGCACAAATTACGAACGGCACATACTGAAAACTGGTCATCAGTATGGTCATGGTGCAGAGTGCCAGCATGTGGCAAAGCAGCATGATTGCCGCCGGGTGTTGCCCGGAGCGGTAGCTTGACACAGTGAGCATCCCGAATCCGGTCCATTGAAGGGCTGCGGCCGGAAAGCCGGCAATCAGAACCATTCCGATGTGAAATACATGAACGGTGTTGCCAAAGTGCTGTCGCAATTCTTTAGTTGTACCCTCAGTGCCCATCCCGATGATTGCACATCGGGATAAGTACCGCAGCGAAAATCTGAGTGTCGAAGTCCGTTCGTAGAACGAGAACCCCGCCTTGTCGACTCGATAAGTGACGGTGTCGTAGACTCGCGAGGTCGCATTGCGGATTCTTACTGATGTCACAAACAGACCACAGCACATGGCGACCAGAATTGTTCCTACGACCAGGACGCCTCGTCGGTTTGGCTCCTTCCAAAGATAGTAAGCCAGTCCGACAGAAGCGAAGATCGCCGATTTGGCCAGAGTCGCCAGCAAGCCCAGAGAGATCAACAGTAAAAACAGCATCCGTTTTCGATAGTCCGGCACGTACAGCAGCAATGCAAAGACCGGTGACAAGCAAAGACAAAGTCCGCTGCAGCTAATACTTAAGCCGGCGGAACGAATCGCTCCACCAGACAGAGCCCAAATCGACTGGTTGCCGACTTGGCCAACAAATCCTCCTAACTGGAGACCGCCGACCATCGAGCTGATGCAAAGTGAGAACAGAAATCCGGCAATGAGTGTACGCGGTCGAATGTTCACAAAGGCTACCCAACCGAATGGCAGCAGAACGGCAAAGATGTAGAGTGCCTGCGCAAAGCTGATGATTGACCCGTCCGGATCGGCTACCTGCGAAAGGAGAATAAGTGGCAGCGAGATCAGCATTGGAATCTGCCAGCCACGAATTTTTCCGATATGGTCGATGTTCAGCAGGATCGCCGGAAGCAGCAGCAGGTCGCCAAACGTGATGCTTTGGGTTGTCGGGCGCAACGCTGGCCACGGCAGCATTAATAACGCTGCGAAAGCAAAAACCTGCTGGAGACGTCTGGTTTGCATTGGTTGCGTGACGGATCTCTGGGGCGAGAGTCTGCTCGGTTCCGAACTTGAAACTGCCCGTACGCCACTTCGCTCAACGAAGAACCGCAGAAAGCACAAGCGCAGAATCGAATAGAATTACGGCAAAAAGCGAGTGCCGTTCGACATTTGAGTTGGTTTGTGGAAATTAAAGATGCTCCAGACTTGGAGCAGAAGTGTCCGGCTGGATGGCCGTTTCAGGGTTGGGGAAAGGGAGTTTACCGGACCATTTCAGATTCCGGCAACACGGGTTTCGATACGTGAATCGCACACCGAGGCTTAATTGGCCAGAAGTCGCTCTTCTGGTTGGCCGCGGAAGGGCGTACAAAATGGTCTGCAGAATAGAGAGATGACGCGAAACTTCGAGACCGGGCAGAACAACGCGACTCTATGAGGACCATCTTTAAATCTATGTGGCCGGACTCTGAACAAACACAGGAACTGCTTAGGTCAGCCGTTGAGGGTGACGATGTCGCAGTGAATCAACTACTGAATCGCCATCGTGACGCGGTCCGGAAAATGGTTCACATGCGGATGGATCGGGCTGTCGCCGCACGTGTTGACGCCAGCGACGTTGTGCAGGACGTCATGCTGGAAGCCAATCAGCGGTTAAACGATTACATTCAGAATCCGTCCATGCCGTTCCATTTATGGTTGCGTCAACTCGCTAAAGATCGACTGATCGACATGCACCGACGCCACCGCGGTGCTCAACGGCGAAGTGTCGACCGCGAGCGTTCGATGAACGCAACCTATGCCGATCAGTCTTCTCTGAATCTCGCGGCGCAACTGAAGGATCACGAACTGACTCCGGCTGCGGCAACAATTCGTCGAGAACTGGAAGAACGGTTTCTGGCGGCACTGTCGGAACTTGGCGAGGACGATCGCGACATTATCGTCATGCGTCACCAGGAGCATCTATCGACCGGCGAAGTCGCTGAGGCGTTGGGGCTGTCCTCGGCCGCGGCCGGCATGCGATATCTTCGCGCGTTGAGGCGTTTGCGAGATGTCCTCGGCAGTGATCATTCCGGAAACATTGGAATTTGAGTCGCACTGTCTGGTGGTGCCTCTCGCCGTTCACATTTTGCCGCTATCGCGATTTGACCACCACGGAAGACTGACGCCACCGTCAATCGTTAATGTGCTACCCGTCATGTAGTCGGCATCTTCGCTCAACGTAAATACGATCGCTTTTGCAATCTCTTCCGAAGTTCCCATGCGTCCCCAGGGAAGTTTGGCTGCGCCCTTTGCGATGTCTTCTTCACTGAAGAATTTTCGTTCACCGGGCGTGTCGATCCAGCCGGGATGAACGAGGTTGGCTCGAACGCGGTGCTCTGCGAGCTCGATAGCCGCCGTTCTGACCATGTGATCGATAGCAGCCTTCGCCATGTTGTAAGCCATAGCGGTTGGGATCGGGATGACTGCGTGAGGTGAACTGACGACTGTGATCGCCCCGCCATTTCCCTGCTTGACCATCTGCTGAGCTGCCGCGCGAACTCCGTAAAATGCGCCCCACATACTGACGTCGATCGTTCGGCGAAAGCCGTCCATGTCTGCGTCGATCATTCGCTCGCGATCGCTGTAGGCTGCATTCGACACATAAAGGTCAACACTACCGAATTCTTCTGCGGTCTGGGCGACCATCCCCTCGACGAATGACTGATCGGCAACGTCGCCCTGCAGCAGCAGCGCCCTTTGTCCGGCAGCTTCGATCTCGCTGACGACTTCCAAAGCCTCGTCTTTATTCGATCTGAAGTTAAGTCCGACATTGGCTCCCAGTTTCGCCAGTTTCAGGGCGCAGGCCCGACCGATTCCGCGCGAGGCACCAGTGACAATCGCATTCCGTCCTGAAAAATTCATCCTCTCGGTTCCCTTAGCATCTGCAAAATCCACCAACTTGTAGAGTCAAGTTGCTCAGATTCTGAGCGTCATTTCTGTTGTGGACGGTCTGGATTGTGACGCCAGCGTAGTGCCTCGGCAACTAACGCTTCCCGACCAGAACTCATATGAGATTCGAATTGTGGCTTCTTCGCAGATTCTCGTTCGGTAGCTTCAACTCGCTCGTGGTCTGAGGCGTTTCGTCTGCCGATTCAGTATACTTAGAGATAAGTAGCTATGATCCCGCCTTGGAGAGCGGCCATCAGCATTAGCTGCGACGATGCTGCATTACACAAGTTGAACTCGACGTCTGTCACTAGCGAGTAGGTTCAGATGACACAGTCTGGAAATTTAAACGTTGGTTTCATCGGGGCGGGGCGAATGGCCACAGCGCTGGCACAGGGGCTTGTTTCGGCCGGATTCGTTTCCGCAGATCGAGTCGTTGCGACAGACGTCTTGCCGGCTGCTCTCGACGCATTCGCAAAGCAAACATCAGCTCGTGTGGTCGAGAGCGCATCGGAAGTTGTTATTGGCAGCGATGTTTTGTTTCTGGCGGTGAAGCCACAACAGATGTCGCAGGTTCTGAATGGTCTGTCATCCTTGCTTGAAGATCGGCATCTCATTATCTCAATTGCGGCCGGACTTCCGCTGTCAGTTTATGAGTCTGCACTTGGCACAAATCGGCGAATTGTTCGTGTCATGCCGAACACACCGTGTCTGGTCAGTGAGTGCGCCGCTGGTTTTTCGACTGGTGGTTCAACCAGTGCCGAGGATTCCAAGCTGGTCGAAGCCATGCTGGCTACCGTCGGTGTTGCGATACAGGTCGACGAAAAACTGCTGGACGCGGTTACTGGCTTATCAGGAAGTGGTCCGGCCTACGCCTATCAGATTATCGAAGCACTGAGTGATGGTGCTGTGCATATGGGGCTGCCACGCGACATCGCGACCAAACTTGCTGCCCAGACACTGTTGGGGGCAGCGAAAATGGTACTGGAAACCGGGCAGCATCCAGGAACGCTCAAGGACGCGGTCACAAGCCCAGGGGGAACGACGATCGCCGGAGTTCACGCACTGGAATCCGGTGGTCTGCGCGGCACGATAATGAACGCTGTGCAGGCAGCAACAGATCGGTCAAAAGAACTGGGAGCAATATAGTCGTTTGCAACAATTTCAGAATTGCTGGTGAGTTGATGAAAAGCCAACAGTCATTCGGCCAGGGCTATTCGACGCTAAGGCAGTAGTCACTTTGACGGAGCTGATGAGCTACTCGTGACTTTTCCTGACTTGGCAACTGACTGAGCCTGTGCGTGTGCAAATTGAACGTCCGAATTGCTGGAACCAGGCCCGCGAGATTCACCAGATACTGGAACAACGCCTGCGATCAACGACTCAGCCTCAGATTTGGCTCGCGCCGATTTCGCCGCAGCTACTTGTCGCTTGCGAGCGGTCCGCTGCTCAGCCTGTTGTTGCAATTCGGCAATCTGAACCAGCGCGTTCGCGGCTGTCGCAAGTCTGTCGTCAATCGAAAGCGCCTTCGCAAAACACTCAGCGGCTTTTTCACCCTCGCCAAGACTCACATGCACATAGCCAAGGTTTACCCACGCAGGCGCTTCACCACTAACTTGTCGGAACAAAGCAAGGCTTTCTTTCGTCTTGCCCGCATGGCCCAGAGCCAAAGCGAGATTGTTGGTCGCTCGTTTATCACCGGGAGCTTCTTTGAGAGCCATACGAAGAGCAGTCTCAGCTTCATCTAACTTGCCCTGCAGGAAAAACGAGTAGCCCCAGTCAGTCAGGACTTCTGCATTGTGTGGGTCAAGCTCCAATGATCGCCGAAAGTGCTGATTCGCCACATCGTGCTTGCCACCTTTGCTCTCAATAATTCCGAGACGATGCGGAATCGTGGCATTCTTCGGATTCTTTGCGGCAAGCTGCTGGTATCGATCGGTGGCGTCTCTGAGTTGCCCCTGGTGCTCCTGGAGACGTGCGATGCTGAGCTGTGACTCCAGTTTGTCGGTGTTCCCGATCAAAGCTGGCATTTCAGGTGTGGCCATCGCCGATTGATACGCGGCTTTGTTGCATCCCGAAGCAAAAATCGTTGCCGCGACAAACAGTGCGAAACAGCTGACAAATCTTTTCATCGTAGTCACCATCCATGGCTTCGTTGACGTTTCTCTCAACACCGTCCCTGGCAAAGAGAGAACCATTGGTTCTTTTCGAACCAGCTGAACCCGTTCATGCAGAAAAAAAGTTGACTTGCATCCGAAATTACCATTCCGACACAAGTCGCCTTTTGAATCTGGTTTCTTTCGTACAACTAACTGCAAGATCAAAATGTGACGATTCAACGTCCGCCGAGTCCACCGCCGAGTCCACCACCGAGTCCACCACCGCCATTTCGCCCCTGGTTAGAGCGATTAAATCCACTGAAACTGCGAAAATAGGCAGCTTGGGCTTCCTGTAGTTGGTAGCCAGGAGTCAGAGCAGGGGCGACAACAACTTTGTTTTCAACATCTTTCGCCCCAAGTTCAATCAAGCTATGAACGATCACCTCTCGGCGACGTTGGTCAAGAGCCGAGTCGCCGTGAACTGGAAATCCATGTTCGTCGCCATCTCGTTTGCTCATCGAGCTTTGTTCAACGATTACGGGAAAACAATTCTCATCCATTCGAGCAGCGACCTGCCGCACGTGAGATTCTCCCTGACTGTTTAGGCGGGAAGTGTTTCCATCAAATTCGTGCTCATGAATAACGAAGTCAGATGCTTCCGCATTGGTTTCCTGCAGTTTCCAGACCTGGTCACTATATGTCCCTTGTGGAACAGGGTCTGTCGGCTGCATGTAAGCACACTTACTCTTGCAGCAACCTGCCGCCATCACGGCCAGCAACCCACAAGTCGCTACCGGCATCAGACGTGCCATATTAAGAGTCGGCATTGTCAGTATCCTTGATTGATGGTGCCATCCAGCCATGAATTCGAGTCGCTGGATTGCACGCTACCTTGATGAGTCAGTTGTGGCCCGACGTCTGTTTTTACCAATTCTGTCACAGATTCGATTTCAGCAGAGTTGGCGGAATTGAGACTTTGAACCTTTATTTTCGCTACTTGGAAAAACCGTTTTCACCGTGAACGTAGTACTGTTGAGATTGGCTGATGGTTTCAAATTCATCCTTGCAGCGACAGTTGCGGTTGCGGAACAGTGGCCACACAGTGCTCCGATGGTGGAATCCGGGTCGACCTTCGAGATCGCCATAGATGAAGAAATCCACATCGTCAGGATCAGTGACTTCCATACCGGGCAGGATGGACGGCGCTTCATGTGCTTCCATCGGGTGAACCAGTTCCGGACTTACAAGGATCAGCAGTTCGGTCTCGTCTCTCGAGACCTGTTTGTTTTCAAAGATCGGCCGCAACAGTTTTGTCTCGCCAAACAATGGAACTCTGCTTGATTCTCCTCTCTGTTGTTCTTGCAGGAGTCCGGCAATTGCCAGGACCTGGCCTTCTCGCAGTTCGACCGTCGTGTTCACTGATCGAGTATCGATACCGAAGATTCCGCCCACCGAATTTGCTTGATTCAGCGTGCTGAATTCAGGAGAGACGCTCAATCGAATTCTGTCATGGTCAAGAACGACAGGACTGAAACTCAACTGGGTGCCAAACCCTTTAAAAGAAGTTGTTGAAGCTTGTGCTCCGCCAACTCCAACAATGGTTGGAACTGCAAACTGGCCACCCGAAATAAACTCAGCAGTCTGACCACTTAGAACGACGAGGTTTGGTTCCGCAAGAATCTTAGCACTGCCGTTACCTGTCAGCGCGTTCAAAGCCAGCGAGAATGAATCGTCGTTAAATGTGCCCGTCGCCATGATGTTGCCAGCGCCAGCCAGAGTTGAACTGAGCATCAGATCGCCGACATCGAAATTGAAGTCTGCTCCAAGCTGCCGGACTGCAGAACGTTTCAACTCTGCAATTCGAACCTTCAGCATCACCTGCTTTTCGCCGGGGATATTCAGCATACTGATGACTTGTGCCGTCGGAAGTTCGCTGGCATCCGGAAATGGCTCGACAGCAGTTCCAGCACTAAATCCACCAAGTCCACCAAGTCCACTGGAAGCGCCGCCAACGGGAGTATTGTTTTCCCGAATCAACGAGATGATTCTGGAAGCTTCCTGTTCGTCCTTGACCTGTCCGCGAACAATTAACTTGTCTGCGATCGGGATGAGCTGAATCCGACTGTTCGGAAATAACTCATTGATCATGACTTGAAGTTCGCCGTACTCCAACCGTCGCCGGTCTTCGATGCTGTCGTCTTTTTCGACATTGATAACCAGGCTCAAGTGGTGAGGGTTGTCTTCATCACCCAGCCAGAACGTGACAGTCGTACTGCCCGACTCTTTTCCGATCAACTCGACCTCGCGAGTGCCGAAGGCGACGATTTCGATGATCGATGGATCAGCGATCGCGGCTCGAAAGATTGGCTGCTTCATTCGCAGAATCTTTGAGCGCCGCAGTGGAACGTCCAGTTCGGCTTCCTGTTGAACGATCTCGTCTACCAGACTTCCTACCTTTTCGGCAAGCTCTGATGAGGCAACAGGTCGCACAGGCGGCAGGTTTGCAACTGACTTAGTCTGGGCGGACGCGAGTTGTCCCCCCGGGCCAAACAGTCCAGCTGCAAGGATTCCCGGCACTAGAAGCCGGCCAACAGTTTTACGCTTGAAAAGGCACGAAAGCATCTTTGTTCTCCGTCCGTGGATTCAGCTCAAATCCGGTTGAGCCTTCCGTGGGGCCATGTTGAGTGTCTAAACGAACGTCCCTGCCCGTTGACGTCGACATAGCCTCTGAAATGGCCACGTCCCTGGCTGAAAACACCTGCAAATCGACATGGCGCCGATGCCGCATTCAGTCTTCACTTATTCAAGTTGTTGATGAACCGGAGTGGGAAGACCAAAGTTTTCCGAGACCTCAAGCAACTTGTTTGAGCCTTCTCGCGCCGATCCTGCATTAATTATCGGATGGACCGATTGTGAGGACTCAACGGAATGGTGCGCATTCTCCACTCGGAGCTATTGAGCGGACGCTCACCCAGAGTAGGTAAGGTGGGCAGGTATCGTTGAGTTTGCCGACTGTCAGTGAGTCGACGGGGCGATGCGGAGCAACAACACGCGTATTCGGGAAGCTTTAACCGATGCGACTGATCACTTAATTCCGCAGTCTTCCCGTGCTTCCGTTTGTTGACGCGGCCAGTCTTCGGATTTACGCATCATGCGGCGGAGTTTTAAAAATCAGACTCCCTGCTGATCATCAATGCCATATTCTTATGAGAGGTTGGCGGTCTGCGATGACTATCTCAAACCTTGGATGTCTTTCTAAAAAGTACCCAAACTCTGCCTTCTTCGTTGCACTTAGTACAACTCCGCGTTTTAACTCATCTTCTGGATTTACCAATGCGACAGTCGTTACTAACAAACTCAGGGAGTCTCCTGTCGAGGCTCATTTCAGCGGCCAGATGCACAGGCCTTGCTGGAGTGTTGCTTGCATGCGTAAGCGACGTCAGCCTCGCTGAAAACCCTGACGCATCACAGGTTGAGTTCGCTTCATCAGCTGAAATACCGATGGAAATCATTAAGGGAGCTAAACCTGCCACGATAGAAGAGGCTCAGTTTGCGGGAGCTGAAAAGGCAACATTCGTCGTCATTTCTCCGGAATCGGATGGCCGGGCAGTTTCGGCGTCCAACGAGCCGATTGAAGTAGCCGATGAAGTAGCCGATGAAGTAGCCGATGAAGTTGTGCCGCTACCTGCCCGGACGGTTTCCCGACTTGATCACCAGGCGACCAGACTGGTTAGCCAGAGTCGCGAAGCATGGCTTCGCGGTTTGATGGATCAAGCGTCGTACGCTGCGTGGTTAGATATCGCGGTAACCATTCAACTAAGAGTTGCAAAGCATCAGAGTGACCATAGCCGCGTTCTCAGCATACTGAGGGGTCAGGTCTCGCTGTGGATCGAAGCCGCAGACCAGCTTGAGGCATTCAATCAGCCCGCGGCGAGAGGCTGGCAAGCCGACGTTGCTCACTCTCGTGTCATGGTTTTACGAGCGAAGCTACAATACAGAGTCGCAGCGGGACGCCCTGTGACAAGCTACGATCGACAGGTTTATCAACAAGCTGCCGCACAGCACTTGAATACCCGGCTTCAGGATTTTCAAACGGGTACTGGAACCGCCGTGTCCGTCCTTGCCGCCGCGCGAATGGTCGACGAGCAACTCGTCGCGCCGGTGCAGGCCTCGGGAAGTGCGGGCGGCGTTGAGGACGTCTCCGTAGCAACGTTTCAGGTCGCCAGGCCTGTCGCGATTCATGCCGCATTAGCCGAAATTCGCCGCCCCAGTCATCTCGCAACGTACCCTCAAGCCATTGGTACTCGTGATTTCGCCGAAGATCGCGCCGCGGTTCGATGGGCTTCAAGCTTCGCAGCGTATGTTGATACGCGGTCGGAGAATCGGAATCCGGAACGTTTTCTGACACAGCTTGATCAGCAGGCCGCGGCCACTACCGCTCGTCAGTTTGCTCGATACGCAACAGGCACGGCGACACTCGGTGGGATGCTTCGTGAATGGTGGCTGCAGGAGTCAATCGGAGGTCCACTCGTCGAAACCGTGCCGGACTCAGCATTTTCGTCGGCACAATCAAGAAGGCTGCAAGAGATTCATCAGGTCGCGATGTCGTTTCAGGATTTTCGCGGACGCAACGTCGCCGATGTTTCTGCAGCCGAAATGTTGCTCGCTGTCAGGCAGCTAGATCTGATTTCACTGTCCGGTCGTCGGAAGGCCAATGCGCCTTACGCAGATGTCTCGGCCACGTCGACAGCAAGAGTTATTGAGTATGGCGACAACGCGGAAAGTTCAAACTCACAACTCTCAACATCTTCGACAGCGAAGGTGATTGAATATCGCAAGAACGCAGAGACTTCAGAACCAATTGAGCAATAGTGTTCGATGTCTGCCAGAAGGCTTCGTACAAAAGAACAACGAGCACGGTCGAATGAACGACGTCGTGCTCGTTGTTTGGAAATCCGTGATGAGCGTCCGGCGTGGCATCGCGGATCGACTCTGTTTTTTTGCTCAGGCTGCGTCAGCCAGTTCAGTAGACTGAGATTGCGTCTGCAGGCGGAACTGATCCCACTGATCGGCTGGCATGCTCATTGCAAGTTTCAATGCTCCGGCTGCTCCGGCGAAGACTGAGTCCCCAACCTTGCTAACTTTTCCGCCGCCGTAAGCTTCAAGTGACTGCTCGATTAAACGATCCAGCCCATTCAACTGGCTGCCGCCGCCAGCGAGGATGATGTTTGAAAGCATGGCTCGACGGAATTCCGGATCGAAGCGGCTGATGACTTCTCGCAAACCTTCGATGATTGGCTCGACGAGTGTCAGACAGGCTTCTTTCAGTGGACCCGAAACATCGAATTCAGTCGGCCGAGCTTTAACGTCAAGCATGGCGACGGCCTTTTCGTCAATGTTCACTCGCCAAGCCCGTACCGGACGATGCACCACAGCGCGGAGAATCCGTCTCGCCAACCGATCTTCTTGCCTTGTTCATACGTCCGGCCTGAATAACTGCATGACATCTCGTAGATGCGGTAGCCCCTTCGAGCGATTCGTGAAGTGAACTCGGGTTCAAAACCGAAACGGTCCTGTTTAAGCAGTGGCGCGATCTCGTCGATGACTTCCCGGCGGCAAACTTTGTAACACGTCTCCATATCCGTGAGATTCAGATTGGTGAAGCAGTTGGACATCGTTGTGAGAAATCGGTTGCCGAGGTAATGCCAGAAGTAGAGCACTCGGTGAGGCTGATCGCCAAGGAAGCGGCTCCCGAAAACGACGTCCGCTTTACCTTCGACGATTGGATGCAAAAGCCGCGGATATTCCGAAGGGTCGTACTCCAGATCCGCGTCCTGAATGATGACCAGATCACCTTGCACAGCTCCAAAGCCCGTACGGACGGCTGCTCCCTTGCCCTGGTTCTTCTCGTGATAGACGAACGTCATTCGGTTGTTCGGCAGCGAATCATCATCCGCAGGCGATTCGAGACGGGCTCGTTGTTCGTCTTCCATCTGCTTGAGCAGGTCGCGAGTTCCGTCCTTGCTGCAGTCGTCGACCAGGACGATCTCTTTTCGAATCGGAACCTGCTTCACTCGATCAAGCAATCCCTGCAGAGTCTCCCGCTCGTTGTAGATGGGAATAACCACCGAAAGCAGCAGCTCATTCGGAATCATATACAAGCCGAGCTGCCGACACGCCGCGTCGCCAAGCGTCTTTCGCAACGAGTCATACCACTCTTGAGAATGCGGCAGGAGCTCGTTCGATAACTTATCGACCGATTGAGAATCAGAGTCCGACATCAGCACCTCAGAAACATAACAGTATCGCGAAAACGGCAAAGTATATCGTCGCAGAACGTTGCACAGAAGCACTCTCGGTCTGCCAGAACTCGATTTGACCGCGACGTGCTCCGCAAAGTGATCAGCTCGACATTTGCCGCAAGCCTGGAAAATACTGCCCAATCGGATTTTTGCGATTGACTGACGATACATGACTGAGCATCGATCGACTTGCAATCTATCGCTGTTATCGATGGTTTGAACCCGGAACTGATGCGAGGCAGTCTCGACTCTGGTGGTGGTGTCGGACAGTTCGAAGTACGGCTACCTCATTCAGCAGCCGGAAATTCGCATGAATGAACAATCCAGGATCGCTCAGGAAATGTCCGCACCGCTTCGAGAGCTACTGACAGTGTGACGAAACTCTCAAGCTGCTTTGTTAGCTGGATCAGAGACCGCAGCGTGACCTGGTTCTTTCACACTGACATCTGTCGGCTGGCGGTCGTAGCCGTATTGGCGAAGCTTGTGCCCGGCGAGCAACCAGGTGAGACGTTTCTGACTCGACGTGAGTTGATCAGCCCAGGCCATGTCGCTGCGGAGTTTGATCGGGCCTGCCGTGCGGACTCGGTTGCCGGCGTAAAGATGTCCAGGAGCCATCGGAGCGCCGGACAATAGCCGGTCAGCGATGGATGAATAATTCAGCCCCGCGACTTCCCCGATCTCTTTCAGCGTTCGTTCCGGAGTTGAAACAAAGTCTTCGTAATGGATGCACGTTGACGGCCGGTCGGGAAACGCCTTCCGAACCTGCTCACTGAGAAAGTTCATGAACAGCCAGTAACCGGCGGAAATATGAATTGGTCTGGGCTTGATATCCTGCGGAACTCCGCCTTCTTTTGATTTGGCAAACGGTTTCATCCGTGACCACGCAACACCGCGAGCATCGCGCACCAGGTGAACCAGACTGACGTCGAGCCCCGGAGTCAGGCAAAGCAGTTTCGCTCGCAGCGGATTCTTCGATGACTCAATGATGACTCGCTTGCCCGTGGCTTCCGCGATCGCCTGATACGTGGCGTGCGTCTGATTCAGGCATTCGGCGAAATCTGGATCAGGGTTTCCCGCACGAAGCCTGTGCCACTCTGGAATCGCAAACCGTTGAACTCGAGTGAACTTCGTCATGAGTCGCTCGTGTTCAGTGATCGACGCCCGGCCGGTTAGTTCTGACCAGCGATTGCGTACCGACTTCCAGATTTCGCAGGCGTCGCGAGCTTCGCCACACGAGCAATTCTCTTTTTGAGCGGAGCCTTCGATAAAAAGGTGCACTAACTCGCCGACACCAATGACGTCTTCGTGATTATTGAGAATCGTGTCGAGCACTGTCGAACCGCTGCGTCCAGCACCCATCACATAAACGACTCGAATCGGTGCATCCGGTCGAGCATCAGCCGTTTCAGCGGCAATTTTCAGTTCTGTCAGTTCCGCCACACTCGGACTCCATTCCGGTCGAAATTCACATTCCGCTCAAATCCCCGATACCTCGGGGTCAAAGAATAAAGCCACGGCCAGAATCAGGACAACGCGAGGTTTACTGCCTGAAAAGTTGATTCGGGACGAATTTCGGGAACTCTAACTCCCAAATCCAGGATGCCCGCGCGAAAGTCTCTGCTTACAGACTCGACAGAATTCGAAGTTTTCAGCAGAATCCTACGTCTCACGCGCAGATTGTCGTCCACCATTGAGTCATCTTCTGCCTGCTGGCTCGCTCAGAAATAACAGTGTTCACGAGGGTTTCCGATGACCGACGTTGCCACCGAAACTGCCGCACCCGCAGAAACTCCAGAACCACTCTTCAGCAAGGCTGATCTGCGAGAGTTCGAGGCCGAAGACGTCCTCGCCGGGCAGATTATCTGCAAAATGCTTTCACTTCTATTCATCTACACCCTCATCGCTATGTCGATCGTCTCAATCTGGACGGCAACCCGGTAGATCGCCACATCTGCGATTCCGTCAGAGCAATTCGCTTTGAACCGCGAATTCGGCCACCCAGAAACGCAATATAACCAGGCCCGGAGAATTCGATTTCTCCGGGCCTGGTTTGTTTCAATTGATGAACCCAGTTCCGGATCAAATCCACTGGCCTACTTCGACCGGCCTGATTCCCAGTCGAGACGCAGGATTCTTCCGGACGCAAAGCCGACGACCAGCCATTCGCCGAGCGGATCGCAGACCAGACTCGCGACGTCGTCGGGAGTTTCTGCGGCCCACAAGAGAGCGCCGTCGGCGTCGAGCCAGTAGATATGCCGCTCAACAGTTGAGACGACGAGTCGCTCACCGAAGTAACTCGCCGCGACTTTCGACGGCGTTCCTTCGACGACGAAGGACGTCCGGGTATTTCCGCGATGGTCGAAGCACTGCACACCGTGGGCGAAACCAGCCATGTAAATCGCCCGAGCCCCTTCCGTGATACTGAGGTCACCGACGGTCGACCAGATTTTCTCGCTCCAGACTTCCGATCCATCAAACCTATGGATACAGAGATGTCCGTACTCGGCCGCGCCGCAGATGCGTTTTTTGTCGACGCAGAACTCAATGAATTTGAGCGGCTTCGCCGTAGAGAACTGCCCCAGCTTCTTTCGGTCGATACTCAGCAGAGCGTTGTCGCAATTGTCCAGCCCCATCACGACGTTGTGACCGTACGGGTCAATCGCGGCCGTCAGTACTTCAGTCGGAGATTCGCTTGACCAGGCAACTTTCATCCGCCCGTCAAGCACGCAGAATTCGTGAGTTCCACAAACCGCGACTCCAACTTCGCCCGTGTCCGACCATTTCAAGAGTCGAGCGTTTCTCAACCCGCGACTCAATGTCTGTACTCGCCCCTGACAATTCAGTCGGTACATGCCACCCGACAAATCGACGGCAAACAGGTCACCCGTTTCGCGAGCCTGACATAGACTGCTCAGCTCAGCATCCGTGTTGAATGCCCAGGCAACGCGTGGAGCAAGCCCGGGGCCAGAGTGAAGCCAGTCGGTTGAATTGGGCATCGCAGTTGAAATCCTGTTCCGTGCAGTTGCAAATCCAATTCGCAAATGGTTAATCATTAGCCACGGATGGACAACGATTCGCACAGATGTCTCTGGATACTTCAGAAAACAATCCGTGTTTAGCCGTGGTCCTTTAGTCCTGTCTCGCGTCCGAAGAACAAAAGTTTCAGGTTGTCATGTTCCCATCTCGACTTTGCTCGAACATTAACTTCTCACACTGAACGTCGCGACCTGATTCTACCTGCTAGCCACGAATCAGTGGCAAACTTCTGAAGTCAGCTCCACACTTTGTCGCGCCGCAACTTTTGATCAACATCCGTCAGACGGGAACAATTCTATGACGAATATGAGCGTGCAAATCCAACGGCTGTGCGTTGTGTTTTTTTTTACAGGACTTGTGATGACCGATCCAATGGCGCCGCCAATTTCAGAGCAGGTAGTTCAGGCTGCGGGCTTCGACCGTCCGGTCGGCGATCCAGGGCAAAGTCGGTCCGTCGTGATTTCGACAAACGGCATGGTCGCAACAAGTCACCCGCTGGCGGCTCAGGTTGGGTTGGATATTCTCAAAGCTGGAGGCAACGCAGCGGATGCGGCCATCGCCACCAGCGCGATGATGGGATTGGTCGAACCGATGAGCTGCGGGATCGGCGGCGATCTGTTCGTCATCTATTGGGACGCGAAAACCAAATCGCTGCACGGGCTGAACGCCAGCGGTCGTAGTCCCTACGCTCTGAACCGAGAAGTTTTCAAAGAACAGGAGCTCGACGAAATTCCGATCCACGGTGTACTGCCGTGGTCGGTCCCGGGTTGCGTCGACGGTTGGGAAGAGCTTCGAAACAAATTCGGCACCATGCCGTTCGAGCAAACGCTGAAGCCATCGATCGACTACGCAGAAGCCGGCTTCCCCGTTACGCAGATCATCGCCGGCTATTGGAAGAGCGGCGAAGAACGCTTCAACAACTGGCCGACCGCAGAAAGAACATATTCAGCAAAGACTTATCTTAAGAACGGCAAGGCTCCACGTGAGGGCGAGGTCTTCAAGAACCCGTACCTGGCGAACAGCTACCGGGCAATTGCCAAAGGCGGTCGTGACGCGTTTTATAAGGGAACGATCGCTAAACAGATCGTCGACTTCAGCAACCACGAAAGTGGCTACTTCTCGATGAAGGATTTTGCCGACCATACGTCGGAGTGGATCGACCCCGTCTCGACAAATTATCGAGGCTATGACGTCTGGGAGTTGCCGCCGAACGGCCAGGGCATCGCCGCTTTGGAAATGCTGAATGTGATCGAAGGATTTGACGTTAACAAGATGGGGCACAACTCGGCCGATCTGATTCATCTTTTCGTCGAAGCCAAGAAGCTGGCATTCGCTGACCGAGCTAAATTTTACGCCGATCCCAACTTCAACAAACTGCCGATCAAAGAGCTGATTTCCAGGAAGTACGGCAATCGTCAGCGAGCACGAATCGACATGCAGAACGCGGCGAAGGACGTCGATGCGGGCGATCCGATTCTGAGCCAGGGAGACACAATCTACCTGACGGTCGTCGACAAAGACCGCAACTGCTGCTCATTCATCCAGAGCAACTATCACGGGTTCGGTTCACAGATCGTGCCCGGCGAAGTCGGCTTTGTGATGCAGAATCGAGGACAACTGTTCAACCTGGATCCCGATCACCTCAACACGCTTGAGCCACACAAGCGGCCGTTCCACACGATCATTCCTGCCTTCGTGACAAAGGACGGCAAGCCGCACTTCTGCTTCGGAGTCATGGGCGGCGACATGCAGCCCCAGGGGCACGTGCAAGTCTTAATGAACATGATCGATTTCGGGATGAGTGTTCAAGCCGCTGGCGACGCCTCACGCGTCAACCACGTCGGTTCTCAAACCCCAACAGGAACAGCCATGTGGGAAAGGGGCGGCGAAGTCGGGATTGAATCAGGAGTCACTCCCGAAGTCAGAGCCGAACTCCAACGAAGAGGCCACATTCTCCGCGAAGCTCCGGGGTCGTTCGGCGGCTACCAGGGAATCCTGATCGACTGGGAGAACGGAACACTCCACGGCGCAACGGAAGCTCGCAAAGACGGAGCAGCAGTCGGTTACTGAACCAGCTGAAAACAGAGACTTACGTCAACTCCGGAATCGGTCGGCCACCTTCTTGAACAATCGGCATCGGTCGACCTTGATGATTCACCCAGTGCGAATTCAGGTCGATCCCCAGGTGTTGAAACGTCGTCGCCGCCAGATCCTGAGGACGCACCACCGAACTGGCGACTGCTCCACCGCGGCGATCCGTACTGCCGATCGCCTGGCCGTGGCGCAACCCACCGCCGGCAACGACCATCGACATGACGTTCGTCCAATGGTCTCGCCCGGCGTCTTTGTTGATGACTGGTGACCGGCCAAACTCGCCCATCATCAGAACGAGAGTCTCGTCCAGCAGTCCGCGCCGTTCGAGGTCCGTGACCAGTCCATAGAAAGCGCGATCGACTCGTGGAATAAGTGGCTTAAGCCCCTTCTCGATGCCGCCCCAGCGGACACTGTCGCCGTGATGATCAAAGTAGCCCCACGCTCCACTTACCAGCACGAACGTGACTCCGGATTCGACAAGCCGTCGTGCAAGCAACGCTTTCTCGCCAATACTTTCTCGACCGTACAGATCGCGAGTTGCGTCTGGTTCGCTCTTCAGGTCGAACGCTTTCTGTACCTTCCCGGAGACGACCATCTCGTAAGCCTTCTGCGTCGAACGATCAAACGCTCCCAATGTGCCGTGCTGATCAACGTTTTTACGCAGCGCATCGAACTGTGCCCTCAGCGTGTCGCGATCCTGCAATCGTGGCGCTGAGATTCCCTTGGGTAAATTGAACCTGCCAGTCAGCTCAAGGCCTTTCACCGGGTTGAAGTCGGCCCCCATATGGCCGGCCCCGTACACGTCAGATGTCCATGAGTTGGCCAGTCCGACGAAGGCTGGCAGATCGGGATCGTTGGCTCCTCGAAACTTCGCCGCGATAGATCCCATCGATGGATATCCGGCGCCATCTTTACCATCGTTGGTGCGGCGAGCCAACGGATTGCCGGCCTGCATCGTGATTGGTGTGTGATTGCTGGCTTTGCAATCGACCGCGCGGATCACCGATATTCGGTCAGCGATCGACGCCTGCAGTGGGAGATGCTCCGTGAACTGAACTCCAGGAACGGCCGTGCTGATCGGCGAAAACGGGCTACGGATTTCCTGTGGTGCGTCCGGTTTTGGATCCCACATATCAATCTGACTTGGGCCGCCCGATAGCCAGAACAGAATCACAGACTTCTTCGGTCTTTCGGCAATGTCGGCATCTGCAGCGTTCAGCAGACCTGGCAACGACAGCCCGCCCATACCGGCCAGACCGGTTTGCAGAAACCATCGCCGCGAGCCCACTCGAATCAGGCCATGACCCGCTGGAGCAAACGTATTCTTTATCGAACTCGTTGAATGCTGGCTGGCGTGAATATCAGATTCGATGAAATTGTTCATGACTGAATCCTTAAAACTTCGGAAACCCTGACTACTGATCATCTTCCGCAGGTTCTTATCTACAAACAACTTATCCAATGGGTGTGAAAATTAAAAACGGCAGCCTGCAGGTTCACGTTTGTGTCACGGTCCGAGACCGCACATCCTCGCGAGCACGCCCGGTCAACTGTTACAAATCAATAGTACTAAAGGCTCGTGCGATTAACTGCAGACATTCCACGATGGACGAAATCAACATGCGATCAACGATTACTGCCGTATTGACAATTTTCTTCGCCGCATCGGGACTTTCCGCAGCCGACTGGCAACAGGCCGCCGGGCCAAATGGCAACTTCGTTGTCGACGGAAAAGCCGTTGGCAATTTCAGCGGGGCGATGAATCAGAACGTCGTCTGGCGATCTTCTTTGCCGAACACCGGCCAGGGAACTCCAATCGTGTCGAATGGCCGAGTCTTCGTAACCAGCCACGAACCCATCACCAAAGACACCGAAATGGGCTCAATGATTCTTGGGCTGTGCTTCGACGCCAGGACCGGCAAAGAACTGTGGCGACGCAAACTTCCCGGCACTCGGGTCACTGATTTTTCCAGCCTGTTCAGCGACAACACGGCTGCCTCGCCAGTTGCCGACGGCAGCTGTGTACTGTTTTCGAATGTTGGCGGCACACTGAAGTGCTTCAACTTCGCCGGTACTGCGAAGTGGTCCTTCCAATGGGGGCCGTTTGGCCGACACCACGCTCGGCAGCACGAGCCAATTCTGCACAACGGCAAAGCCATCCTGGTGCAGGTGCCTCGTGAAGATCTGGCGTCTGACGTCACAACGAAGGCCGGTGCAAAGTCCCTTGGCCGCGGTCAGGAATACTGGACTCGACTGCAAGCCTTCGATCTGCAAACCGGCAAGCGAGACTGGATCGCCGAAGCCGGAACGTCATGCCACTCGACATCTTTGATCGGCAAAACTAGCGGCGGCACTACGGCCATACTGACCGGTCGAGGCGGCGGGCATCAGCCTCCGGAAGAACCGTACGGAATTTCGCTGGTCGACGCGGGCAACGGAAAGACGATCTGGGAACTGCCAGTCACGGGCTACGCCTCACACCAGAGTTCAAGCTGGAACAACGATGTCGCCTGCCTGTTCGCCGGTCAGGAACATCTCACTGTTGATATTCAAACGGGCGAGGTCCGAAGTCGCACATCCGTCAACGAAGGCGTGACCATCCGCCGCCACGCAGACGGAGGCTACAAGACGGAATCAAACCAGAATCTTAAGAAATCGCGACACCCACTCACCAAGCAGGCCAACTGTCTGGTCGGCGACTATCACTACTTCCGTGCTCACGACGAGTTCCTGATCGGCCGTGTAAACATTCAAACTGGCAAGGTCGAATACCTGCAGGTGCCAGTTCAAGTGATTCGCAAAGATGGTGCCGACGACGAAGTCCGCTGGAGTGACCCGCTGAAGAACGACATGAAGAATGCCCACGGTTTTCTCGCCACGCAGGACCGCCGAAACGCCGGCAACGGTTGGGGACACGTCTCCGCCGCCAGCCCAATCGTCGTCGGCGAAAACATCTACATGCCAACAATGCTCGGCATGGTTTACGTCCTTAAATGGAACGCCAAAACCCTCGACGAAAAAACACTGGTCTCAATCAGTGACCTCGGTACAGCCGGACAAACCTGGTCCCTCGCAAGCCTGTCATTCTCCGACGGCCGCCTCTACGCCAGAACGCTCAAAGAGCTGATTTGCTTCGGCGCTCCGAAATAACCACGAGGAAATCAGCAGACTGCACTGGCACACGTCTGCCGTTCACCAGAATCCTGACTACACGGCTCGCCGAAAGGGAAGCTGCCCATTCCCGACAGCATGGCCAG
>JACLAC010003242.1_pt1 | contig 20621 bp, 18 predicted proteins | sample 8027881 | NCBI WGS metagenome assembly JACLAC01 (sample SAMN15725517, study PRJNA655200) | protist metagenome | isolation source: fluorescence activated cell sorting (FACS) single amplified genomes of... | place: Spain: Blaines Bay Microbial Observatory, Mediterranean Sea | collected 2016-01-19 | reverse complement strand
CGCGACTAATGCGTTACTCGAATTCGTGGCGGGCGGCAAAGTGGATACGCCTGACGTGGCTCCCGACTACATGCAATTGTTAGGAAGTCGATTTATCGCACATCCGGCGAATCAGCGAATCGCGGTTAAGGTGACTGATTATGTCCATCCGTTGACTGAGCGCATTGAGGACTTTGAAGTTGACGATGAAGAACCCTACTACTGCGAGGCACTTGGAGAGCAGCGGGTCTTGTTGGAAGCATCTTATAGTGAGCCATCGCAGGGCTACGTTCGATCAGAGTATGGCACTGATAAGGATACACACCCGCAAATGTACTTACATTCTGTTGGCCAAGGAGAAGTGCTTTATCTTTCCCTGGGGCACTGTACGGGTAAGCATGATATGAAGCCGATGGTTGACGTTGTTCCAGTTGTCAGGGGCTCTTGGAATTCTCCAACTTACTATGAACTTTTGCGTCGTGGGATCCGATGGGGAGTGGGCACGATGTAGGCTATACGTTTGATGATCTGAACTGATTAACCATTGCTGGAGCTAAGAGATGCCGAATTACGAAAATATCCTATATGAAGTTGACGAGGGTAGGGCTCGAATCACGCTGAACCGACCGGAGAAACGCAACGCACTGTCGATAGAGCTCGTTGAAGAGCTGCGTGACGCGTTATGGGAAGCAGATGATGACAAGTCGGTGCACTGTGTCATCTTGAAAGGGGCTGGTGAATCCTTTTGTGCGGGATATGATTTAACGCCATCGCGCAAGCGAGAAAATGATGGAGTAGAGCGACGACGAGGCCGCGGCATTGATGACGATGCGTGGGGTATTGAACGTTTTCAGCGCAGTCTGCGGACGCTATTTGAAATGCACAAACCGTCGATTGCGCAAATTCACGGGCACTGTTTCGCGGGCGGCACGGATCTTGCGCTTTACTGCGACATACTCATCTGTTCCGACAACGCCAATATTGGTTATTCAGCATTGCGCAATATGGGGGCGGCTCCAAACCAAATGTGGCTCTATCACTGCGGACCTCAGTGGACCAAACGCTTGTTGTTGACGGGAGATACTTTGAGTGGTGAAGATGCGGCGAAAATCGGTCTGGTCTTGAAATCGGTGCCTGAGGAATTGTTAGAGGCGGAAGTAGAAGGGCTTGCTGACCGTATGAGTTGGATTGACCCGGAAATGTTGTCGACGAACAAACGAATTATTAATGTCGGTATGGAGCTTATGGGTGCGCAGACTGTGCAGCGTTTAGCGGCCGAAAACGATGCTCGAGCTCACACCAGTAAAGCAGCCAAAGATGTCTTCAAGCAGATTTCGACTGAAGGGCTGAAAGCGGCGTTGACGGACCGAGATGCCCCTTTCGGTGATAGTCGAGCACGCGTGGTTGGTGCTGAAATTCGAGATGAGCATGGCTGTTTAGTAGATGTGTCGCAGTGAGCATACTTGATCGTTTCCAACTTGATGGCTAGGTAGCAGTGGTGACTGGTGGTGACTGGTGGTGGCCGTGGTATTGGCGAGGGGATCGCTCTTGGCCTTGCTGAAGCCGGGGCGGACGTGGTGCTTGCCGCGCGAAGAAGCAACGAAATTGAGGCCGTTGCTGAAAGAGTTCGAGGGCTAGGGCGTCGCGCCCTAGCCGTAATAACAGACATGATGGAGATCGAGCAAGTACAAGCGCTCGCTGAAAAAGCTTTCTCTGACATGGGTGCGTTGACGTGTTGGGTAAGTAATGCAGGTGGTGCGGATGATCGTGTTCCCAGAACGTTGCTAGAAATGCCTGAGCGCCAATGGGACTTCCAGATGAATCTCAATCTCAAAGCGGTTTGGACGGATGCCCAGGCTGCTGGCAACATTATGAAAGAGAATGATGGCGGAACGATTATCAATATTTCTTCTCAGGCGGCGAATCGCGCCTCGCCGCATAATGGCCCCTATGCAGTGGCAAAGAGTGGTGTTAACAATCTAACGCAAACGCTTTCGGTCGAGATGGCACCGCTGGCTATTCGGGTGAATTCGGTTTCGCCGGGTCCTATTCCGACAGAGGTATTTCTAGAGTTCACCAATCTTACTGAGGCGGATATTCCTAATATGGGAAAACAGTTTGGTGTGCCTCTTGGACGGGTTGGGTCGCCTGAGGACATCGCCCCGGCCGTTGTCTATTTGGCTTCGGATGCATCAAGTTGGATGACCGGACAAGATATTGTGATCAACGGCGGCTTGTAAGAGAACGCCCGGCCAAAGTGCGTTCCCTGTCTGTTAGCGCAATGTTGTCGCAGGTCAATGGCGCTTGGGTTTCATTTGCCCTGTGGCGCTGCTCGTAACTCTGTCGCCCAACTGGAAATACCCTTATTACGAAATAGCGGCCGCGTGTGAGGTTTTTCGTTTTAGGTATTGATTGACGTTGCTAAATATTTGCTAGATTCCGTCTATTAATAGGTTTGGCTAACAGCTTTGGCGATGTCGAATTTTGGTGGCATATGGCTATTCACTTGAACCGACTAAAGACGATACGGTTTTGCTCCGGTTCAATAGGTCGGCGCGGTACTTGCGAATGCGGGTCTGGTCATCATTTGCTCAAAGTAATGGGCGAGCTTGGCTCGGCCGCTACGCCATTCATCTTCAGGAGCACGCCAGTCGGCGTAGCCTAATGCGGCGATTATTGTAATCGAGGCAAGCGTGACCGGGTCATCAGCCCGTAGCGATGCCTGATCAAGCGTGTCATAGCATCGCTGGCTTCGATTCTGTTCACGTGCTAGAACTGAGCTCGACCGATATTGTGGGTCACGCTGATTGTTTTCTAAGGACCGGACGAACAGAGCGTCCATCAGTACGCTCGCGGTAGACTCGAGAACAAGGCAGGTTTCGAGTTCAGGGCTCTGGATAGGAACCAGTCCTGCGTTGGCAATCGCGTTCAAATAGCGACAAATGATCAATGCTTCGCAAATCGATTGCTCGGTGTTGGTGATGAGCACCGGAATTTTTCCGCCTGGACCGTAAGTAGGAAGTTCAGCAAAACTTTTGATCGCGATTTCTTCGACTTGCTCGTTGAGCCCAGCTTCACGCACGGTAATTCGAGCCCGGCGGGCGTAGGGTGAATTGTTGCTCATGATTAGTTTCATAGGAAAGTCCGATATAGCTATTGTGGTGTTTTAAGGTGTGATAATTGCTCGCGTTCGTCCAGTATTCAAGTCACTGCAAAGCATAGGTAGGTGTCCGGTGGCAACGGAAATTTTGGCTGACGATTTTAAGATTGAGCCGTATTGGTGGGAAGATGCGCCGAGGCCGGAAGTAGATAAGGAAGACTTACCGGATGAGGTCGACGTGCTCGTTGTCGGGTCGGGCTATACCGGTCTGCACACGGCTCTACAAACGGCGCGAGAAGGGATGGGGACGCTGGTGCTGGACGCACAACAACTGGGGGCCGGTTGTAGTAGCCGCAATGGCGGTCAAGTGTCCATGAGCGTGAAGGGTACATTTCCAGAGATGACGCGCCAGTATGGACCTGGTCGAGCGACCGCTTTGCTAAAAGAAGGCCATAACGCGATGGATTATCTTGATCGCTTCATTCGTGATGAGCATATCGAATGCGGCTGGGAGCGTAATGGCCGGTTTTCTGGTGCGCATAACACCGGTGCGTACGAATCGATGGCCCGGGCGCTGCGAGCTTTACCACCGGAACTAGCAACGGAATGGCATATGGTCACGCGTCAAGAACAACGATCTGAAATCGGCTCTGACCTCTATTATGGCGGTGTAGTCTATCCAGAGCACGGTGCGCTGCATCCGGGACGCTACCATTTAGAGCTGTTGGCGCGCGTCCGCAAGGCCGGTGCGACGGTTCGTGGCCACTGCCCGGTGCTTCGCATAGAGCGGCGTGCATCTACTGGATACGAAGTCCACACGCCCAAGGGGCGAGTCCGTGCAGGCAAGGTAGCTATCGCCACAAACGGATACACCAAGGAAGTGTCACCCTGGTTGCGTCGGCGTATCATTCCGATTGGCAGTTATATCATTGCTACCGAGCCTCTCGACGAAGCGGTTGCGCGTGAAATCTCACCGCACAATCGTGTTATGAGCGATTCGCGAAAACTCGTGTTCTACTATCGCTTATCACCAGACCGCAGGCGTGTCCTGTTTGGTGGTCGCGTCGCGCTGAGTGAAACGGATCCAAACATGAGTGCGCCGGCCCTCCACCAAGCGATGTGCAAGATTTTTCCACAACTTAGCAAAACGCGGCTTAGTCATTCCTGGCTCGGCTTTGTCGGCTACACGTTTGATACGTTGCCACATGTCGGGCAACACGATGGAGTGCACTATGCGATGGGCTATTGCGGTTCTGGTATATCGCTATCGAGTTATTGTGGGGCAATGATGGGCCGGGAAATGGCTGGGCAGACAGACGCTCATACCGCGTTCGCCGACGTCAAGTTTAAAACTCGACCCCTCTATAAAGGCAATCCTTGGTTCCTCGAGCCGTCTGTGCTCTATTATAAACTGCGCGATCATTTAAACATCTAGAGCGGAGAAAGAACGAATTAATGAGTAAGTACAACTTAGTCGTGAATGGCGACGACCTCGAGGTGGACGTCAGTCCAGAGATGCCCTTGCTATGGGTATTGCGTGACAAACTCAAGTTGACGGGCACCAAATATGGGTGTGGGATTGCTCAGTGTGGTGCCTGTACGGTGCATGTTAATGGCACGGCTGTTCGGTCTTGCATCTTGCCCATAGCGGCGGTTACTGGTCCGGTAACGACGATCGAAGGGCTCGCTAGTGGCAATGCTCTGCACCCGTTGCAAACAGCTTGGATAGAACATGATGTGCCCCAGTGTGGCTACTGTCAGGCGGGTCAGATAATGAGTGCTGCGGCATTGCTCGCAGCGAACGCGAAACCAAAAGATGACGATATCGATCAGGCAATGGCAGGTAATTACTGTCGTTGTGGTACCTATACTCGGATTCGCGCGGCCATTCACACTGCTGCCTCTTTTTACAATGCAGACAAAATGTCTCAAGGAGCAGGCACATGAGTATGAAACTCAATAGACGTTCGCTATTGAAAGCATCCGCTATCGCTAGCGGTGGTTTGATGCTTGAACTAGCGCTTCCGGTAGACGTGTTGGCAGAAGAAGCCAACACGATCGTGTCGTCCGCTGAACTGAATTTTTATGTGCAGATTTCTACGGACGGTCAGATCACCATTTATGCGCCAAACCCGGAAATGGGCCAAGGCATAAAGACCACGCTTCCGATGATTATCGCCGAGGAAATGGGTGCACGCTGGGAAGATGTGCAAGTTTTGCAGGCGCCCGTCGATCAAGCAAAATTCGGGATGCAAGGTTCGGGTGGCTCCATGTCAGTGCCGAGGAACTTTGATGCCATGCGTCGCCTCGGTGCATCAGCTCGTGAAATGCTGATTGGTGCTGCTTCACTGTTGATGGAAGTAGAACGGCAGGAACTTTCGGCCAAGGAAAGCGAAGTCGTTCATGACGGCGGGCAAAGTCTGACTTTTGGGCAATTGGCATCGGTTGCGGCGCAACAACCGGTCCCGGACCCAGAGAGTCTGTCGTTCAAAGATCCGCGTTCCTATTCGATTATCGGCACCTCTGTTGGAGGTGTCGATAATCTTGTCATTGCAACTGGATTGTCGCAGTTTGGTATTGATGTAGATGTGCCTGGGATGAAGTACGCGAGCTATACACGCTGTCCGCGTCGTGGTGGCGTTGCACTTAGTTTTAACGAAGATGAAATAAAGGCACTGCCAGGGGTTATCGATGCCTTCGTTCTTGCCCCCGATGCGCGTGCAGGTAAAGCATCGTTTGGTTTTATGGATGGACTCGCGGTGTTGCGTGGTGGCGTCGCTATTGTCGGAGACGATACGTGGTCCGTCTTTGATGCTAAGCGACAGCTCAAAGTTCGCTGGGATGAAGCCGCTGCCTCGACCGACAGCTGGACAGAGATGGTCGCTGAAGCGCAGGGTATCGCTGCGGCTGGTGGCGGTGAGGTACGTGTGGCGGGTAAAAACGTAGATGCTGCACTCACGCTTGACAGCAACCGCGTCCAGCAGGGTTTCTATCAGTTTCCATACGTCGCTCACGTCTGCATGGAGCCTATGAATTGCACCGCCGATTTTAGGCGGGGAAAGGACGGTCAACCGGATGCATTAGAGATTTGGTACGGCAGCCAGTTTCCTGAGCAGGTGAAAGAGATTGCGGAAAATATGCTTGGCGTGAAAAAAGAAAATGTCATTGTGAATAACTTTCGCATGGGTGGCGGGTTCGGTCGCAGGGCCCTGCACGACTATGCAGCCGAGGCCATGGCGATCTCTCATCGTATCAATCAAGCGGTGAAACTGACGTGGACGCGCACGGATGATATCCACAATGATTTCTTCCGGGTCGGTGGTTTTCAACAAATGCAAGGTGCGGTAGATGCAGCCGGAAAGCTTGCGGCGTGGGATCAGCACTACATCGGGTTTGCGAGTGGTGGCAAGCCGGTGATCGGTTCGGGGCTGCGTGGTAACGAGTTTTCAATGGTCGCGCTGGATAATGCTCGCGTTACCCAGACGATGATGGCGGTAGACACCTCTTGTGGTGCGTGGCGAGCACCGGGTTCTAACACGAACGCGTTTGTTGAGCAGAGTTTCATACATGAACTAGCGGAACTGGCTGGACGTGACCACGTTGAATTTTTGACCGAATTGATGGGTGAGCGCCGCTGGATTAAGGACGGAGACATCTCCGCTCTCAATACCGGTCGGGCACTCGATGTCATTGGGCTAGTGGCGGAAAAAGCGAACTGGGGAAAGACCATGGCGACCGGACGGGGGCAAGGTTTGGCCTTCTACTTTTGCCATGCGGCGCATATCGCTGAGATCGCTGAGGTCTCGGTAGATGCTGATCGCAACTTCCGCGTCGACAAAGTGACCGTCGCGATTGATGTGGGTCCGATTATCAATATGAGTGGCGCAATTAGTCAGGTGCAGGGCTCGATCGTTGATGGCCTGAGTACAATGGCGCTCCAGCAGATCACTATGCGTCATGGTGAAATCCAGGAAGGGAACTTTGATGACTACCCCGTTATGCGGATCGCTCACACGCCGCGGATCGACGTGCACTTTATTCAAAGTGATAATAGACCGACTGGCCTGGGTGAACCGGCTCTACCACCGCTTGCGCCGGCTGTGACGAATGCTATTTTTGCGGCGACAGGCGAGCGCATTCGCTCGATGCCACTGAGCCAAACAGGGTTTAAGCTGACGTAGGGTCGATACGGCCTATTTGGCGATTCCGATGGAAAAATAATGTTGGTTCGGCTCGATGATTAATTTGGCTGCTCCAGTCTCAAGAGAAGACCGCAGGTGATGGCTTGCTGCCAGGCGCAACCAATTTTTCTTGAAACCACTCGGTGTAGAGGGCTACTTGGTTGTGGTCCGCCAGGTTCTAAAATTTGCCAACGGCGATCGCATGAGTGCTGATGAAGCGCGGAAAAAATAGATGCGCCATTGTGACGCACGATTCAAACAGGGTTTGGCGGCCAGGGCGGCGCTATTTGTAGCGGAAATACCTATCAGGTAGCGGCCTTGGCAGTTAGTCTAACCACTACCGACCGCAGGAAGAACTGGGGCGAATTGGCTGAGGGGCTATAGATCGTTAAGGCAGCCCCTGTTGCCGGCTAGGCTTTTAGCCGGCCAATATCGCGTTTAAGGTTTGACTCGGACACATAGCTTCGGCGGCCTTGTCCGCGTCTGGATGGTAGTAGCCACCCAGATCGACAGGGTCGCCTTGAATTTCAACCAACTCGGCGATGATCTGCTCTTCGTTGTCGGCCAGTGCGGCGGCCAGCGGCGCAAACTGCGCTTTGAGTTCGGCGTCTTCGTCCTGGCCAGCAAGCGCTTGTGCCCAGTACATGCCTAGGTAGTAATGACTGGCTCGGTTATCCGGCTCGTGTGTTTTGCGAGAAGGCGATTTATTTAGTTGAAGGAGTTGACCGGTAGCGGTGTTCAGTGCGTCGGCGAGGACTTTGGCGCGCAGGTTCCCTGTTTTGGTCGCGATGTCTTCAAGCGATACCGTGAGCGCTAGAAATTCGCCCAGTGAGTCCCATCGCAGATGATTTTCTGCCACAAATTGCTGCACGTGCTTAGGTGCAGAACCACCTGCACCCGTTTCGTAAAGTCCACCGCCAGCCATCAAAGGCACGATAGAATACATTTTTGCACTCGTTCCAAGTTCCATGATCGGAAAAAGATCCGTTAAGTAGTCGCGGAGGACATTCCCCGTGGCAGAGATCGTGTCTTCGCCATGGCGCACGCGTTCGAGCGTGTGCCGCGTGGCAAGGTCCAGCGACATAATCTTGATATCGAGACCGTCTATGTCGTGATCTTGCAGATAGAGCTCGACCTTTTTTATCATTTCCGCATCGTGACCGCGCTGAGCGGCATCGCCACGAAACTTGTTGAGCCAAAAGACAACCGGAATACCGGAGCTGCGACTGCGATTAACAGCGAGTTTGACCCAGTCCCGGATAGCGGCATCCTTGGTCTGGCACATACGCCAGATGTCACCCTGCTCAAGACCTGTGTGTTCAATAAGCACTTTTCCGGTTTCATCCAGAATACGAACGGTGCCATCAGCCGGCAGTTCGAACGTCTTGTCGTGGGATCCGTATTCTTCGGCCTTTTGAGCCATCAGCCCTACGTTTTGAACAGTGCCCATCGTCGTGGGGTCGAAAGCATCATGGTGCTTACAGAAGTTGATGACTTCGAGATAGATCGTTGCGTAACAAGAATCGGGAATAATCGCTTTGGTGTCGCGCAGATTGCCGTCCGCGCTCCACATCTGACCACCGACACGAATCATCGCTGGCATCGATGCATCGACAATGATGTCACTCGGGACGTGCAGGTTGGTAATGCCTTTGTCGGAATCAACCATTGCGAGTCCTGGACGACGCTCATGGCATTTGCGGAGGTCTGCTTCAATTTCGTTGCGTAGGGAGAAAGTCTGCTCGCGGACTTTGTCCAGAACACTGGCGAGGCCAAGGTTGGCGTTAATACCAAGCTCGTCGAACGTGGCGCGGTGTTTGTCAAAAGCTTCTTGATAGTAAACTTCTACGGCGTGGCCAAATATGATGGGATCGGAAATCTTCATCATGGTGGCTTTCAGGTGAATTGAAGCCAAGAGACCTGCGCGCAGCGCGCCGTCATATTCTTCTTCCAAGAATTCGCGCAGAGCTGCGACGCTCATAAACATCCCGTCAACGACTTCACCGTCTTCAACTCGCACAGCGTCTCGCAAAACCGTCGTTGTGCCGTCGTCTTGGACCAATTCAATCTTTAGATTGCCACCTTTGTCGACAGTCACAGATTTTTCGCTGTGATAGAAATCGCCACGGCGCATATGTGCCACGTGAGTGCCGGATGCTTGACTCCACTTATCCATAGGGTGGGGGTGGTTGCGCGCGAATTGCTTAACGGATTGTGGCGCGCGACGGTCGGAGTTGCCCTCTCGCAGTACCGGATTCACTGAGCTGCCCAAAACATACGCGTATTTATCATTAATCACGTGTTCTTCGTCGTTGCTGGGTTCTGCCGGGTACGCCGGTATATCGTAGCCCTGTGATTGCAGCTCTGCTATCGCCTCTATCAACTGTGGCACTGAAGCGCTGATGTTGGGCAGCTTGATAATGTTCGCACCTTCCTCTTTCGTCAGTTCACCTAACTCCGCCAACGCATCCGGTACACGTTGTGCTGCCGTTAGGTTGTCGGGAAATGCAGCAAGAATTCGTGCCGCTAGCGAGATATCGCTCAGCTCAACATCGACATCGGCCGCTTCGGTGTACTTCTTGATGAACGGAAGTAGGGAGTAGGTGGCTAATGCCGGTGCTTCGTCGGTAAGGGTATAGATAATCTTGAGTTTGCGATCTGTCATTTGCTTCCTGACTTCTGGTTTACGGAGCAGGTTGCGCAATTATACGAAGAGGTATGCGCAGCCAGTAAAATTTGCGGGACACATTATAACTGGATTTCGATCTGCCTGCCGAACGGTCCGCAATTGTGTTTGACTGTTGTCGAGGCGGGTTCGTGCTAGGCTGCCACGAGGCTATAGGGGATGCTTTTTTATGGGATTAGGTTTAGCGCAACTTGAGCGGGTTACGGCGGATGTGCAAGCAAATGATCTGGAATGGGTTGAAGTTGCAGAAGGGTCGTATTTCAAAGCACTGACCGTCCATGTGCCAACGAACACGGTGGCGTATGCTTTTCGGATGGACGCCGGGGCACCTGACTTTCCTTCACACTTCCACATCTGTCGGGCGATGTCATTTACCACGAAAGGCTGGTTTGGTTATCGAGAAGGCAGCAATCGTGTTGACAACGGTATGTTTTCCTACGAAGCAGCAGGGTCTTTCCACACCCCATTCAGCGACTGTCCAGAAGGGTTTGAGGCGCGTGGGGTATTTGAAGGTGATTCGGATGTTCTGTTGCAAAATCATGCGGCGGCAAACCCGGATAGCGAGATTATCGGCTATCTAAAAGTCCAAGATTTTATTGATATCGCAAGTAAAGAGACACACATCGTTCATGCAGATGGTTCAATTGTCGGGGATCCACACTTTAAGTATGACTTTTCCGGAGGTGCCGGCGTCTAGGTCGTGAGTTGGTCCGCCAGATCCGTGAAATCGTCAGCCTGAATGTCAAAGTCATTGGGATCGTTGTCATCGAATCCAAATGGTTCATTCAATTTTGGCTGTACATAGGCGGTTCTAAAGCCTGCCTGCATGGAGGCACGAAGGTCACCAGGGTGAGCTGCAACCATCATGACTTCGGTCGGACGTAAACGCAGTCGCTCGGCAGCTTCTCGGTAGGCTTCTGTGTCTGGTTTGTAGTGCTGCATAAACTCGCCAGACAGTATGCCGTCCCAGGTAATGCCGGCGTGTCTTGAAGAGTCTACGACGATGGAGAAGCTCATAACCGTCAGCACGATGACACGGTACTTTGTCCGTAGACGTTCCAGGGCGGGCGGAAAATCATCCCAGACGTCCATGGCGTGCCAGACGTTGACCAGTTCTGTCAGGTCGGTGGATGTCAGTTTGAGGCTTGGATACTGTGCGCTCACTTCTTTCAGAGAGGCCAGCTGTATCACATCGGCACTGCACCATTCCCGTTTCTGTGCGCGGACTTCCGCCAACAGCTGAAAGAATCGCCGGCGCCAGTCAAGGGCGAATTGAGGGACATCGATCTCTGCGTTGCGCGCATCGTTCAGTGGTCGAACTTTCGCTTGGATAGCGGTTTGCCAATCGAAAACAGTACCACCGACGTCGAAGGTGAGCGCTTTGATGTTGTGATCCATAGGGTTAATCCTCAGCCTGATGACCTGAGAGCATACTCAGACCGAGTATTTTTACCAGTTGTCATCTAGAATCTCCCACATTGTTCGCAGCTAACAGGAGCACACTGAGATGACCATCGCGATTGATCTCTACTATACGATGCGTTCGCCATATTGTTATCTGGCGGCGCCCAGCGTGGCAGATTTAGTGGAAAGGTATGATCTGGTGGTGCGGCTTAAACCGGTGTACCCATTGGCGGTGAGTGACCCGACGTTCTTCGAAAAGGTCAACCCACTCTGGCCGCCCTACCTGCAGAAAGATACAAAGCGCATCGCACAACGCTTAAACCTGCCCTTTCGTTGGCCTCGCCCTGATCCGATTGTTCAGGACATGACGACTCGAAAGGTCGCGCAAGATCAACCCTATATTCGCAGGCTGACTCACTTTGCTCAGATCGCCGCGGAACGTGACAAAGGGCTCGATTATGTCGTTGCAGTGAGTGCGCTCCTGTATAACCCTGAAATAGATGCGTGGGACCAAGGTGACCATTTGCGTGACGCGATGGCGCAAGCGGGACTGGATCTGTCTGAATTTGAAGGAATTGCTATCAATCAGGCTGCTCGTCTAGAATCGGCAGTTGCCGGTAATAGAGAAGCCCAACTCGCGACCGGCCATTGGGGTGCGCCGTTATTTGTTCATGCGGGTGAGATTTTTTTTGGTCAGGATCGAATTGTCGATCTAGTCTGGTACCTAGAACGTAGCGGTTTACAGACGCGCTGATAAACTCGGGTCAAAATTTCGAAATTGATGGCGCAATTTCGGTGAGATACCCTCCACCATAAGATTAACTGTTAGGGGTGAGCGATGAGCGAAGCTGTTGTCAGTCTCCAAAGTGTCCGGGATCAAGTGTCAGAAGAAGAATGGCAGGTACGCGAAGACCTGGCGGCAGCCTATCGTATCGTTGACCACTATGGCTGGTCGGACATGGTATTTACCCACTTGTCAGCGCGCGTACCCGGACCGGATGAACACTTTCTTTTGAACCCATTTGGTTATCTGTTCAATGAAGTGACCGCTTCGAATTTGGTGAAGATCGATGTGGCAGGCAATGTGGTGCTTGATACTGGGCACGCTGTCAACACTGCGGGTTTTACGATCCACAGTGCTGTCCACATGTGTCGTCCCGACGCGCATGCAGTCATGCATCTGCACACGGATGCCGGTGTTGCCGTTGCCAGCACTAAAGCCGGTTTCTTGCCGTTAAACCAACACGCCATGTTTGTCTACAACGACATTGCTTATCATGACTGGGAGGGCGTGGCGCTTGATCTTGATGAGCGCGAACGCCTCGTGGCTGACCTGGGAGAGCATCATTTAATGATCCTCAGGAATCACGGTACGTTGGCGCTTGGTGGCTCTGTGGCAAGTTGCTTTCTGCGTCTTTATTATCTGGAGCGCGCCTGTCAAATACAGGTGAAGGCTGCATCCTGCGGAGAGCTACAGATGCCGAACGAGAGTGCCATTGAAATGATGAAGGCAACATTTGGCAACGCAGCAGCTTGGCAGAGTGTCGGGATGACTGCTTGGCCAGCGCTAAGACGGTTGGCGGATCGCCTCGACCCGAGTTATAAGAACTAGGTCACCGACTCAGGTTGAGCAAGAGATTTCCTGGCATGTGCAAATAGATACCGTAGCCCGATGAAAGCAACAGTGTGCCGTTAAAGGCAATTGGACCGGCGCCGCCACCGAACGAGCCACCTTGTGCTGATGCTCCTAGGGTTGTGGTAAAGACCCCGGTCGTATCTAGCCGCCACAGTATCTCACCAGTGTCCACATCATATGCACGCGCTATCCCATCCATACCGCCTGCAAACACCATATCGCCGATTACCGTTGGCACCTGCGAGATGCCTGGGTCACAGAACTCACGTCCGCGACATTTATTTTCGTGAATGGTTGACCAAACAATTTCTCCAGTATCGACATCCAGAGCATGCATACCAGGTTGATCTGGAAAATCGTACTCGCGACCGTCAGGCATGTCGCTGACTGGGGCGAAGACCTTACCGTGTGCCGCCGCCATGCCAAAATGTATGCCGCCTTGGATGCCGCCGCGGCCCACCTGGGTGTGCCAAACAAGTTCTCCCGTCGACGGGTCGAGTGCGTGTACCCAGCCTGACTTTTGCCCGCTGACAAGTAGGTCCCCATGTGTCTGGCTGGACACCAGGATGGCAGCACCGCCAAAATCGAAATCGGGGCCATTTTCTTCAGGGCAATTTTCTGGCGTCTGTGAATCGCAGGCAACGTTCCAAGCGTCGTTAAATGTTGCTTGATAGATCCAATTGACCTTGCCGGTGTCAAGATCTACGGCAAATAGGGCATCGCTGGTTTTTGTTGCGGGAGAAGACATGTTCTCCCCTGTGCCAAAATAGAGTTGATTTCTCGTGGCATCGATCGCCGGGCTATTCCAGACTACAGCACCGGAAGGACCAATCATGTCGGTACCAATCGCGTTCTGTTTTTGTACCGTTGGTGGTTCTTGGATGGTAAAGGTTTTCCAAAGTGCTTCTCCGGAACCGGCATCCACCGCTAATACGGAGCCGCGAAATGTGCAGCATGCGTATTCTGGGTCGATGGCAAGACTCACTTCGAGAGAAGAGACGGGGATAAATAAATTACCATTGTGTAGCGATGGCGTGCCCGTGATTGTCGCATTAGGGTGATCGTCGGCCCGCATTCGCCAAAGCTCTTTACCGGAACGAGCGTCGAGGGCATAGACGTTGCTGAGGACATCGCCAAAGTACGCGGTGTCGGTGGTGTCGTCGGATTCGCTAGCCGGCCCCACAACGATTCCAGTACGCACCTCCCCCGATGCTCTGTAAGACCATACCTGACAGCCGGTTTCTTCATCCAAGGCATAGACCAGTCCATCATGTGAGCCAACCAAGATGAGACCGCCCGCAAACGTCGGTTGTGAGCGAGCACGATTTGCGCCGGGAAAGCCAACCGTCCAGCGAGGTTTTAGTGATGTGAGGTCGGATCTGGTCAGCCCGGCTGCTTCCGCACTGATAAAACGAGTGTTGGTCGGCTGAAGTCCCCAATTTTGTCCACTGATTGGGGCGAGGCTATCGTATTCGATATCCGGGGCACATAGCGGGATTTGCGCTATGTCTGTGCCCAAAGGCGTTCCTGCTAAAAATTCCGCGACACTTGCCTTTTCAATGGGACTTAAACTCGCAGATTCTTCTTTCATAATGCCATGGGTCAATGTGTTGAGTATCGCCTCAGGTGTCATGAGTCCGATCATGTCCTTGTGCGGTGCTTTCTTGACCGCACCGAGATGACAAGTCGAGCACAACGCGTCAAATTTTTGTTCCCCGACGTTATTTGCGCCCGTTGATTTTGCCGGAGCGTTACCGGTTGCAGGTTCTTGACTGCATGCGGTCGTCGCGCTTAGAAGGGCCAGTAGTAAACAGCTGAAGAAATTCTTGTTGTTGTACATGGCGTTCATAGTCTGTTATTTCATGCAAGAAGGGTGGCTATGCTAGCAGTCAAAGACTGGGCGCCGCTAAAGGAATCTTGTTTGATACCGGAACGTGGGTTGGCGGGATTTGGAAGGTGCCGTTGTTCACGTTGGTTCCACCATCGACCAGTAAACCCAGTCCGGTGATCTAGCGGGCAAGATCGAAGACTAAGAACACGACGGCTTCGTGATTTCTCGTGCTTCGCCTACACGGCGCATAGGCGCGCGACTGGCGGTCTATTTATCAAGGCCGATGGCTTCCAGAATTAACACGTACGCCACGATCCGCGATACCCGCATTGTTGATGAGTACATCTATTTGTCCGTGTTCGCTAACGCCTTCGGCAATGACCCGCTGTACGTCCGTCTCACGCGAAACACCCCCTGCATGTACTGAGACTTTGTTGTCTTAACGCGACATTGTTCTGCAACGGTCTGTGGGAGGTCATGGCTTCTTGCGGCCAAGATTAAAGCAGCCCCAGCGAAGCTGTGGGCGAATTGCTCTCCCAAGTCATAAGAGGCGCGAGTAGTGAGAACTGTCTTCCGCCAAAATGGAACATCGACTGCCTCAACGTATGGACCTATCGAGCAGCATAATCCAAGCTTGGGATTGCCCAAAAGTTGCAGGTATGGCTGAGCGATGACCACGACGAAAATCCCCCAAAATATTGCTGAAATAGATCCAGAATGGATGTCGAACCTATTACATCAAAGTATTTCTGAACTGACAGTACGCCAAATCGGCCAGGGTGTCGGCATTATGGGGGATATCTATCAGGTGGGTTTGCGCTACGAAACTGAAATCCCAGATGGGCCGTCTAGCGTGGTGGTAAAGCTGCCTTCGTGCTTTGAAGAAAATCGAGCGCAGGGTGTTGCTTTGGGGATGTTCGAGGCTGAAGTTCGCTTCTACAATGAACTTGCCGATCAGGTGGCGGTCGGTTTACCGCAAATTTTTAAAGCCGAAATCGCCTCCGGTACGGCAGATTTTGTCATCGTCATGGAGGATCTGAGTGACCTACAGATGGTCGATCAGGCGGTAGGAATGACCGCTGATCAGGCGACAACTGCTGTAAATATTCTGGCACACGTGCATGCGGTTTGGTGGGGTCGAGCGCAAGATGTTTCGATGACTTGGATTCCCGATATGGTGGGTCCACGCATAGAGTTTGTCGACCAAACCCTCGCGCAAATGCTGCCGGTCTTTTTGGACGGCTTCGGGCCGGCGCTACCGGATGGGGGGCGAGAAATATACGAACGCTTTACCGGCAACTATCTCAAAGTAAACCAAGTTCTTGCTGAGCGTAGTCCTTGGACGTTGGTGCACCAAGATTTTCGAGTCGAGAACCTTCTGTTTGGTGAGGCGGGTAGTGATCGAATGGTGGTGTTAGATTGGCAAGGTATAGGGCGCGGTCCCGGGGCTTACGACCTGGGTTATTTGCTTGGCGGATCGATGGTCCCTGAGTTACGTCGCGATCATGAATCCGAATTGTTGGCTTCTTATCACCAGCAACTGAACAGGCTTGGCGTGACGGACTATAGTGCCGAGCAACTTGCAGAAGATTACGCCTTGTCTCAATTGCAAGGTGGTCTTGCTACAGCGATGTTCGTTGGTGGTGGCATGGACTTATCAAACGAGCGTGGCCGCGAGTTAGCAACCACCATGGCGACGCGGCATGTCATGGCCGCGCTTGATCATGATGGTTTGTCGAGACTCAATGATATTGTTGGTATTTAGTCCGAGTGGCAGACATAGTCCAGTTAGCCGACTTCGTTTGCGATTGGAATGATCTGTTCTCCTAACAGACTCAACCGGTCTAAGCCCTCGGGTCCGGCAAAGAAAAATGCCGGGATCATAATGCGATCGACACCGATGCTTGCCATCTGTTCGACACCTTCCGCAGGATTCATCATTTGTGCACCAAACATGACATTGACATCAATTGACGCTGGGTCGCGACCTGCCTCGGTCGCTTTGTTGCGTAAGCGTTCGAGCAGTGCAGAGAGTTGTGCAAAGTCTCCTTCTCCAGGAAAGTAGCCATCAGCGGTGTTTACGGCACGTTGCAGTGCGGCTTCTGAATCGCCGCCAACGATCACGGGAATTGATCCGTTCACAGGACGAGGGCTGCAGGTCGCCGGTTCAAAATCGACGAACTCGCCGTGATACTCGGCATGCGGCCCCTGCCAAAGCGCGCGCATCGCTTCAATATATTCATCATTTCTAGCGCCGCGCCGTTCCCACGGGATACCAAGGGCGTCGAACTCTTCCTGCAACCAACCAACGCCAAGTCCAAGCTCGACGCGGCCGCCACTCAGTTGGTCGAGTGTTGCCAGTTCTTTGGCGAGGACTAATGGATTGCGTTGTGGGACTATCAAAATGCAGGTGCCGAGTTTTAATGTTGGCGCTGCCGCAGCCACATAGGCGAGCCAAATCAGAGGGTCGGGTATGGGGGTATCTGGTTCTGCCGGTATTTTGCCATCTGCGGTGTAAGGATATTTTGAAGCAATCGTGTCGGGTAGCACGACGTGCTCCCCACCCCATACTGATTCGAATCCTGCCGCTTCTGCGCGACGACAAATATCAAGTGCCGCGGCACCGTCTATGCCGACACTACTTGCGAATGCGAGACCTACCTTCATGTTGATCCTAGTATTAGTTTTTTATTATCGTGGCGGCATCGGTGCCTGGATGCAAGAATGATTGATGCCAGTTTGGAGCGTTGCGTGACGTTCAGGACGTGAATGAGGTTTTGTCCCAAAGGTACGCGTGCAGGGCAGACATGAGATTTTTAGGCGGTGTATTATTTGCGATACTGATTACTATCTAGGCATGTCCCCTTGCAACGAGTTTATTCATGAGTGAAGCAAGCGATCTGGAACGAATCTTCGAGGAAAAGATAGCGACTGAAGCGCGTATTGAACCAAAAGATTGGATGCCTGATGCCTACCGTAAGAACCTGATTCGGCAGATGTCTCAGCACGCTCACTCTGAAGTGATCGGTATGCAACCCGAAGCTAACTGGCTGTCGCGAGCGCCGACTCTCGAGCGAAAACAGATTTTGCTGGCCAAGATCCAAGACGAGGCAGGTCATGGTCTTTACTTGTATAGCGCCACAGAGACGCTAGGTGTCACACGTGCTGAGTTGAACCAAGCGCTGCACGAGGGACGTGCAAAATACGCCTCGATATTTAACTACCCTTCACTGACATGGGCTGATATTGGCGCCATTGGTTGGCTTGTAGACGGCGCTGCCATCGTCAATCAGATTTCATTACAACGAAATTCCTACGGTCCCTACGCGAGAGCGATGGTCAGGATTTGTAAAGAAGAGAGTTTTCATCAACGCCAAGGCTATTTGATTCTCGTCAAGCTTTGTGAGGGGAGTGCAGCACAGAAAGCGATGGCCCAGGATGCTCTGAATCGTTGGTGGTGGCCTTCGCTCATGATGTTCGGTCCTCATGATGCTGAATCTGTGCACTCGGAACGATCCACGCTCTGGAAAATCAAACGCATGGGAAATGATGAAAGTCGTCAGAAGTTTGTTGATCAAACCGTTGCTCAAGCTGAAGCGATTAACCTCGAACTGCCTGATCCAGACCTGCAATGGAACGAAGCGCGCGGTCACTATGACTTTGGCGATATTGACTGGGATGAGTTTGCGCAGGTCATTAGCGGCAACGGGCCCTGTAATAGGGAAAGATTAGCGCAACACAAAAAAGCGCACGCAGACGGTGCCTGGGTGCGACAAGCAATGGCCGCATACGCCGAACGCCAAGCGGCCGAAAATCGTGGGTGATCTGGCCCGGCTGTATGAGGTTTTTGTCCGAAGTCGGCGGGGTCTCGATCATATTCACGTTGGTAGCCTGCACGCACTTGATCCTGAACAGGCCCTTGAATATGCGCGTGAGACCTATATACGCCGTGCTGAAGGTGCGAGCATCTGGGTGGTTGAGTCCCGTCATTTACACGCCTCCCAGGAATCGGATGTGGAGAGCTTTTACGATCCTATGAACGACAAGCCTTACCGGCACGCAGCCAACTATGAGCTGCCTGATGGTGTGGAGAACATGTAAAGGCTATGCCTGTGGACCCTAACGATATTGCCGAATATGCGCTTCGTCTCGGAGACGATGCGTTAGTCTTGAGCCAGCGTCTTGGTGAGTGGTGCGCGGCGGCGCCAACGCTCGAAGAGGATATTGCGTTATCAAATGTCGCCCTGGACTATCTGGGTCGTGCTCGAATGTTCTTGCAATATGCAGGTTTACTGCTCGACAAAAGCGAGGATGAGCTGGCCTTCTTCCGCGACGGGCCTCAATTCAAAAATCTCTTGCTTGTCGAGCTCCCTCGCGGAGACTTTGCCTTTACGATGGTACGCCAATATCTACTAGACGAATACGAACTGCTGTTTTTTACCGCGTTAACACGAAGTAGTGATGAGACGATCGCTGCGATCGCTGCGAAAACTGTTAAGGAGGTGCATTATCACCAGCGCAGAAGCTGTGAGTGGATGCGCCGACTTGGCTTGGGCACACGGCAAAGTAACAAGATAACGCAAGCTTCGCTCGATTCAGTTTGGGGATACGTTGCGGAGTTTTTTGCAATGGATGAGGTCGAAGTCCGTTTGGTTGCAAGCGGGTTTGCTGTGGATCGTCGTCTGTTGGAGGTCGAATGGCAAGCACGCATCTCGACTCTGCTAAGTCAAGTTGAGCTGACACAACCCGACGACGGTTGGCGCCAGGTTGGTGGCCGACAGGGTGTTCATACGGAACACTTGGGGCGCCTGCTTGCCGAGATGCAGGTCATGCAGCGCACGTATCCGGGTCAGGAATGGTAGTGCTGGACAGCGTTGCGATACCACTGATTTCAGAATCAAGATACATGCTGAATCGCAGGCGGAAAGAATCTGCGTGTAATCACTTGTTTGTCTTGCTAGATGAAGTCAAAGATCCAGAAATTCCGGTACTGAGCATCTGGGATCTTGGTGTTCTGCAAGATGTCTCTATGTCGCCTGAAGGGCGCGTTTGTGTGGTGGTCACACCAACGTATTCTGGGTGCCCGGCAATGGCGCAAATTGTGGCGGATATCAAAGCGACGCTTGCCGTTCATGGCTACGCCAATACCGATATTGAGATGCGGCTTGTACCTGCCTGGACAACGGATTGGCTTGATGCGGAAGCGAAGCGTCGCTTACAAAATTACGGTGTTGCCAGCCCCGATTCTGCCAATTGTCCGCAGTGCGGCAGTACGAAAACCCATGTGATCAGTGAATACGGGTCCACCGCGTGCAAGTCGCTGTTGCGCTGCGAGGACTGCCTAGAGCCGTTTGACCAGTTCAAGCGATTTTAGCGATGTCACAGTTCCATACGCTCACGATAGAACAGGTCGAGCAAGAGCCGAATGACACCATTCACGTGACGTTTATCGTACCCAACCACCTGCGTCAGGGATTCGAATTCAAACAAGGGCAATACCTGACATTTACGCAAGATATTGATGGCGAAGAAATAAGAAGAAGTTATTCGATTTGTGCGGGCGTTGGAGAGCCGCTCTCGGTTGCCATTAAACGAATCGATGGTGGTGCGTTCTCAGGTTATGCGCACGAGCATTTCAAAGCTGGTGCTGCGGTTCGGGTGCAGCCTCCTGAAGGCCACTTCTACACCGAACTGGATGCTGCGCAAAGTAAGCACTATCTGCTGATTGCCGCAGGTAGTGGTATCACGCCGATCCTCTCAATCGCGAAATCTGTCCTCGCGATTGAGCCGACCAGTCGAGTCAC
>JACLAC010021596.1_pt1 | contig 20633 bp, 19 predicted proteins | sample 8027881 | NCBI WGS metagenome assembly JACLAC01 (sample SAMN15725517, study PRJNA655200) | protist metagenome | isolation source: fluorescence activated cell sorting (FACS) single amplified genomes of... | place: Spain: Blaines Bay Microbial Observatory, Mediterranean Sea | collected 2016-01-19 | reverse complement strand
GGCGAACCAACTAGCCACCCGCCCGAACACCGACGAACCCGCATACCCCACAAACACACACACCCCACCCTGCTACCGCTGAGAGCACCGTATACGCCGCCTGACACTCACTAACGCCCCGCCCCCGCCGCAGCTTGTGCCGTGTGGGCGCCATAAGCACAAAATCATCCATATAGCGTACGTAGAACAAGCCGTAGCGCCGCCAGAGCCGATTCATCGCCTCATCCAACGGAATGAGCAACGGCGAGAGGCTACCACCGGCCGTAATACCGCGTCCGCTGCGGTGCCTATCGGGCAGGCGTAAGTAGTCGGCAACCACCTCCGCGCTCGCCGCAGACGCCCCCCGTTGCCGAAGGATCGCCAGCAGAACTTCGTGATCAATGCTTTCGTAGTAGCGAGCCACATCAAAGGGCGCACGGTGCTTCAGCGGCAACTATTGGATTTCAGACCCGTCGCCAGGCGGTGCGGTGAGACTTCGCAACGCATCCATGAGGTCGATCTCGTAGCGCTCACGGCCGCGGAAAGCGCTGATCTTGTCATAGCCGACCTTCATCAGCTGCGACAGCGCTGGCATGAAGTAGTCGCTGACGCGCTCGGGCTGATGGGCGTCTGAACCTATGACAATCGGAATTTCACGCGCTTTCATTTCGCGCAGCATCGGCTCGCATGGATGCACCTCATGCCCGCCTTTAAGCGCCCCTGAGGTATTTAGCTCCATCGCTACCCCGGTCGCAGCGATGCGGTCAAGTACGCGGCGGATGTCATCGAGCAGTACATCCGCATCCCAGGCATTGAGTTCCACTACGCGAATCAAGTCCGGGTGAGCCAGGCAATCGAATAGGCCAGAATCCGCAGACTCCGCCAGATGCTCGAAATACTGCCTTTGAAAAGCGCGCAGATCGCTGCGGAAGTAGCGTTCACGATATTCAGCAAAGTGACAGTGCACCGAGCCGAGGATGTAGTGAAAATCAGCCTTGCCGTGCAATTCTTCCAACCACGGCTCCATGCCGGGAGCAAAATCACTTTCCAGTCCTAGCAGAATCTCCAGGCGGCCCTCGTAAGCCGCTTTGGCACGATTGACAATCTCGACATAGGTGTCGAACTCCGCCACACTCATACGCACCTGCTGCGCCCAGCCCTCAGGAATCGGGTTGTGGCAGGTAAAAATGATGCCCTTCAGCCCCTCGGCCAAGGCCCGCTCGGCATAGTCCTCAGGTTCGCCGACAGCATGCTTACACAGCGGCGTGTGCATGTGAGAATCGAAAAGCGTCGGCACTGACGGGCGCGCTGGCGACACGTTTGATACCATCATCGTTTCCCTATGGGTGGTCATGGGGGCTCCGAGGAAAAGTCTTCATCGTTCACGGGGGCGTGTACTGTAGTCGAAACTCAGCAGCTGTCCAGATCGGATTGAAAAAAGCTCACGCCGTATCGGTCGAGACACGAAGACGGGCCATGCCCTCGGCTGTTACCGCTTCGGCGGCAACTTCTAGTAGCGCCGATTAGTAGCACCGATTGCGCACAGACAGCGACAGCGCGATGCTTTCACCGCGGGCGCTGAGGCTAGTGATAAGGCCGGCAAATGGAAGGTTGCCCTCCCCGGGGTAAAGCTCATCACCATCAAGGGTACGGCCGTCAGCTCCAGCCTGCAAGTCATTGATGCGACCCGGGACGTCCTTGAGAAAGAGATCGACGGCAAAGCGTTCCGTACCCAGAAAACTGCCGCCCTTTATCTTCTAGAAAGCCCAATACCCCATGACGAAAATAGTCTGCACCGTGGGTGTATAGGAGAAATAAAGGGCCTGCGCAAGTATACTGATCCTTGATCAAAAACTATCCACCCACTAGCCGGCGCAGCAGGGCAAGATTCTCCTGCACCAGCACGTCGTCTATATGCTCGGCCAGGATGTACGGCCCCACGGCCTTGGTCACCCACACCTCGTAGCCGCCCCGGTGCAGGGATTCGCGCGTCACCAGGTAGCCGTTGTTGCCGCAGCTCGTACTGGCGCACAGCGTGTACTGGAACGGGCTCAGGTCGCGCAGGCGCAGCACGATCTCGACGAAGGGCTCGCCGGGAAAGGGCACCAGCGCCAGCGGCCCCAAGCGCGTAAGCACCTGCTCGTAGCGCCGTCCCGAAACCGCTTCGGTATCGTGCGCCTGCAATACCGCCTGCCAATGCCTGTACTCGCACATGCCGCGGCCGTACTGGTCCTTGTCGGGCGCGGCGGCCTTGAATTGGGCCTCGGCTTCGGCGCGATCCGCCAGCGGCCGGTACGGCAGCTCGAAGCCATCGCTGAGCACGCCCAGCTCCAGCGGCCGCAGCTCCTTGACGCTGTGGTAGGCCCGCAGCGCGTCCTCCGCCCCGCGGTAGCCCACCTCCATCAGCGCCGCCTCGCCGTCGCCCACCGCACCCCGGTTGCCGCAGCGCGGCGCGATATCGCCCACCGCGCCGTTGATAAAAAACGCCGGCGCCCCGGTCAGCGCCGCCACCCGGTCGGTCATCACCCCAGGCCAGTCGCGCGACACCAGGGTATTGTCCGAGCCGAGCACCGTCGGGTGCGCCCCGTAGTGGATCAGCGTCGCCAGCGGGCCGTCGTCCGTTTCAAAGCGCACCACTGTCAGTTCCGGGTCATACGGCCCCCACGAATTGACGCCCAGTCCGACGCTGTGGTCCTCCATGATCTGGCGCCGGTTCACACCCACCTGGCTGGACGCCGTGCCAATGCCCACCGTTGCCGGCCGCAGCGTCCGTATCGCCTCAACGCCCGCCTCGATCGCCCCTTCCACCATGCGCCCTATATAGGCCGTATCCTTGCTGCACCAGCCCCAAAAATCCGCCGTGTTGGGCCCGCTGTGCGTCTGCGTCGACCCAACCGTAATAGCCTGGGCCGCCACCCCGGTGCGCTCCGCCACGCCGCGCCGGATCGCCTCGACCTCGACATCGTCGACGATGCACACCGTCAGACTGATAACCACCGCCGACGCGTTGCCCTGGCTTAGGGCCAAGGCATTGGCTTCCAAGCCGTCCCGCACCCCTGTGGCGGCGCGGTCGGGTCTTGGGTAGCCCATCAGCAGGTTGCCCAAATCCGGGGTGATATCCGTGCGCCCGAAGCCGGCGTTCAATGGGGTCTTCATAGCGTACCTTCCATTTTCGATACGGCAGTTTATAGCACCAGCACCGGCTGTTGTCTCTCATCAGCCTGGGCAGATCGGGCACCGGCGCGCAGCCTTGGTAGCCAAACGGCGTCTCAGCGGTGTATGGGAACTATAAAGGCCCTTTTCGGCTATCGGGTCAAGCGGCCTGGGCGTCTGCTTGACCTCTTCTCTTCGGCGTCGCGCGGTCACGACCTACCAGCCCAACGGCAAAGAGCTAGTGAGGCTGGGTACGACAGTGGAAGACGAGGGCACGGTCACGACATACCAGCACAACGGCAAAGAGCTGGTGAGGCTGACGACGAACCCTAACGGTGGCGCGATCGAGGTCCACAATAAGACGGGCGAAGGTATCGCAACGATGTATGCCGACGACTACGGCAACGGCGTGGTCGGTGCATACAACCGCAAAGGCAGGGGTCGGACGCTTCAACCTGGGCCATGATATTTGGCGGTGTCGACATGTTGGCAACTGTCGAAGGAAACCAACGCAATTTGGACGGTCGTTGCCGACACCGGCGAACCGACTGGCCACTCGCTCTAATATTGGCGAACCCGCATATACTGCCGTACGCCCCCCCCGTCCTGCTGCCAATGAGAGCACCGCATACGCCGCCTGACGGCCGCTAACACCCCGCCTCGACGGGGCTTTTAGTTCAGCCTGCTTCTATCTGGCCGCGCCTCCGCGACGACCACCTCCACGCCCAGCCGATCAACGAACAGCCGCAACTCCTCCTCATCTCTCGCTCTATGCACTACCGCTCCATTCTTCATCAGCAGATCGGAGAGTTGCCACGCCAACTGCGCGTCGTCGATGCGTACTGCGATGCGTCTGTTCTTGAGATCCATTTTGGGGCTCCTTACAGGTGGGTTGGTGCGACGTATACCAGAAGGCTATACAAATCCTGTGCCAGGAGGTGATTGAGGAGGTGGCAGCGAGTTATTGCGGGTTAAGTAAGGCTGGCAGTGAGTGATTTAGGTGACAGGATGGGGTGTAAAGGTTACAGGAAGGTCGGTAGTGGGTGGTTCGGGTAATAGGATGGGGCTTAGGGGTTACAGGCACCGGTTGGATAATTGGATGTTGGTTGGTATTGGCGGTATGCTATCAGATTGGATGCGACGGGGGCTTTTCGTATACCGTCGGGAAAGGAAAAAAGGAGGGTCCGACGATGATCCAAGCAAGACTGAGCTGGCTTGAGCCAAGGCCTCGTGGAATTATTAAGGGCATATTCCTGATAGTATCATGGATTGTATTTGTGGCTCCTGGCGATGTAACTGCGCAATATTTAGATGATGTCATGGCAGAAGTCACGATGCAACGGGCTGATAAAGAGGGTAATACGCGTCCTGGGTACCATATTGGGCGGTTAAACTGTCACAGGGGGGAATGCAATTTTGTCTGGGTTACCCTGGGCCAGTGCTTCGGAAGCGAGAGTTTTTTTCCAAAAATAGAAACCTTCTCGACATTGAATAAGACTTTATCGGTATCAAGGTTTCGCGATGTGCTGGAGGTCCGGCCATATATCGATAGTTCGAGAAAAATAGAACTGAACATGAAGTTGCAATCCGGCCCAGACCATCTCCATGGATTATTGCAGGACTTCAACGGAATTTTCATTGATCACAATATATCGACCGCGCGCAGCGATACGTCTTTCTATATACCGGTATTTAATGACTATTATCCGGGAGTTAATAAAAGTCGAACGATGACCACCCGTAATTTAGACTGTCGAAAGGTGGATTTACTGGGAGTTCCCAGGTGAGTTTTGTCCCTGGAAAATACATTTTGACGAAAACATTAGAGGCCTTACGCTGCCCAGTTGAGACCGCATCCATACTTGGGTAGGGTCTACGCAGCCCCGTCGTCACTCGCGCCTGGCGAAGTAGACCATCGCTGCTGCGCCCGGCGAACCGACCGGCACCCGCCGCTAACGCCAGCGAACCCGCATACCACATAACGCCTACACCCCCCCCCGCCCTGTTGTGGCTGACAGCGCCCTATACGCCGCCTGACGCCCGCTAACGCCCCGCCCCCGCCGCTTGGATGCTACGGGGGCTTTGCGTATACTGTCGGCAAACCTCTTTCAAAGGAGCGGCTGCGATGACGGTCGAAGAGCGGTTAGATCAACTGGAGAAGCGCAACAGACGCCTCACAGCGGCACTGACGTTGATGGCAGTGGCGATCTGCGCGGTAGTGACAGTGGCAGCGACAGGCGATAAGATCGGGCGCTTCGATGCGTTGGTGGCGCGGATCATTTGGGTGGAGAATGACGCAGGCGATGTCGTTGTCGGGTTGGGCACTGATGACGGTGGTTCCGGTTTAGTCACTACGTATTCAGCAGAGCGCAAAGAGTTGGTGAAGCTGACTTCGACAGTAAACAACTACGGCATAGTCAATACGTATCAGCCCAATGGCAAAGAGGTGGTGAGGATGACAGCGGGCAATGGCGGCGGTGGGATCGAGGTCTACAACAAGACGGGCGAACGCATCGTAACGATTCACGCTGACGAATACGGCAATGGCGTGGTTGGCGCATTCAACCGCAAAGGTATGGGCCGAACGCTTACACCTGGGCCATGATCGAGGAGACGACTAATGACGATTGAACAACGACTTGAGCAGCTTGAGCTTCAGAATCAGCGTATCGAGCGCAAGAACAAACGCCTTACAGCGGCACTGACGTTGATGGCCGTGGCGATCTGCGCGGTGGTGACAGTGGCAGCGACAGGCGATAAGGACGGTGAGTTCGAGACGGTGGTGGCGCGGAATATCTTGGTGACGAATGACGCGGGTGATACCATTGTCGTCTTGGGCGCTAACGACGATGGCAACGGCTTGGTTCAGACGAAGTCAGCTAAGGGCAAAGACTTGGTATCGCTGAATGCGACAGTGAACGACGACGGCATAGTCTCGACCTATCACCCCAACGGCAAAATGCTAGTGACGCTGGGTTCGACAACGGACGGCCATGGCGTGGTCAATACCTATCACCCCAAGGGCAAAATGCTGGTGACGCTAGGTTCGACAGACAGCGGCGGCGCAGTCGCCGTCTTCAACAAGACAGGCGAAGGCATCGCCAGTATGGGTGCCGACGAATACGGCAACGGCGAGGTCGGCGCGGATAACCGCAAAGGCATGGGGCGAACTCTGAAACCTGGGCCATAATGCGGCGCGTATGTATAACGATGCGGTGCTGTTCCTCGGAGAGTTGGATAATCAGGGTCCAATACAGAAAAGGCGATTTGCTCTTCGGTGAAGCGTTTCCCTTTCATGATCGGATTCCTTCCCGACCTCAAAATAGCGCGCTTTTACTCGCAATCCAACTGGTACAGCCTTGGGGGAGGAGACCATCATATATTATAATACCTTGAATTTGTTGGAAAAGGCACTGGATAGAACGCTGGTCGTATCTTACTTGATTATTTTATCGAGAAAGCTGACATTAACGCCATGCTGAAACAGATGCTCGAAGATCGAGTCGCCGTCGTAACCGGTGCAGGTCAGGGTATCGGCCTGGGCATCGCGGGGCACTTCGGTCGCGAGGGAGCCCGTGTTGTCATCGGCGAACTCGTCCCGGAACGCGGCGAGCGGGCGGCGGGCGAGCTCAAGGCAAAGGGGTATCGGGCGCAGGATCTCCAGCTCGACGTCACCGAACCCGATTCCTGTACCGCCCTCGTCGAGGCGGTACTTGCCGAGCACGGCCGCATCGACGTGCTCGTGAACAGCGCCGGTCTGTTCATCCCGCACAAGTCGGAGGAGCAACCGGAAGCGGACTGGCGTCTTCAGATCGACATCATGCTCAACGGCGTCTTCTTCATGACCCAGGCCGTCGTCCGCGCCGCCATGATTCCTCAACGGGCTGGCAGTGTCGTCAGCATTGCTTCCATCGGTGGCATGGGCGGCTGGCCCATGCGCGCCGCCTACAATGCCGCCAAGGCCGGAGTCATTACCCTCAACGAAGTGCTGGCGGCAGAGTGGGCCCAGCACAACATCCGCCTCAACTGCGTCTCACCCGGCGTCACCCGCACCACCATGGTTGACAGAGCCATCAAAGAGGGTGCTGCCAGGCTCGATCTCTACAATGGACGGACTCCGATCGGGCGCCTCGCCAAGGTCGAGGAAATCGCGGACACCGTCCTCTTTCTCGCCTCGGATCGCGCCAGCTACATCACCGGCGAAAACCTGCGCGTCGATGGCGGCTGGGTGCCGTGGGGCAACCTGAACGCCGTCGGCTTCCCGGAAAAAATTCCCGATGGCTGAAGCCGATTTCGCGGGTAAGACCGTCGTCATCACCGGTGCCGGAGGGGGCCTTGGTGCGGACATGGCGCGCCGCTTCGGCGAGGCCGGTGCCGCTGTCGTCATCGCGGAGATCGATGCCGAATCGGGAGCGCGTACTGCTGAGCGATTGCGCACCCGGGATATCGACGCCTCGTTTCATCCGCTGGATGTGCGCCAGCCATCCCAGTGCAACGAGGTCGTCGACGCCATCGTCTCCGATCGAGGTCACATCGATGTTTGGGTGAACAACGCCGGCATTGCCCACAAGAGGGCGGCGGAGACCCTGCCCATCGTTCAGTGGGACGAGAGCATCGCCGTGATGCTGTCTGGCGCCTTTTATTGCTGTCAAGCCGCCGGTCGCGTCATGCTCAAGAGAGGCCATGGTGTCATCGTCAACGTCGCTTCCGTGAACGGCTACTGGGCGATCGAAGGCCGCGTCGCCTACAGTAGCGCTAAGGCAGGATTGATCATGTTGACCCAATCGCTGGGTATCGAGTGGGCCGCCCGAGGGGTGCGCGTCGTCGGCATCGCGCCATCCGTCGTCATGACCGAACTGGTCCAGAAGGGGTTGGCCGAGGGAACGGCGTCCGTGGAAGCCTACGAACACCGCACTCCGATGCGGCGTCTCGGCGAGAAGGAGGAGATCTCGGAGGCCGTGCTCTACCTGGCCAGCGACGAGGCCTCGTACGTCGTCGCCGAGACCCTTCGCGTTGACGGCGGCTGGGGAGCGTATTCGTATTTCTAACCCTGAAAGAGGACGTAGGTATGAAGGTCGTCGGAGCCCATCACACGAGTTACACCGTTTCCGATATCGAGCGGTCCAAGCGGTTCTACTGCGGCCTCCTTGGATGCGAAGTTATATGGGAGCGCGAAATCATCGAGAAATATTTTCGCGACATCGTCGCTTTTCCCGATTCGGTGGTCAAGGCAGCGGAGTTGCGAATCCCCGGATCCACTCACATCCTCGAGCTCTTCGAGTACGTACACCCTCGCGGCATGAAGCTGGACATGAGCACGAACAATCCCGGCAGCTCCCACCTTGCCTTCTTGGTTGATGATCTACGGGCGGCGTACAAGGAGCTCAGCGCCAAAGGGGTCAAGTTCAAGTCGGAGCCGGTCGAAATCGACTACGGCGAGAATGCGGGGGCCTGGGGAATCTATCTCGAGGACCCCGACGGCATCACCATGGAGCTGTTTCAACCTGCCCACAGGTCATCGTGATCCGGACAAAGCCAGTTGGCGGTCATTTCCATGTTCGACGTCTATCCATCCGGTCGGTCCAGTCCTGCATCCACGAGCCATTCCCCCGGGAACTTACTCCGTCCTCACTAAACTAAGGCAACAGCCCGACAGAGCGAATGCCCCCTGCGCCTCATCGCCGCACGGATCGATCGATCAGCAGCCTGCACTTACCCAGAGGCCCCTCCTGGGGCTACCGCCCACTACTTGCCCCAGCACGCAAAAAGGCGCTGTATAAATCCTATATACAATACAGTTCGCAGTACAAGCCATAAGGAGATCGCGATGAAAATCACCGCCGTTGATCTAACCCCGGTCGCGTCCAGGCGCGAGACCGGATCCGTTTCCCGCCACGTCGTGATTCGCTTGAATACCGATGCTGGGCTCATCGGTCTGGGTGAGATGTCCGACGTCGGCGACTGGGGCGTCATGTACGACCTCGACGACATCAAAGGCGCCTACGAGTCGCTGCTAGTCGGCCGGGATCCCCTGAACTGGCGCCCGATCACCATCGCGGCGAGAAGCCGCCTGCGGATGGGCGGCGCGATACGAGCGGGCTTCGAGATCGCTCTTTTCGATCTGATCGGCAAGATCTATAACCAATCGGTGGCAGGCGTGTTTGGCGGCGCACTGCGAAACAAAATGCGCGTTTGCTATCCGATCTTCAGGAACTACTCCCGGGAAGATGCCGAGGCCAACATCGAGCGCGTCGATCGCCGCATGGGAGAAGGCCAGGATCTGTTTCGGCTGTATCACGGCGGTGTCGTCGAGGCCGATGAGATTTTCCTCGACGGCGTCAGATCGAAGTGGGGCGATCGGTTCGCATTGAAATCGCTCGACTTCAGCGGCGTCCACAAATGGAAGCGAGTCGTCCACGCAGTAGAGACGCTGACCCAATACTACACGCCGATTCATTTGGAATCCGTCTCCGATCGCAAGGATCTCGAGGGACAGTACGAGGTGCGCAAACGCATCGATCTCCCCATCAGCGAGCACGTCAGCTCAATCAATCAGGCCTATGAATTCGCCCGGCACCGCTACGTCGACATCTTCAACATCAGCCTCTCGGGCGCGGGCGGATTTGCCAACGCGCTGCACATCGCCCAGGTCGCCGACGCCGCAGGACTGTCCGTTCTCGTCGGCACCACCCAGGAACTGTCGATTGGCGTTGCCGCACAGGCAATGTTCGGCTCCGTCGTCGAAAACCTCGACTATCCGGGCGATCCCACGGGCGCCCTCCTCTACGAGAGCGATGTGGTTAAAGAACGGGCTCGCTACGAGAAGGGCTGGCTGATCGTCCCCGACGGGCCCGGGCTGGGTATGGAGCTGGATGAGGAGAAGATGGCCGAGATCTCAGAACCACTCAGTTCTGCGCAGTGATCCGAGGATGGCGCCCTCGGGTAAAATCGCATGGATTATACCACCTTGGGCAACACCGGGTTAAAGGTGATGGGTGTATAGGAAAATAAAGAGCCTATTAGGGGGTCAGGTCAAGCGATGTGGGCGTGGTTGGGGTTGGCGTGACCAAGCGATACGACCATGCTAACGAGGAGCGCTACGGAGGAGCTATTGAGGCGTTGGACGAGGCGGGCAAGGCGGGCAAAGCTGGGGCTTTGGCGGCGGGGAGTTGGCGGTGAAACAAATCGCCACAAATACTTTTTGCAGATACCACCTCAGGCGACGATCAGGCCATCAAAGAAATATGCGGGGCGGCCTTGCATGCCGCCCCGCTTTGGTGCATCACCAGAGGCTCAAGATCAACGGGTCAATCCTCAAAGTAGATTTGTCGCATAGTGGTCCGTTGCCATGGGGCTTCGAAAATAATCACCATCAATCGGTATTCCCATAACCGCCCTCCTCTATACTAAGGCGAGCATCGTAATTTTCAACAAACTCGGTGATCTCAGGACGGTCCTCAGGCTCGAACCAACCTTCTGGCATATCCGTATAATAATCCCCATCAATGCTTCCCGAATCGACTATTAACGGCGGTCCCGACAATTGAGGGCCGGTCCATGTACTACCATCCGGATCCGCGTTGAGCGAACCATCTGCCAATTCAAACCCTCTCGTGTAAGACCCACCTTCGTAGAGTTCACGAACATATTGAACTTCGCCGAGCATTAAGTCATCCGTCACCAACTCCAGCAAGTCATCATATTCATCCTCTTGATAATTCAGAGTCGGCGTATCCATATACCGCCACGCCTGTCCCCATACTGTTAGAAATGCCTCGGCCCAATGTTCCACAAAAAATGCGTGTTCATCAGGATATTCCTCTCTTACCAGCTTGAGGTAGCGCTGATTCCACCAAAACCACTGAAGCATCGCATGCTTGCCCGAACTCGCTCCTCCCGAATCTGGGTCGTGGGTTAAGTACAACCATGCAAGCGAGTGGCTGTACTGCACCGTCTCTTCGAACAACATACCGTAACCTTGATCCCCACTGTCAAAGCTGTTGTTCGAGGAAACAGTGAATCCGGGTTCGTATGCGGAGAAGTCCTCTTTGTAATGGGTGATCACACCTTCTTCAGGGGACCCATTTAGGTAGAGATCGCTGTAGGAGCCATCCGAACCCCACTCGCCATCTCCGTTATGAGGTGACAGTATACAACCATCACAACCATCAGGAGGCCGCTTGTGGTTTTGAGTGTCAAGAAGGATTGCCGATCGACTGATGCCCTGGAAGTAGTCACTGCTGTTGGGAGTTGTCAGTCCAGGCGGGTCAAATTCGATAAGAGAACCACTCGGTGTTGCAGCTACAAGGTAATAATTTTCACGTCCCTCCGTTCGTTTCAATTCTCCATCGAGTCCGTGACCGACCTCATGTATAGCAAGCGCGAGGCCACTGAGGATGCTTTCCGCACTGGTCGGATCTACCATCCACTTCTTCAGTCCAGCCACACCGTTATCTTCGTTTATTATCGCTTTCCCAGTGGGATACAGCGTCTCGAAAACATCATGGCAAAAACGGAGAGCTGCTTCGTAGTGCTCATCTGAAAATCCATCTCCTTCATCCCGCTCTTCCGCCATGTCTTCATCTTCGTCCTCCTCCAAACGCCTTGGATCCTCCTGCTCGGCCTGTTCCTCCGTATGTTCTTGCATGCGTCTATGATGTTCGGCGCGACGGGCGCTGTGCCGACTCGCACGTCGGTATTCGTCGACGACCATACGAAAATATTCGCTTGCCCCATGCGGAATATCTTCTTCAATCAATCCTTCGAAGATGTTTGCGATCTCTTCTGTTGCATTAGCCCGCTCGAATTCCTCCAGATCAGGCTCACCAACTTCCTCCCGTTCTTCGATATTCAGGAGAAGATGCTCAATCATAATTACTCCTTCATCTGAAAAAGCACCCTCTTCCAATAGTTCCTCAATAACCTCAAGCGCCTCAGGATTGGGGGGGGGGCGGCCCCAACGGATCTGGCATGTGACCACCCTTTAGGGGTGGGCGCATATCACCAGGATTATTATCACCACGATTACCCCCTTCATGGTGCCGCGCGTCCACAGAATGTAGCCCGATGAAAAACAGAGCCGTGACTACAGTGAGCCTACAAAGAACAGACATAGAATTTCCTCCCAGAACAATTTAGACGACAGAAACTAATTTAGCGAAGTATGTGAGTACGACTTAGTTTACGGTTTACATTGAAGATCGCAACCTATTTCTGCGAACACTGTGATGAATATCACAGGCACCGCGCTTTCGAGTAGCCACGGAAGCAGGTCAACTACCTCGCCGGCCATAAGTCCATGGCGATGACGAAGCGCTACGACCATGCTAACGAGGAGCGCTACGGAGGAGCTATTGAGGCGCTGGATGAGGCGGGCAAGACGGGTAAAGCTGAGGCGCTGGCGGCGGCGAGGTGGAAGCAGAGGTAGCGATTGAGAAGGTCCAGCGGAACACGGCCCAGTGCGAGCAGCTCGAGATCGCTTACCAGCAGACCAACGGGACCATCGCGGCCCTCTCCGAGTCCGCTACCCCCGGAAGAGGGCGAAGGCGCCGAGACCGCTAACCAGAACGGTCAGGTGGTAGAGGAAGAGTTAGTAGAAGCCTAATGTTCTTGAATCTCAAGAGGACGAGCTGATAGAAACCTAATACTATTATATACGTAGGAGTCAATAATGGACGCAATAAAAGGAATCGTCAACAAGGTAGCCAGCCGTAAGCTGGCCGTGACGGCGGTGGCGGGTGCTTCTACGGTGACCGGGAGTATCGAGCTAACCTGGCCAATGGCGACGGTGAGGGCCGTCCTGCTTTGATGTATCCTTCCCTATGGATTGTGGCTACGTCCAACCATCTATGACAAAGCAGATTTTCCGCAAATCCAGCAAGACTATGACGCAAGTACAAGCATTCATTCAGTCATTGGTAAAACCAGTCGGGCTCTATACGAGCAACGTGCAGGCCATCGAGTGCGTGATAACTTACAAGAACGAGTTCATTTAGGTTGAGGACACTGGGATAACCGAAGTCTCCATAGGGATCACCGGCAATGATTCGCTCATTATCCCAAGTCTCCCCTTCATCGCGGCTTATGACGGATGTGAACGGCGTGCGAATATAGTGCTTGTTCCCATCTCCCCGATTTAAGACGCGAGGTTTTTCCCCGGGCTCTTTCCCGCCGTTGCCGGTGGAACGCACCAGAAGCAGGTCTCCAGTTGACGCAATGCGACTGACATGGAGGGCAGAACTGTTCATCGGAAGGTTCAGATCGTTTATAATCTCACCTTTCGACCAAGTCCGGCCCATATCCTCGGAGTGCGCCCTTCCAACGTACCCGCTGTAAGTCCGAAACAGCATAAACACTCGCCCATCTCTCAGCTCGACGAGGTGGGGCTCCTGAGATTCTATACCCTGTTCCAGCATGTTGACATCGTTGTCACTACGATGCCAGATATGGCCGTCGTCATCGGAATACCAAGTTGCACAGACGAATCCACGATGATCGTTGTTGAGCCCGATGTCGACTCTTAACTCGGCAGGAGCGAGGATCCGATCATTGGATAGGCGCAAGAGTTTATCGTTGAATACCTGGCAGATCCGCTCTTTGCTGGGCGTCAGTACTTTGGGATCGCTCCAGCTCGCGCCTTCATCCTCCGAGAATCGATAGTAGGAATGTCCGTAGGGATCGCGACCACCGACGCTCCAAATATAGGACATCATGAGTTGACCGTTTGTTCGTCGTAAAAAACTGGGGTGTCCTACCGATTCCTCGCCAGGGGCTGAAAATCGCGAATCGGGGCCTGGAAGCAACAATTGTGGCTCGCTCCACGTCTGTCCGCTATCGGCGGAACAACAAGCATAGATCCCAGATTCTTCGTCGGGCAGATCGGCAAAGGCATAAAGCAACCTCCCGTCACTAAGCTCAACGATATCACCATTCATCCCTCTGGTGAATAACGGCGGATCAACCTGATACACGTGAACATCACGGAACATAAATTAAGTCTCTCATAGACAAGTCTCCATACACTCGAATAGGTATAGATACTATAACGATAGCTGGCCCAGACAGGTTACACAAGGATGCGGAGTGGACAACAAACAAAAAGCACGGAAGGCGTAAGCGGAAAACCCAATTCGAATCGGGTTTGGAAGAGTCCTACGATGGCAAAGTATTACGCCAGGGTCAACCCTGTGTAACTGCATGAGAAAATAAGGTTATTAAAGGAGGTAGAGGACAAGCCTTAGCACATCCCCTACTCCTATTGCGCGACAGCCCTCCATTCTCTTGAAAAGGATGGGGTTTCTTTTATTACATGTACAATTAGTCGCAATCAACGTTGTCTTGCTTCTTGGATAATCAACATGGATGCCGAATCCCAACCAACAGACGACGAATTCACCACTACAGAGGAAAACCCGGGCCAAACAAACCCAAACTCTGTTCTATTGATTATCGTTGGGCTTCTTCGGTATCGGCACCTACTTGCTATACTGGGCCATAAGCGGCTGGTATGGCGAAAGCAGGGCTGAGAAGGCCAAACTGGCATTCGCTACCTTGCTGGGCGCATTGGCCTTCCCGCTCGGATTGTTTGTGAGGCGGTGGGCTCATCGAGGATTTACCAAAGCACTTGGAGAGACATCACCTGACACATTCGGCGATGCTCCCTAATAGGGGAAAGAGAAACGGGACGGCTGTGAGGGCCGCCCCGCTTTCATGAGTTCTATCTGGAGTGTTGGTGTTGGCCGCAGGCACCGCAGGCGCAGAAGGCATCAGCCTCGGGCTGAACTTCTGCGCCTGCCTGGTGGCGATCCACTTACAGTGGCCCACTGCTATTTGACCAGATTTATTTCATCAACATGATCTTCTTCGTTTCATTATAGCTGCCGCTTGCCAGTCGCACCAGGTAAACACCCGATGAGGCCGCCGACCTACCAGAGTCTCTTCCATAAATGCGAAATTATTTGGGTACACATGCGATGCAAATCTCCTCAATATGGCGATGGTCGGTTCCACAGCATCCCCCTAAAACATTCACATCCGGGAGCGACTCCCTAAGCTTTCTATATTGCTGAGCAAGCTCTGCGGGATTTCCAGCGTCGAGAACCTCCGATTCATCTAACTCTGCGTGGCTTTTACTCGAGGCATTAGCACGTAGTCCCTTTAATCGACCCACCCAGGTCTGATCTGAACGAAGGACATGCTCAAAATGTAGAGGATGGGCACAGTTGAGCATATAGTAAGCGGCAGCATCGTCGGTTGCTTGATCTACGGTTTCGATAGCTTGTTGTAGAGTCTCCCCTGATGGCAGGTTACCATTAGTCTCAACGGTAAACGAAATCACGACGGGTATATCGATTGATGTCGCCGCTCTGACAATGCCTATCGCCTCCGCCGAGTGTGTGATCGTAAACGCGGTGACCATGTCTGCAGTACTCGCCGCAAAGGTTGCTATCTGTCGCGCATGGTATGCTTCTGCCTCTTGCTCACTCAATAGTTCGGCTGGCTGGTAACCGTCTCCCTGGGGACCAATCGTGCCACTGATCACAAACTTGCTGGCTTCATTCTCAAAACTCGTCCGCACCTGCTCAAGAAGCTCGATGGATTGAAGATTGATTCTTTCTAAGTCAGCAATAGAATAACCCAGTTTCTCACCCCAGGCAGCGCTTGCCCTCCACGTTGGTCCATCCAAGATAAAACCTGTCTCGTTCTCGACGGCAATCTTGGCGTGCCGAGCAAGGTAATCATATAATCGGCCTGTTCCCCTCTGATCATTCAATAGCTCGAAGGCAGCAAATTCTCGCAATTCAATGCCATCAATGTATATCAGGACGGTCTCCATACCGCCATCTGTCAGATAAGTGCTACCATCAAGTTGGGGTAATTGATTCCGATACTTTGCCATGAATATATATTCCTTCCCCGTTATCTTGAAATCCACCTTGCTACTGCCGGAACTACCAGTTTGCGGCTGACCACTTTCTTACTATAGCTACAGGTTTCCGTATACCGTCTCCACAAATTTTGGTTTTGTCAATGTGTCAAACCGGGCGGGTATACCAGAGTGAAGTAATGTCTTTGTGAGACCAAGTGCGACGGTCGAATCGGGATCTGCACAACCGAAACAGCCGCCATAGCCATCGTGGCCGAAAGTTCCGAGGTTGGGACCGTAGTACATATGGTGCCCCTTCTTACCGGTATTCAATTGGTAGGCTCCAGCCCGCGGGGTCTCCTGGGGGATAACGCTGATCAACTGGAACATGGCATCAGGCAGGTCCGTGCGCTGTGCCAGGACTTGTTCCAAATGCTCAGAGGATACCAACCGATACTCGTCCACCTCGCCGACCAGGGCCGCGTAGTGGCGAGCCAGAGCCCGGGCCGTGGCACTGATATTAGCCGCAGGAATCTGGGCGGTGCGCAGATCGGGCCGGTTGAGAATCTCGGCAATAGGTTCATCCAGGGGTACACACTGCAGCACCAGTGGGTCGAGTTCGGGCGGTTCGCCACTGAGCGGCTTGTCGAAAGGCGTCGCCATCCGAATATGCTCAGTTGTGGGTGTACCCAGGTACATCTCGCCCTGCATGCCCAGCGGTTTGACGATCTCTTCTGAAACCAATTCCCCCAAGTTACGTCCTACGCCACGAACGATGCCCTCGGCAATCCAACCGATTGTCAGACCGTGGTAGCAAGCTGTGGCCCCAGGCGCGAAGATCGGTTCCAGTCGGGCGACTTCGGTCAAGGACAGGTCCAAATCTGCCCATATTTCACTGGTGGCCATGCCGTCGACTCGCACGGCTTGAGGAATGCCTGCAACGTGATTGAGAGCTTGGATGACGGTGATTGACTCCTTTCCGCCGCTGGCAAATTCGGGCCAATACTCGGCGACGGGCCGTTCATAGTCGATGAGTCCGCGTTCTGCCAATATATGCACGGCACTACCGACGACGCCCTTGGTGGCACTGTAGATAGTGAAAAGCGTGTCGTTCGCAACGAGCATATCGCGCTCCTGGGAACGCCATCCGGCAACACAGTCGACCACCAGTTCCCCATCGACGTAGACGGCGGCCTGAAGTCCTATTTCCTCGCCGGATTCTACCAGCTCATCCAATAATGCCTGTACGGCACGTTGCAAATCGGCCAACGTATAATCCTCCTGCCAAAGGTTTTTAGTAGGCCCGTTCCGCAGGATACGAAATGGGTGATACGCGCAGTCATTATACCCTATTGAATATCACGACACAACACTGGCCTATGGCGGCAGTGGTTTGTTACTACATGGTTAGTGAGATAGCGGTGTCTATATCGGGCGATTAAGGCGCGAAGAGAGGTAAAGAGAAGCGGGACGGCCCTAACAGCCGACCCGCTCTTGAGTCAGTCAATTACTCGTCGTAATCATCAATCTCTTTCAGAACAGTCATTTTCACACTATCCATATACTCCTGGTTACCACGGATACGCCTTTGATAATGCACTGATACCCACCGACCCAACCGACGGCCTTAAGCAACTCAAGGAGCCGGAGCGAATACCCACAGCGCTCACCGCCGCTCAGTTTGGTCAAATAATGAATGTGTTACCCCCCTACGCACAGATCATCATGGGCATCCTGCACGACACCGGTATGCGGGCCGGCGAGTTGCACAATTTGCGGTGGCGGCATATCCGCTCGGACCAGCGCCGGATCATGGTAGAAGACGCCAAGAACAGCGAACTGCGATTGATACCGATGACGGATTACGTCTACGGTATATTCGAGGAGCTCCGTCAGGGCTCGGCCTTCAGCCAAACGCAAAAGGGCCAGTCCAGAGCAACCATACACTGGCCGGACGACAGTGATCCTGAGGCCATCGTCATACCCCCTATCGACATCAAGAAATCGCTGGCGGTTGCGGCCGAGAAGGTCGGCCTGCCCAAGCTGACGCGCCACATGATGCGCCATACCTTCGCCACCTTCTTAGGCTCAAAGGGCGCTACTGATATGGATCTGATGGATCTGGGCGGCTGGAAATCGGTGGCGATGGTACGGCGCTACCGTAAGATCGTAGATGAGCGCATAGACGACGTCATGGATGCGTTTAACGAAGACGGCGAAGAGCAGATTTCTGAACGGTAGCCTCGCCCGGCGAAGGCGAACCGACCGCCACCCCGCCGTGATGCCGGCGAACCCGCATACCGCCGCACGCACACACCACTGTCCTGCTGCCGCTGAGAGCGCCGTATACGCCGCCTGAAGCCCCCCCGCTTGGATGCGACGGGGGGCTTTTCGTATACTGTCGGTAAAGATTGGTGAACCGCGTAAGACCGGGTTATTAGGCAGCGGCTAGATGAGTTGAGCTTGAGGAGAAGAAAACCACAGCGTGAATATTTCTTTCGGTCTGATAATCAATGGGCACAAATAGGAAATTGAATTCTGACGGAAGAATGGTTGCCCCACTCGCGAATGTCAATGAAAGCAGTACATTGATTGGCAGCATTGTTGATATTTTGCCGAAAATTAAGAGGTATATATGACTACTCTACATTGGGCGTTAATCTGCATGGCTTGTATCCTGTGCAGTCGCGGATCGGCGTATTCTATAGACCTCGTCGAGAATTAGGCCGATATTGAAGAACTTGAAGATGTCATTATTTCCAAGGGCGATATAAAATGGTGGGACCCTGAAAAATGTTGTATTGCTGGTAGCAATAGTATAAGAATCAGTCAACTGGTGGATTCTAACATAACATTGCTATCCACAAGCGATGCAAGAAGATATGCATCTGCGCCGCAATGACGCGATCGAAATGCCCTCGCTGGACTAGCTCAGACCGGAGCAACCAACGCGGGACGCCATTTCTACCGAATCTTCACAATCTAAGGTGATACCGATTCGCCGAAATATGATACGCCCTATCGGCTCACTCGCCCCGCTCCTCCTCTGTCTCGCCGCCTGCGGCAGCGAGACTCCGGTGGCCCCGACCGACCCCGTCGGCTCGTTGCCCGACCATCCTGAATGGGGACATAACCTTTACGAAAACGGCCATACCAAAGAGCAGTTTCAATTCTACCTCGACCAAGATCGAGAAATCAAACACGGCGTCTACCGCGCTTTCCACCAGAATGGATTTCCCCAAGAGGAAGGCTATTACAAAGAGGGTCGCAAGGACAGTCTCTGGTCTTATTTCGACGAGGATGGAAATACCACGCTGACCCATAGCTGGCGCGAAGGGCAAAGATGGAACGGTCCCTTTCGACTCTACTGGCCCAACGGCAACCCCAGCGAATACGGCACCTACCGCAAAGGGCAGTGGCACGGGGCCTACAGCAGCTACTATCCCAGCGGCAAGACCAAAATTCGCGCGCGATACGTCGACAACCAATTACACGGGATTTATATCGAGCTCTACGAAAGTGGCAATCGCAAGATCATGGGCTCGTACTCGCGGGGGCTGAAGACCAGGAGTTGGATCTACTATGCCGAATCCGGCGTCGAACTCCAACGCGAGGAATATGAGAGCGGCGAAATCACAAGCACCGAACGCATCGAGTTTGAGACCTTCGCCGACGGGAGCATCAAAACCATAACTACCCTCCGCGATGAACAACTCCATGGCGCTTATATCGAATACTACCCCAACGGCCAGAAGAAGCTGGAAAAGACCTACCAGAACGGTCGGGCCACGGGACCGGCCTTCATATACTGGAACAATGGTCAGATCTGGGAGCGCGGTAAGTACTCTCGCAATGAGAGACAAGGCACGTGGTACAGCTACGACAGAGACGGAAGAATCACCATCGTTGCCGAATACGACCGGGATCGGAAAACAGGCCCCTATATCTCCTACCACCGCAACGGCAATGTAAAGTGGGAAGGCACTTACGAGCGCGACCTGCGTGCCGGCCTGTGGACCAACTACTCGCGCGAGGGCCAGAAGCGCCTGCAGCAGTACTGGGAAGGCCGCGATCTAAAGAGCGTTATAGACTGCAGTGAACAAACGTGCCAATAGTGCACTTCGGTGCTTAGATTCCGGAGCAGCTTGGGCGCCGAGAGAATAACCGCCTTTATTGTTTTCGTTCCATTCTGGGCAAATCAAAAATATGCGACTGCACTTGGCGTAGAAGAAAAAGTGATTTCAGCGCTTCGCGATAAGCTGTCACAACGATCTAGTGCCATTAAATGAGATATATTATAAATAGCAAAAGCTCCGCCCCAGTTGGCCGGTGTCTTTTTGATACTCGCAAGCATGGATGATCCGGATCCGGACGTTCTCGGACCGGTGATGCCTCGGTGTTTGCTTACGGCCTTATACAGCACAGTTATAGCCTATATTTTCTGCCTGCCCCTGTGCACTAAACTGCAGGTCCAGCTCGACGAAAGGAAAAAACGTAACTTCAACCGACTGAGCCGCCGTACCCCTCTGCCCCCGTCGCTTGACTTTTTGCATACTGTCGGCAGACTCTAAGAAGGAGGCAACACAATGACGGTGGAGCAACGACTTGAGCAGTTGGGGAAGCGCAACAAGCGCCT
>JACLAC010011906.1_pt1 | contig 20633 bp, 41 predicted proteins | sample 8027881 | NCBI WGS metagenome assembly JACLAC01 (sample SAMN15725517, study PRJNA655200) | protist metagenome | isolation source: fluorescence activated cell sorting (FACS) single amplified genomes of... | place: Spain: Blaines Bay Microbial Observatory, Mediterranean Sea | collected 2016-01-19 | reverse complement strand
CTTACGCGGCGCGGATCCAACAGCGGCTAGAGAAGGACTACAAGCCGGCTACGCGAGTGAACGACGAGAAGGCGGCGAATCGCGAGGTGCAGGGCGAGGGCATCGCGTCTATTGTGTAGGATATCAACTCGTTCGAGAAAGTAGTAGGGCACAACCCTTATGATGACGATTGACTAGAGAAGGCGGTGTAGATGGACTAGTGAAAAAGAGTTCGAAAACTTTGAGTTCGGCATGATCCGGTAGAGGTACATGCACGATGGCAAGGTGCACATGCTCGAAGAGCTGGAGGAGTCTGCGAAAAAGATGCTGGGCCAGGTGAAGGAGCGGCACCTGAACGAGTACGATGACCCAAACCTCATTTACGATGGTAGCAAGTACGACGATGTGGGATGAGTTGAGCCGAGGCTGAACGCGGATGCAGACTCGTCTGACTCAGACTAGTGAGTGAGCGGAACAGTTCGAGCAGCAGGAAAAACTGGACGCGTAGGACTATGAACGTGACTAGTGAACTGGAACCTGATGCGTACTCTCGTTCGCTGAAAGAACAAATGGGGAGGAAGATGATGAGTTTTTTCGACAACCCGAAGAAGAGCGATTGGTACATCCAAGAGAAGTATATGCGCGGCATAAAACGGATGAGTGTGACGCGGTACATGACGGACTTCGAGCTGGAAGGCAACGCGAAAAAGGACTACGAGGGTTTGTGAGGCAGCAGGTTTTACAAGATCCAGTACAAGACCTACAAGGGTGTGGTGAAGACGCTCGTGAATCCAACCAATACGCTGCACAAGATCGGGCTGTGCGACGGGGACGTAATCGTTAGTTTGAACGGCAGCTATGTGGACGAACTCGATGACTAGTGATCTGGACGTGCTGCTGAACTCAATCAGACCGCTGGAGCTGGTGTTGTTCCGCCGCCCCTTCCACCACAACGCCCAGGACTGACGCACGAGCTGGATCTTCCCGCGCTACAGGTGCTTCAAGCGAAAGCACTACTACAAGTTGAAGGAGCTCATTATCGGAGACTGGCAACCGTTGACGGACCTGATTGCAAGCGGGAAGTAGTTGAAGGACGATGGGCCGAAGGAACTAGCAGCGGCGTAGCAAGAGCGAACGGAGCGATTAGCGATGCGGGACGACCTGCGAGAGATCGACACACTGAAGATGGCGGCAGATGTGCAGAAGGGGGGTAAGAAGCTGCTGAAAGCGATTCCGATACCCTAGAAGTTGTACGAAGGTGATACAGGGTAGTGAAATGAGAGGGAGACACAGACTACGGACAGTGAAGAAGCGTTAGGCGTAGGGATCTTCGCTGGGAAATGGCGGCGGATCAGCGCATCAGCATCACAGTCACGGTCAACCAACGACGAAAGCGTTTGTGCGCGAAGCTATTGGGATTCCAGCAGGCGGGCAATGGTCTGACAGTGACGGAGCTTTGAGCGATGCGGCTGATGTTGGAATGGGGCGGCGACAGGGGAGGTGAGTGGAAGGGCGTCACTGGAGCGCTCCGCCGCCGCCGCTAGGTGGTACATCTGATGAAGAATCGGAGTCGGGATCTTCAGAATCTGGATCTGAGGAGTCGTAAGTTGATGTCGAGGAAAATCCAGGCGGTCCGCAGCAGTTTGTTCAGGTGAATGTGAATCATTCGCGGTCTCGTATCTACAGTGACGAGTACGACCTTCAAAATCATTAAGCTTAAGCTGACGTCGATAAAGAGGTCGGACTTGAGGAAGAGCACTGTCGCCAGAACGTGCACGACCGTTTTCGGACCGCTTTCTTCTGTGAGGGTGCGCATCGTGCGGAGCCGCCCGCAGATCTGAAAGATTTCATCATAAGCGAGGGAGCGTCGTGGGCAGAAGAACTGGAGGACGATGACGAGATCGAGGAAATTGATCTCGAACAGGTCGAACACACAAGTCTGACCAGTCCGAACGGTATTGACTTTGACCTATCCGACTGTGGCGAGGAAGTGTGTGACTCTGACTGACCGACACGGGTAGTACGAATCGATTTGGTCGAGGGCGAGCACCGAGGCGCATCATAATGATGAAGTTGAACACAAAAACCTGATGAAGATGAAGTCGGGCATAGCTTGACCCGTGCCGGCCCCTGCGCCGAACCAGTGATTTGATGGCAGTGACGCGAAACCGAACATGACAGCGATGACGGAGGAAGTGGGGCAGGTCGTGCAGCTCACATCGGATGGCGGTGTAGTGATGACGGAGGTGGGTGTGAAGCAGACGGCTGCACTACAAGACATATAGTGAGGAAACGCCTGGAGAGATGCCTGATCGGGCGGCCGGGGAGATGGCACTTCACTTGCAGAACGCAGATGGGCGAGAGCCGCAGCTATTCGCTGCTTTCTACCAGGCCACGCTCTACGGCTTCTACGAGTACGAAAAGTAGGACGAAGACGCGGGCGGTGCGAATTATATCGAGAAGATGAACGATCATTATGCTCACAGGCACTGCTTCGAAACAAAACACCCAGGCTTCGAATTGGATCACACCGTGGTCGACTGGCCACCGCCGGTAACGAAGGTTCACGCTGAAAGTTGGTAGTGACCGCTCTGACATCTGGGAAGGTGACGTGTTGATTCAGGTGAATGGCGTGTACGTCGAAGACTTGCATGTGAATGGAGAGAAGCTGCTGATTCCGGACGTGCTCGACATGTGCTTCAAATGCATACGACCTCTGAGGCTTACGTTCTTCCGTTGTCCACCTGGGGTGACTGGTGAGGAAAGTTGGTCGCTGTAGTAAGAAGTGCTAGAAGACGCTCGGTGACACAAGCATGGGGCCCGAGTAGAGGGCGCGTACGAGACCGTAGTAACCCGTGAGAGAGGCCTACACAGACGGGTCCTGAGGGCTGATAGAAGGTCTCTTAGGCGAAAAAGGTCGTCGCAAAGAGTCAGAAGGCGAAGCGGCGACGCGAACTCTACTTTCACGTGCAACGCGGCAACGCTAGCCCGTGGGAACTGAAGGAGCTGTGATGATGTGAAATCCAGCGCTTCTACCGCTGGTACAGAGTGTGAGTTGACCTGGTTCCGATCGCGCACATGGTAAACAATCTAAACCTTACTATAGATGACGTGAAGGTCTGTCGATTTGGGCGGAACAGCTTGCGCATGGTTAGAAAGCACGGAATTGCGCGCAAGATGGGTTTGATGGTGTCAGACCTAGATCGACTGCCGCTACGCATCGTTGCCGTGCGGCCTGGCAGTTGGTAGTGAAACACATGGCCTGGAGGTAGGTGATGCTATCGTTCGTCTCGAAGAAGCACTCGTGAGCGATCTGACAGTGTGAGAGATCTATAAGATTTTGAAAGAGTATAGGCCTCTGCGGCTTACGGTGCTGAAGAATCAGATGAACAAACAGGTCAAGCAGAAGGCGTACGACATCTTCGTGCAGATGCTGCGCAGTTCGCACGAGCTGAACAACCGCACCAACGCGCAGAACCTCTTCAGGTACACGGACTCCAAGTAGGCGAATGACAACCTCAACACATGACAGGGAGGGCACAGGTACGGTGGCCAGGGTTTCGTCAACTTCCTGTGGTCTTCGAAGTAATGAGCTTGACTTTGCTCTGTTCGAGGCGGGAATTTCGCATGAAAAAAGAAAAGAATTTTTTGGACTATGTCGGTGGCTGCCGTAATAGAGACAGTTGAAAGGCTTAGAGAGAATAACACGCCCAGTAGTGATCCGAAGTGGCGAGAGCGGTTTAGACTGAGCGGTGCTGTGGGCGGTTCAGGAACTGTTGGTGAGCAAGGCATTGCTATGAGAGAAGCGTGATGACTACCGCCGGGTGTGACGGATAAATTTGGACTATGAAAGCACCTCTTTGCGTGAAGTGAGAGCGAAACACTGCAACACTAGTGAAAAGAAGACCCTGCTGTACGCAGGGAACGATCGGGATACGCGACGAGTTGCAGAGATCTACTCGTTGGCGGTGGCGTGTGACTACTTTAAAGGCGGGGCCGCGGAAAGACTTGGCAGGAAGATGTGACTCACTGATGTTGTTGCAAGAGGTGTCGATGGCGCTATTGCAGATGGGGACAATGATGATGGTGAAAACGGATTGCACAAGGATGAGGTCGAGGCTGAAATAGCCGCGAAGGAATAGGCGGACAGTATGCAGGATCGCCTGCAAGAGCGAGAAGACGAGGAAGTAGAGGCGCGTCCGGATAGAGAGAAATTCATCCACTTTGACATCAAGAACGATCACTTCGTCGTGCCTGAGCTGCTGTCGAACGATGTGAAGGCAAGCGTCCAGCCGCTGGTACGTGCGCTCATCAATTACGACGTGGTGCTGCTGCAGCGCGCACTGGGCTTCGACTTCGACTTTTCCACTGGCGTGGTGAGCAACTCTACGCATTAGTAAAATTCGCGATGAGGACATATTAATCAGTGTGAATGGGTTTGATTTAAGACCGGGAGGATAGCTGGGCGACGCGGTGAGCGAGTACGAGTTGCAGATGCTGTTGTGCGCGCGGCCGCTGGAGTTGGTGTTTCAGAACTCGGCCTAGTAGGTGAGCGAGTGAGTAGTGAGCGCGACAAGATGCAGGAGTGATGAGCGATGGCGCTCGCGAAGCACGGAGAGGGAGTGTTCGACGAGGAGGACGTGGACGGAGATGGGCTGGTGAACGAGTTTGACGAGGTGGGGAAGATCGACGAGGCGTGAGAGGCGGCGTGACAGACGCGCAAAAAGGCGGCGAAGGCGGAACACGACCTGCGTCTGAAGCTAGCTCCGCGAAGTTTCGGCGTGAACATGAGACTGAGGAAAGAGTGAAAGCAGGCGCAGACCACAAAGGCGATGGTATTCGAGCATGGGCAGGTCAAGTGAGACCTACCAGTTCCCGGCCGGGAGATGTCTCACGAGGACAACGCGAAGGCTGCGGAGCAGGCTGCGAAAACGTAGAAGCTGGGTAACTTTGAGTAGGACTATTTCTTGAAACGCAAGGTGAAAGACCTGCGCGACATGGACCCTATCAGCAACAACAGGCGGATGATCGATGACACCGTGATGGCAGACTTTCATTAGATGACGGAAGGTTAGCACCGCACGACTGCCACGGGGGGTCATTCTCATTTATTTGAGTACGCTTCGATGAACAGGTGAGCCTTGCGCTTGATCACAACGACCTCTGTGGCAGGTCGCGGTAAGAGGTCGGTTGCATGAGCGAAGAAGGCCGAACAAGATGCGAAGTGAGCGAAGTAGGCTTGGTAGACCATGTAGATGACGGAAAAGTGATGAGCACTGCTCTCGGCAGATGCGAAGCATGCCTAGGAAGAGCGCGAAGCGGAAGAAAAGCGGAAGGCTGACTTGGAGTTAAAAGTGGCAGAAGCTAAACGGCAGGCGGAACTGGCTGACATTGAGAGACATGCGGAAGAGGCGTGGTTGGCGCACAGCTGAGAGATCACGAAGGAGATGGGGGTGATGTATTCTGCTGCAAAGATGTAGGCCAAAAAAGCGAAAGCGTAGACTTGAAATGCGAAAATTGCTGAAGAAGAAGCGCGACTGGCAGATGATGCTAAAAAAGCTGAGTGAGAAGCTCGGAGGGTTGAGTGATAGAAGAGAAAGGCTGAGTTGGATGCACAGTTAACGGCCAAAAAGGCTGAACTGGAGAAATAGAAGGCTGAGCAGGAGTTAAAGAAAGCGTGACGTGAACTGGAGAAGCAAGCTCATGAAATGAAGAAGAAATCTTCAGCCGCAGTTAGGGGTAAAAAGCTGAGCTACGCTAGGAGTAACGTCGAGGAAGTATTGAACCAACCGCTGAACGTGAGAAGCATTCTCAAGAAGGATGAGCCTGGCGACGATGTCACTAAGTCTTCCGGCAAAAAGAAGGGCTTGTCTTTTAAGAGCAAAAGCAAACTTGAAGACATAAGAGCTATTACGTGAGAAGACTTATCCCGGATGGCTGAAGAAAAAGACTCAGACGAGGAAGACGACTCAGATATTGATCGACATGAGGCGCCGGAAGATATGCAGGCAGCAAAAACGAGTGCGAAGTGATTACACGACGAGCTGTATCCCGATGAAGACGGAGCTGGTGAGCTAAATGCTCCGAAGCTCGACCTCGATGGTGCCGAGATCAAAATAAGCTGGGATCGAAATGCGGTGCCTAAGAAGTCTAGTCTCAAGTCTTCGTCGAGTAGTGGAAAGAAGGAAGACGTGAAGATGGACGCCGACGAGTCGGTACCTAAGAAGAAAGGCATCGTGTTCTCCTAGTAAACTAGAGCAAATGCGAGCCATCACATGAGAAGATTTATCAAGGATTGGAGTGGAATACTCGGACGACGACTCGGATGAAGACCGGCACGAAGCGCCTGACGACATGGAGGCTGCTATGTAAAGTGGGAAATAAATGTGAGAAGAGGTTGAGGAGATTCATAGGTCGCTGAAATTTGGTGTTGCAGATGATGACGAGTGAGAGGAAAAACCGAAGAAAGTGTTCAAAAGTCCACCACCCAGTGCAGACGCGAGTCCGGCTGTGAGTGACGATGACGAAGACTAAAATTTAAAGCCAGTAGACAAGAAGACCTGGGACCGCAATGCTGTGCCGCATAAGTCAAGTATCAAATCGTCGTCGAGTAGTGGTAGGAAGTCAGGTGTGAACTTTGGCGGTGAAGCAGATGCGCCGAAGCCCAAAAAGAAAGGACTCGTATTCAAGAGCAAAAGCAAACTCAATGATGTGCGAGCTATCACATGAGAAGATTTATCGAGGATTGGTGAAGAAAAAGACTCGGATGACGACTCCGATATCGATCGACATGAGGCACCAGAAGATATGGAGGCAGCAAAAATAAGTGGCAAACAGATGTGAGAAGAGGCTGAGGAGATTCATAGGTCGCTGAAGTTTGGTGTTGCAGATGATGAAGATGATGAGTGAGAGAAAAAACCCAAGAAAGTGTTCAAAAGCCCACCACCAAGCCAAGGTGGAAGTCCTGCCGCGAGCGACGATGAAGGCACTATAAGTCCTGAAGCGAGTCCAGCGGCGAGTCCAGCAGCCAGTGATGCGGAAGAAGTGGTGTCGGGACCTGATGACGAATTGATGAGTGCAGAAGAGGGTGAGCACAACGCATAGCTGCCTGATTTGTAGGCGTATGGTCAAGTTCATAAGGAAGGCTAGCACGAGTGAGCTTATGAAGGTGAACACAAGTGAGCTCTCGACGTCATGGATGACTAAGCCAAAGCCGAAAGGCAGATGATCGAAAGGCGCACCAAAACGAAGAAGGAAGACGACCTCGAGTACGTGCGCATGTACAACGAGAAGAAGTATCGCAAGGCGTGCAAGCTGTTCCTGTAGGACGTCAAAAGGGTCTAGTGACGTGCGTGGGTAGACATAGTGAAGACGTAATTAGGGTTGAATTATGATAGTAGCGACGCAGGCGGCTTCGGGGGGAGCAACTACAATCATGATAAGAACAGTGGTGGGCGGCTGAAGGAGACGCTGTTGCAGTTGTTGGCAGAGGAGAGAGAGTACTGAGAGGTGGTCGGCGCCGGCGGACAGGGCGGAGAGGACGCCGATGGCAAGGAGCTTTTCGCGAGGTAGTGATGAGGGCACGCGCATAAAGCTGACGTACGAGTTGCTCAACGCGAAGCCGTTCGCACACTTGAAGAGCGCGTTTCTGAAGGACTTAAATTTTAGGAGTCGATGAGTGGAGAGCTTGAACGCGTTTTTGAAGAAGCCAGATGCGGTCACATTGGAGAAGAGTCTGGGGCTGATCATGCGGCGCGATGAGAAGGAACTGGTTAACCAGAACTTCAACAACCACTTGATAAATACGGATTCGGATACGAAAGTCGTGTACAACAAAGAAACAGGCAAGTAGTGAGCTGATCCTCGGCTGAGACGGGCGCAATGGAGACGCAGTGGCGATGGGGATGGCGGGACTGCCCGGCAGCACGGGTGTAGCGGCCGGTGGAAACAGGGACGCGGGTACGATCGAAGACGAGCGGAGGAGACTGGAAGCACACATTCTCACGCGGGATCCTGCACTGGCGATTGACTGAGTGTGAGTGAAGGACGGCTGAGACACCACCGTGAAGAGCACGTGAAAGACCAAAATGGGGGACGCTTTCTACCCGGGTGACGAAGTGTGAGAGATGAACGTGAAGGACTTCCAAGCATTGAGAAGGAACGCAGAGGCCCTCGCGTATCTGCGGAAGCGGTACAAAGACGTCGAGATCCAGTTCTTCAACGAGAAGCTGGCAAAAGAGGGGCCGTACGGGGACGGCAGTGCGGCACTGCTGGGCGGTTTAGAGGAGTTCCCGATCGGGAACCTAGGCTTTGCGCTGCCGATCAATTTCGGCAACCTCGGGTAGTAATTACTCCTTTTTGTAGATGATCACCAATCGGATTGACGCCTGGCTGCTGCAGAAAGACAAGAACGAGGCGACTTTGAGGTAGTAAGTACGATTTGTTGGAAAGTAATAAGGACCGAGAGGACATGCTTAAGAGCTAGTAGGAAGTCGCGCAGGGAGTGAGCACAGCACATTAAATAAGCTTTGCATCAAAGAACGGTGCTGAGCGAGGTCCTGGCGCCGTCGTGCGTGTCGCTCACGGAAGTGGTGCCGCACGGCGCGAGTGTGTGGGACCTTGGATTTCTGCCTGATGGTTTCGCTTATCCGATGCTGGTTTTGGACGTGGTGCCAGACAGCTGGTAGTAAGCAAAACGCGATCCGCGTTGGTGATGAGATTCTGGCGCTGAACAAGGTGAAAGTGGCTGAGATCGCGTAATGAGGTGGATGACGCTGATAACGGTGCGAGTGTTGAGTTCACGATTGAGGAACTGCACAGGCTGATTCACAGCAAGGCTGGCGCGTACTAGTGAGTTAGCGGGTACTGCGCAGCACAAGGCGAGCGAAGAGAAGGTGATAGACATTCTGAAGAGCCAGCGGCCGCTGATTTTTACGATTCGCAGGGACGTAGTGTCGCGGTAGTAGGGCGATCCAGAAGGCGTACCGAAACTACCTGCTGATCAAGAAAGGCATGGTGCACGCCATACGGCGTAAGATGTTGATCAGGGAAAACTTTGAGAATAATGTGAAGATCATGGTCCGACGCAGTTGAGCGATGCGCATCGCGCGAGTGTGGCGCGGCTGGAAGGTTCGTAAGGAACGGGGCTTAACGTGGTTCGCAGTGCAGCTGACAAGGAGAAAGTTGTTCCACTACTTCGGCTAGGAACCGCTTATTCTGACTGACAAGGGTGCGAACCCGCTGTGAAACCGGGCAGAACGGGAGCGCACAGGCAAGTGAGAGCCGTTCACTATGACCGACCTGGCCTGAGGGCTTGATATTCATACCAACGACTTGCACATCTCAAAGAGGCGAGAGCTGTTGAGACGCATTAGGAATATCGACCCGACTTTTTACGAGGTGTACCTGCGGCACACGCACATGGGCGAGTCATCCGTCGCGGGCAGTGGCCCCGGTCCTCTCGTCTAGTTGGGCGCGAGAAACGCCGACGTGGAGTTGGAGGTTTAGACGAAGAAGATGCTGATGAAAGCGACCAAGTACCTGGGCTTTGACTTCGACGCCCGGTTGTGGCTCCACCAGAAGGTGTTGCGCGTGGTCTCTCTGGACGAGATCCAAAATGACTACTACAAAGACTGCCTGGACATCAAAGTTGGTGACGCGGTAGTCGCGATCAATGGGTCAGACGTGGAGCTGTAGACGACGGAGCAGCTGGTCGACATGTTGCTGCTGAAGAGGGATTAACGCATGGAGCTGCGGCTGGTGCGCATGGAGCCGAGCGTCCCCTGGGGCGCCGACTGGAGCAAGAAGCATATGAGTCTCAGAAAGGACCTTGAAGCCTGAAACGTGATGCATCGCTACAACGCTCTGAATCTGGGTATGGGTACCAACCTTGGGAAAGTTGTGCGGGAATACTTCTCGGAGTTGCAGGGACTGGCTGTGGGAGCGTATGGAAAAGTGCAGAGCGAAGTGAAGAAGGATCGAATGGATGTGATGGACAGTCGCAATCTAAGAAACGAGAGAAGGAACTGGCACAACACGCGTTACTTGGACATCATAGTGCGCTGCATCGACGTGAGAAGCGACTTGGGTGTGACGCTGAGCGGGGTCGGCAACAAGCCGCAAACGCGGGAGGAACGCGACGCCGCGCGCGAGAGGGACTTCCAGCGCACGTTTGGATGAGACACGTTTTTGGAGAAAAGCTACATGCGCGATGAAGGCGGTGCAGGCGCCCCAATCGAGTTGCAAACTATACTCAACGAGTACTCGAAAATACGCATGGGTACGCTGGGTACGTAAGACGCGGAGAAAAGGCTGTTGTAGTGACAGTAAAAAAAAGCGGGACGCGATTTTCGCAGCCTTAGAACGCGAACAGACAGGCAAAGACAAGTGAGATATCCACGGGCTGATTGACGGTGAGCGGTTTGGTCGCGGCGGATTTGGGTAGAACGCAAGCGAATTGGAAAAGAGGCAGGCTTGAGATTAGGATCAGCGCAGGCAGCAGGCCTACGAGGACGCCTGTAACTAGTGATTTACTGGGTTGAGTCTTCAAGGAGCTTGGCCGGCAGCAGGAGCAGCTGGAAAAATCGCAGAAATGAAGGCTTTACACGTAGTAAGGCTTTCTGAGAGCAGCAGAAGTAAGAGCGGAAGGCAGCGAGGCGCGAAGCGGCGCGGCAAGAGTTGGAGAAGGTGAGTATGCGGGCGGAAAAATAGTGAGAAGCTGGGAAAAGCTGAGGACGCTAAGGAAATGAGGGAAGCGAGGATAGCGGAGATACGGGGAAGGCACACTAGCATGCAGGCGCGGGTTTTGGACGAGGAGATGAACCGCATGGCGAGCGCGATGGGGTACTAGACCGATTACGGGCGTCCGCGTGCTGCCGACGGCGAGGCTGGTGAGGAAGTGCCGTTTATCGAAACGAACGTGAGCGAAGACGAAGAGACGGAAGAGAGCGAATCGGCTGGTGGGACGAGCGAAGAGGAGGAAGATGAGGAGGGGGATGAGTGGGCAAATCGGAATAAGGCCAAGGACGGTCCGTAACTGATGTTTCTCACAGATGATGAAGAACTAGAGCATGGAGACGAGAGTGAGAGCTATCCGATAATGGGCGTTGCAGCTGAAGGTAAGCATCTGGCTGCGCCGCCCGCGTCAAAATGGCGGGAACGGCGATCGCAAGCGACGAAACGACATCGAATCAACTTGATCGAAGACGATGATGATGTGCCTGTTCTTGAAGTTGATGAGGATCCTATGAAGTTGTTCAGCACCGTAGGCTAAGGGGAGATGGGCGTTGTGAAAGTGAAAGAGGGTTTCGTCGATTATTTTGACGAACAAGAGGAAGTGTAGCTTACTAGGAAAGCGAAAGCGGATTCAAAGTCAAACTATACGAAGGTATTTCCACTCTTTGAGGGACAGCATCAAGCATGAGCTTCTACCTCAACGGGCGGTCTTGAGCAGGGGCGTTAAGTCAGCGTCGGCTCCGGCGGTATGCCATACGCGCGTGAAACACTCGACAACTTCATGTTTCCGTACGACGAATCTGATCTTGACCTGCGCCTCGCGAAAAAGAAAGAGGCCTTCCACCGCTACTCGCGTGAGCCCATCGTTGTGCTCGAGGTATGACCTGATAAGGATGGAAATTTGAATCCGCAGGGCCTACTGCCAGGAGACGTGATCGTCGCGATAGACGGCGTTTCTGTTGACCAACTGGACACTGCGACGATTGAGTACAAACTGAACGTGTAGTGATCTAAGTTAAGATGGTTGAAAGTATGATGTGGAGTCGAAAGAGGTTACGTTCCGACGATACGACCCGCACAACCGACTGTTCGGAACGGGGCTGCTGTGGATGAAGGCTGTGGAAACGTGCGTTGAAAAGTTCAACTACATCAATGAGCGGTTGCGCATGGGCCCTGTCGCGCGCATGCGCATGCGCGAAAAGTGGGCAGGCACGGAGAGAAAGATGGCTGAGTCTTCCGAGGAATCCTCTGGGATGCAGCAGGACGTTCTCGATGCCGAACGAGAGAAGGCACTCGAACTCAAGGAAATCGAGAGTGCTGCAATAGGCAAGGGGCTGAGCCATTCGGACATGGATGACCTGAGGAATCTACGCGGCAAAATGTAACTGCATAAGGATGACGTCGATTACAGCGGGCACGCGTATACGTTAGACTGCGAGGCGACTGCGCAGGATGTGTTCCTGGGTTTGAAGGTCTCTGGCATTTACCGGCCGGTCGAGCTCTACGACCCGCGCATCGCGAACTGATTTGTCCACGTCAATGCCGACCTTATCTACGGCGATCACGCCTGTCTCTTTCAAGCGCGCGTTAACTGCACCACGATGTTTTGCGGCCGCACGCCGCCGATGCTTTGCGTTCGCGAAGCGACTCGGAAAAGCTGATAGGACAGACCCGTCACCGCCAGGGGATAACGACATCATGTCTACGTCTACATCTTTCTCGCCGTTTCCCGCGTGCCTCCGCCGACCGCTTGCCGTTTTCCTCGACGGCCCATCCATGCCGTCCTGCTCAGCGTATCACACTTCCTATACAGTTTCGGTCAGTCAGTCCAGCTCTCTGCCGCTCATAGCAACCTTGCCGAAGAACCGGTCGACAATATTGAAGTCGCGATCTGCTTACTCCAAGCCGTGCGTACTAGTACGTCTTCTTGCGTTGCGGCAGCATAACGTCGACTCGACCGCCGTCTAGGCGCGACAGTTCCACGGTTTCGAGCATCTGCCGACGTGCATCGAAGTCTTCCTCGATTTCCCCGATCACATTCGTTGCGTGGTCAAAGTTCGAAACCTTAGGTCGTAGGGTATAATCAAGCAGCGCGTTGCTCGTGATAGACAACGACGGAGCGTATTCAGACAAAACGTTTTGTGCATGCATCTTTTCGTTCTCGTGCTCGAGCTAGTTCAAATTCTGGTGCTAAAGCGCTTTTGCGCTCCGCGACCGCCTGCTTGAGAGCGCGGTCTTCCGCCTGTGCTTCGAGTATGCATCACGGTCTTTTGAATTCAAAACGCGTCCTTCATGCTCTCGCTCGCGCGCTTACTCGAGATTATTACTTGTCGATGAGTAGATCGGTAGCGGCGGCCAACGTGCTCACGTTTTTGTCATTAAAATACAGCGCGCATCGCACGCTCACTTTCAACAACCTCACGCTGATAGAGCCGTTGGTTGCGGTCCATCTGCTGATGGAACCACTGACCACGCATGACTTTTGCTTCGTTTGACCCTTTTAGTACTTGCTCTATAACTATAAGTTCTATTCGTATATTTGTTTCTTGCTGGTTAATTATATTATCATACCACTCTATGACTGACGCAACGATGCTCCCAAATTTTTGTACACGCGCTAGCTTACTATTATATTTCTATCTACGGCATAAATTAAATCTAGTTCAGCACACTATACACACTACTGCTGCTGGCACACTCACTCACATGAATTCAAAAACTCTTTTATACAATTCAGATCCGCTTCCGCGCCTACAATGCGCCTTTTAACGATACTGTACACCCGTATCTACATCAGTAGTACGTATTCAAATACGATATAAGTCAGTGAGTCTTCTTCCATGCTATGTCGATTACGTGATCTTGACGTGACTATCCCATGAACATATAACCCGTATGTGCGGTCCCGCCGCTGTCCCGTGAAACACAACCGAAACACACTCCTACGTACAACGTACTACAACAACACTATTACTCGCGCACATGACATAAACAATATTATCAATAAATCAATCACTCAGTGTACATCAAGTAGCAAGTGGTCAATCGTCTATGATGAATCAAAATATCAAGTGTTAATGATCCACATTCAAAATATCACGCCTTCAGCAAACCATCACCCGATGTATCGTCTATTCCTCTGACTCCTCCGGTCATCCCATACCCATCCTCGGTAAGCAGTGTGTGCTCCCTGAACCCTTTCATGTTGACTATGTCCTCGACATCGTCCCGCTGCTGGCGTAGCACGTTCACAACGCACCGCTCCCTGTATTCCATGAACTTTTGTTCACACTGCTTCTTGAAGCCGTAGGAGCCACCTCACTCTGCATCGCGATCGCGATCACCTGCCGGCTATAATGACGCTGCCCCAGCTGCACCGGGTCCCGACAGCGTCAAGAAGGAATCTCTGTACCAGCCGTCAAAGCAAGAGTCGTAGTCCTACTTGAGCATCTTGCATTTTTCCTCGTCAATGCACAGCTTCATATTCTCAACGGCTTTCCCTCTTTCTGTCGAACCACTAGCATCTAAAGTAGAAGCGTCAGAGTCCAACGACATTGAACTTCATGATGTAATGTTCGAAACTGAAGTCGCGGAAGCAGAGGCTGGCCTAATAGAGTCACAAGAGGTGGGCTTTGTCGTATTTGATGACGACGATGATGAAGAACCAAATCCGAACCAACCCATCTTTATACCGCTATTGTTTCTGACACTTCGCTCGACTACTTAAAAAAATTTGTACTAGCTAAACTCAAAACAATAATAAACTAGACTTGTATTCGACTGTACAATATACTGGAGTAAATAGAAGTGATTTTGTCAATACGTAAGTATTTTTTGGATACCAGGCAGATCACAAATAGTACACGTATACGAAAAAAGAACAAGAACGAAGGCACGATCACGTACACTACAAACTACGATGATATTCAATTCATATCGCCTCACGTCCTTGAAACAGACTCGCACCGACATATCAATTATCCCCGAGGAAGATATCACTAATAAACATAATTCCAGGCACAAGAAAGTCAAAGTATTCACTTTTTCTGACCTCGAGTTTTTCGTTTTTAGAATCACGCAGCCGCTTACATCAAGCTTCCTTAAAAAAATACGTCATCCTCGCTACCATATTAGGTGCGTTTCGCCTCGCGGCTTCAAAAATTGTCATCTACGTTGTAGGTGACAGACACATGTGACTATAGCGCTTCAACGCTACGTCGGACATTCATACCCTAAAAAAAATCTAAAGAAAAGTTCTAAACCTAAATTAGAAATGCAAAAATACATGCACAACCATAAGCTTAAGCTTTAATGCATGAGAAGACACAATTGAAAATTCTCGCGCTCGAAGCACTTAATGTTTATCGGCTTTGCTGCTTGACCCGCTAAAGGAGTTCCGCAAGAAACCGATCACGCCCGTGTCCTTTTTCGCTTTTGAAGATGACGACGTTCCGCGTGTGCCCCCGTGTCGCGGCGTCGAGTGCTGCACACCGCCCATGTTCGCACCCGACCCACCAGAACTGCCTCCGTAGTTCCCACCGCCCATACCGCTACTACCGACCACCACCCATCGTCCTCTCTCAGACCGGCGACGCGTACATCGTCTTGACGCCAGCACCACGCGCGCGGCCATACCCGTCGTCACCTCCTCCAACAGAATGTACGTCTTCACTCGTACCGGTATTACCACCAGCCTCCAGTTTCGAGCGCATCAGCAGCTCGTACAGAAGCATAGGCTCTTCTGTCAGATCCTTGAAGTTCTTCGCCTTTTTCATAGTGGCTTCGTTCGCAACAATGAAGTCCATGCAGATGTCCTTGAGGTAGTTCGCCCCGTGCTTCTTTCACGTCAGCAGAATCGGAATCACGTTCTCGAAGTCAATGCTCTTCCGGATCGAATCCTCGCACAGCGCCTTCAACCTCAAAAGCAGATAGCGTTCACTACGCTATCATCAGATCCACGCTCACCATCATCGGTATCTCCGCCGGGATCGTGTCCGTGTAGAAGTACTCGAGCAGAATCAAGAAGGCTTCGTAACTAATGTCCTGGATGCGGATCGGCACGTCGTCGCTATGCCCCTGTCGGCCCTCGTGGAAGCCGCCGAAGAAGAGCCTCGCGAAGTACTCGCTCCTACATCACAATTGCGCCTTCGTCGCGTATATTTTCCTACCGTCGATCTCAAACGTCACGTCACTAGAACCTCTAGTTATTCACCAGCCCCCTCATATCCAGCAAGAAAGACGAGGGCGGAATCGACACCGGCTCAAACTTGAACTCAAAGAAGTCGTTTAACACCTCCTGGCCATTGTATCCGCCGAAGACGAACAGCGAACAACCCGCAGTAATCGCTGCCAATGAGGACCGTCCGGCAGGAATACAGTCCATCGGATGAATGCCGTCGAACGGATCGATAGCAGCTCCATTACCTCCCGAAACCATGGGATCGGATAGGGAGGCCGGAATCCCGGAAATGGCGTGTTACGACGCTGGCTGCTGCGACCGTAACTTGTGCGACCCGTGCACGCGAAACCAAGTATGGATGTCGAAGCGAAACTCGTAGAGGTCGTTCAGCCGCTCGTGCCCAGAATAGCCGCCGAAGACGAACAAGGAGTCCTAGTACGCCACCATGGAATGGAAGTAGCGCGGGGAGGGTTTCTGGAGTGAAAAATAGTATTGTATTGATAAATGTACTGGAAACGGGCAAAAAGGTTTTTTGACAAAGTAAAAGCAGACGTTGTGCGTCCTGAAGATGTGAACTTTATGCTGCGAACCTCCCACCACTTCAACAGATCGGACGACGATGACGAGGCTGTCGATAGCTTCTGGGAGCGCGGGAGAGGAGTGTAGATAATCACTCACGTCAAGATCTATTACTAAATATTCATATACGGTTTACCGACATGGCCAATATGGCTGCTAAACCAACGCCCCCTAAAAGCACACACGGCGATACTTATGCATATAATTATAAGCGGCACAAGTACCCACCTGTCCCGAGCTGCGTATCGCCAGCCACGTGCGCGAGCGGAAGAAGAACTGGTGAAAGTCGTTCATCCGGTGCAGGCCGTCGTAGCCCCCAAACACAAACACACTGTCTCCGTGCGTGCCGGTGCACCATGCCGGACAGCTGCGGCCACTCGGTACGTGCGCCTTCAGTACGCCATTACCATGACCATCATTATTCGACCCTCCGCCGCCGGCGATGGCGTCTCGCAATGAGGGACTCCTGTTATTAGTCACTACCGCTATCATCACGCCGCCTGCTGCTGCGCACTCGCGGTCTGGATCTGCCGCTCGCGCATGCTCGTCTGCTCGGGGCCGTGCCCGCGCGTGGCCGGCGTCCCAACGCCGCCGCCGATCCCCGAGTGGTGCGGACTGGGACTGTCGTCCTGGCCGAAGTTAGCGTAAGAATTATTGTGCACATCAGATCACCTGCTATTGTGCAGCGTCGGCTCCACCTTGCGCCAGCCCTCGCACCTCTACACGTTGAACTCGTGCATGTCGTTCATCCAGGTCGACCCGTCGTACCCCCCGAAAATGAAGATGACCCCGCCCTCGCTCTCCTTCAAGCCCTATCACGAGACGTAGCCAAAGCGCATGCAGGGCGGGTTCACGTCGCCGTTACTACACCTTACTCCACGCATTCGTCGTAAAGTTGAACGCCCAGAAGTCGTTCAACCACGTGAAGCCCGAGTAGCCGCCGAACACGTACATGTTGTCGCCAATCACGACACTAGCCGTTGTTTTCTCTACTACAGGGGCTGGATCACCTTGCCCTACGCGTTCCGTCAGGGCTCCACCTTCGTGAACTTGCGGCTGTTTAGATCGAACCGGTGCACGTCCCCAAGCCTACCTACTGAAGAGCCACCGTACCCGCCGTAGATGTAGATGCCGCCGTCGTAGAGCACGGCGCTACTAGCCCGACCTACTAGCAGGGCCTTTGTTTTCGCGACTGAGGACAACCTGGCCCTGGACCAAACGCACTGGACGACGAGCACGACGCGGAAGAGCCGGTGCGGACGCCCGAGATGCCACCCCCCCTAAAGTCGCCGCGCAGGTGGTCGTCTCATGAATCGTCGCCATCGCCGTCATTGTCCTCGATGGCGAACCACCTCCTTAAGTTCGGCACGCCCGAGCGCAGCGATCCGACTGACTCGCAGTCGTCGTCGTGCCCGTTATACCCGAGCGCTGAATCACTCATCTTAAAATTTCTTAATCTCGTCACAAAAATGGAAAACTGGTAACAATACTCGATGCCACTCAACTAAACACTTCTACCCAGAAATGGAACCACACACACACACTTCATCAATTTCAATCGAATGAACGGAAACACGTAAAATATCTTTTTTCGTTCAAGAAGAGAAAGATGAACATGGAACTCTTACGTATCGTACCCACACGAACAAACACAAACGGTCTCCCACATATAAGCCCAACATCCCCTTTAACTATATTATCAACAACAAGTTTATGTTTATCTATTGATTGAGAGACTGAATGTTATGATTACCTATTTTTGTCTTCGTCTTACGCTCCACCGTCCGCAGGCGCGGCACCTGCACCCTGTCCATCAGCATTAGCCTCAGCCGATGATTTTACTTTTTGCTGCCGCCACGTCCCCGCACGCCACCACCTCTGAATATACACGACGCCCGATTTCACCTCCCTCCCGATCTTGAAACTTCCGTAGCTCAGTTCCATGTAACGGATACGGTTCGTTTCTTCGAACAAGTACTTCTCGATCGCGCGAAAATTATGCATATCCGGAGATTTATCTGTGTCCCACTGCAGCCTGAGATCTAGCAAAAGATCCAGTTACTCCTTTCTCGATAGGCCATAGCTGCCGTTGGAGTAACCGAAGAGCGTGGAACTATTTTCATGAAAGCTATACGTTTCCGTTCTGCGATTTTTCAGTGCTCATTTATACGATTCCGCAGTGCCAACAATCGGTAAATGGCTGTCGCGCAGTATGAAGTGTCCAAACTCGTCCGCAGCTAGCTCGCGAGCCTCGTCTACGCTCGACGATTCCTCTAATGGTTCCTAGTAAATATCGTTGGTCTAGCGCTTCTCTCATCAGCGCCATCTAATGTGCGAATTAGACACACTGACCAACCGTTCGGCTAGTGTGCACCATCCTAGAAAGCTGGCTTTACCACAAAAATCCAAATAATCGCTACACGGTCCATACCTATAAGCGCTTTTCGGCAGAGGCTTGAAGCTAGCTGGAACTTTCACGGTACAGTCTGGAACCCAAAGCTATGCAATATGTTCTCTATGCACTTCAGCGTCGGCAACCTACATGGACGGGAAGTAGTCGTCATCGTTCTGCTCTATGTGGTGTAGGTATAACCTAGTACTCCTATCGAAAAGTCTCCACCTCCACAGTAGCTCGTGGAAATATCCTTCGTGAGACTCACTTACTACGAAAAAGCCCGGGGGCTGTTCGCTGTTTACCCATTTTAGAGACTCGCTGCCTCCGAACAACCTCGAGAGAGAATGGTTGTTCAGGTTTGGGTAGGGCAGCCTCCTGTAGCGCGCATCGGACTTTTAAGCTTTCACTGCGCCAGATTGTGAACCTCATAGCCATGAGAAGAACTCAGGCGCCGACAGGAACCCTTTCGCGAGAAGGTAGCGACGAGTAAGTTCCATCGGATACGGGTTAGCATCTTTATCGCTACCCCTCACCCCAAGGCAAAACGATTTGTTAGCCCCTACATAACCATAGGCCGTGTCATAGGCAAAGCCACTGTCACTGCCGCTCCCCTATAATATAGCTTCAAGTTCGTATGTGCCATACGCATACTCCATCAAGTAGTCCTCTACATTACCATCCTCCATATTGTATGCGAATTCTGCCGGTTTGATAACGACTTGCAGAAGCATATTACCATCTTCATCATTTTAGCCGATGATTTTTTTAACGGGCTTACAAGGTCTTGCATTACGGTTCGCGGCAACCATATCGTTATAATTTTGCCAATAAATACTCCATATTTCTCATAGCAGAACGTCGTCTTTAGAAGGCGTTACAATCTCGCCGTCACACAGTAAGCGAAGTCTCTTCCTCAGGTCTTTTTGATGGAAGTTGTCTATGATGAGTTTTTCAGAAGGATTTTCGTCCTCGATCGAACGGTTGTACGCGTGTGCCACCTTCTTTTACAGTCCTTCATAAATTTTGAGAGCATCTTCATTGATGAGTTTATTTCATATACGAAGATGCTCTTGAATATTTTCGAATTACTCATCACGTTCATGATGCGAGAACGCCACATCTAACGGTTCGCCTGATAGCTTATGAAAAGTGAGTTTTACATCTTGCTCCTGTGTCATTTTTCAAACCTTATGTTTATGATAGTTAAGTCTCTCGTCTTCCTCTATTACAATTACATACTTTTAGGTGCTGAAAGTAAATATCAGGCGAAAATCAAAATGTATATTAAGATCGGATTTTTTGACTTTGATGTTCATACTCATACAACATCAAATTAACAAACTAAGCACTTGCCCAACCAATTCAACAAATTCATATTCATCAGACCAATACCATTTGAAATTTCTTCATTCACCAGAGTCATGTCAATAATTGTCAGCTAAAAACAAAATATGGGTTCAATTTCAGACATCAAACAGCGCGCATATATATAAGCACTTCTTAAAACCGAAACAAGCACAGTAGGCTCTTTCTCTTCATCTAATTCTTCTCCTTCGTCGTCATCTAATTCATATCGCCACTCAAAACCAACACCGACACTAAACCTTGCAACGATGAAGATGATACAATACACATACAGAAACTTCGGCATTTACCGACCTCTTTTTCATATTCTTCTTCCTCCACACCTATTCGTCCACAACCTCCACCTTAACCGTTCGGGATCTCCCAGCTGTTCCACGAGGGCTTGTAATCGTCCCAGGTGAA